>ERZ832317.3277-NODE-3277-length-17172-cov-5.243910_pt1 | contig 17172 bp, 8 predicted proteins | sample MGYA00519695_ERZ832317 | MGnify/ENA primary metagenome ERZ832317 (study PRJEB31850, sample SAMEA3708726) | human gut metagenome | biome: human gut; feature: human-associated habitat; material: faeces | place: China | collected 2014 ...
ATAATGTGGATGGGAAACTGGTTCATTCCGGGCAAAATATTTTTGGAAGGAATGAAGTTTCCGTACCGACAGGTAATTATGTCGTAAAAGTTACAGGTGAAAACGGAAAAAATTTCTCTCTTAAGATTACCGTGTCGTAGTTGAAGGCGATTAATCTGTAATAAGGCGTTTATCGTGTAGATAAATGCCTTATTTTTTCTATTTATTGACCGTTTTGTGTTATTGAATTAATTCTATATACGGTAATTTTGGGATGATAATTTTTCTAACGATTAAATTTTTTAGTATCATGAAGCAGAATTCTTTTCGAACGAGCTTATTTATTTTACTTTGTTTCTTGTTGTTTTCGGGGACAATTTCTCAGGCAGCGGAGTGGGAGATGAAAAAAGGTCCCATGATGACTAAGTGGTCTGAAACGATAGACCCGAATAATGTTTTGCCCGAGTATCCGAGGCCGCAAATGGTTCGGTCGGATTGGATGAATCTGAATGGAGTGTGGGATCTCAGGAAAGGTGTAATTGACGAGGCCTATTCGGCAGATTTCGATTATGATAAAAAGATATTGGTGCCGTTTCCTTTGGAATCGGCTATATCGGGAGTTATGGAGAAAAGCGACGAACAATGTTATTGGTATAGAAGAACTGTCGTGATTCCCGAATCGATGAAAGGAAAAAACATATTGCTCCATTTCGGTGCTGTCGATTGGAAAACAGTCGTTTATGTAAACGGAACTCAGGTAGGTACGCATACCGGAGGTTATGATCCTTTCTATTTTGATATTACTTCTGCCTTAAAAGGTAGCGGAGAGCAGGAGATTGCTGTATATATTTATGATAATACAGGTATGGAAGGACAGCCGACAGGGAAGCAATCCAGAAATCCTTCCATATGCTGGTACACGGCAGTGAGCGGTATTTGGCAGACTGTATGGTTAGAACCGGTAGCTGATCATTATATAACTAACGTACGAACTACTCCCGATATAGATACAAATGGGGTGAAGGTAAAAGTGGAAACTGATAATGATAGAGTTTCGGATAAGTTTGAGGTAAAAGTATTTGATGAAGGACAACTGGTGGCTATGGGAACATCTATTAATGGATTACCAGTTGAAATCTCTATGCCTGTTGATGTAAAACTTTGGTCACCCGACAGTCCATTTTTATATCAGATGGAAGTTTCTTTATTTTCAGAAGGAAAACGGATTGACTGTATAAAGAGTTATATGGCGATGCGTAAATTTTCTACGAAAAGAGATGAAAAAGGTATTGTACGTTTGCAACTGAATAATAAAGATTTGTTTCAGTTTGGCCCATTGGATCAAGGTTGGTGGCCGGATGGATTATATACGGCACCTACAGACGAGGCGTTACGCTATGATATTAAAAAAACGAAGGATTTCGGCTTTAATATGATACGGAAACATATAAAAGTAGAACCTGCTCGTTGGTATACTTATTGTGATCAGATGGGCATTATTGTATGGCAGGATATGCCAAGTGGTGATAAAAATCCGGAATGGCAGAATCGGAAGTACTTTGAAGGAACAGAACTGACGCGTTCGCCCGAATCTGAAGCTAACTATCGAAAAGAATGGAAAGAAATCATTGATTGTCTTTATTCTTATCCGTGTATTGGAACTTGGGTACCTTTTAACGAGGCTTGGGGACAATTTAAAACTCGTGAAATTGCAGAATGGACTAAGCAATATGATCCGACACGTTTAGTTAATCCTGCTAGTGGTGGTAATCATTATACTTGTGGTGATATGCTCGATCTACATAACTATCCTGGTCCTAAAATGTATTTATATGATGCACAGCGGGCCACAGTGCTAGGAGAATATGGAGGAATTGGATTGGTATTGAAGGATCATCTTTGGGAACCGGATAGAAACTGGGGATATGTACAATTTAATACATCGGCAGAAGCTACGGCAGAGTATCTAAGATATGCTAAGATGTTGAAGGAAATGATTGGCCAAGGCTTTTCTGCGGCTGTTTATACACAGACTACCGATGTAGAAGTAGAGGTGAATGGGTTGATAACCTATGACCGTAAAGTGATTAAACTAGACGAAGCTATTTTGAAAAAGATGAATGAGGATATTTGCAATTCATTGAAATAATAAACATAAAGATTATATATTTTACCATGAAAAAGATACTTATTGGGGTTTTTACTCTTTTTGCAGTCTTTTCAACTGTTGAAGCGAAAAGTAACAAAGACCAAGATCGTGTACTAATTGATAAAGTTGCTATGTGGCAGGTGAATCATCAGCCACAAGTGAAACATCATGATTTGGAATGGACAAATGCTGTACTATTCCGAGGTATGGTGGAATGGGCAGATTACACACAGGATTCTCGTTACTATGACTTTCTGATGCAGATCGGAAAAAAGCATAGTTGGGCATTCTTGAAACGTCTTTATCATGCGGATGATCTTGTCATTGCACAGATGTATATCCGTATGTATGAGAAATTTCGTGATCCGGCAATGATCAGACCGACAATAGCGCGGGTGGATTCTATTATAGCTAATCCGTCGAAAGCACGTTTATGGCTTGGCGCTAAAAGATGGTCGGAACGTTGGTCCTGGTGTGATGCTTTGTTTATGGCTCCTCCTGTGTATGGTCAGTTGAATAAACTTTATCCGGAGAAAAATTATTTAGATTTTATGGATCGGGAGTTTAAAGAAGCTACTGATTCTTTATATGATAAGGATGCGAAATTGTACTATCGTGATAGGAGATATATTCCTAGAAAAGAAAAAAATGGTGAGAAAGTTTTTTGGGGAAGAGGAAACGGATGGGTGTTTGCAGGAATACCTTTATTACTGCAAACTTTGCCTAAAGATCATCCTACTTACAATTACTATTTGAATATCTATAAGGAAATGGCTTCTGCTGTGATTAAGTGTCAGGACAAAAAAGGTTCTTGGCACGCAAGTATGCTTGATCCCGATTCATATCCTTCTCCCGAAAATAGTGCTTCCGGTTTTTTTGTTTACGGTTTAGGTTGGGGAGTAAATCAAGGGATCTTGAAAGATAAAAAGTATAAAAAAGCTGTTCAAAAAGGTTGGAAAGCATTGAAAAGTTATGTTCACGAGGATGGTATGCTTGGGTATGTTCAACCGGTCAGTGCCGCTCCTGAAAAAGTTACACAGAATATGACAGAAGTGTATGGGGTAGGGGCATTTTTGATGGCAGGTATTGAAATGCTAAAAATGAGATAGTTGTGAAGGGCAATTAAATTTATTAATTATAAAAGAAGCCACCGACTTACTTTGAAGTTACTAGGGCTTTGATAATAAAAACTTTGTATGGAAATGAATAACAAAAAGAGTACTTTATTATTGCTTTTCTTGGCATTATCCTTTTGGGGTAATGAGAATAGTGCTTTTGCACAGAAAAGTAAGGATCGTGAATATTGGGTAAAGACAATGATTAAGATTATAGATCCGCTTTATACAAATCTAAGTCAGAATACATTAAGAAAGAACATGCCTGTTGAAACTTTCGATGGGTTGAACAATGGCAATACTAGAAAGAATGTTACACATTTGGAGGCATTAGGGCGTTCTTTCAATGGTATTTCAGCTTGGTTGAATCTTCCTCCTGATGAAACGAAAGAAGGGAAACTACGTGCTAAATATACAGAGTTGGTAGTAAAGTCAATAGCAAATGCTGTGAATCCGGAATCTCCAGACTATATGCGTTTTGATGGTCCTGGTGGGCAACCATTGGTGGATGCTGCTTTTTTTGCACAAGGATTAATTCGTTCGAAAGATCAGATATGGCCTAAATTGGATAAAATAACTCAAGAGAGGGTTATTAAAGAATTGAAAGCTTCTCGTAGGATTAAGGCATTTGAATGTAATTGGTTGATGTTTTCTGCTACAATCGAGGCTGCTTTGTTGGAATTTACGGGTGAATGTGAGTTAAAGCCTATTCATCATGCTCTGAAAAGACATAAAGAATGGTATAAAGGAGATGGTTGGTATGGTGATGGACGTAATTTTCATTTAGATTATTATAATAGCTATGTTATCCAACCTATGTTGATAGATGTATTGGCTATTATGAAAAAGCATGGAATAGAAGGGGCGGATTTTTATGATGTACAATTACAGCGTTTTATTCGTCACGCTGATCAGCAAGAAAAGATGATTTCTCCAGAAGGAACTTACCCGGTGTTGGGAAGATCTATGGGATATCGCTTTGGAGCATTTCAGGTTTTGGCTCAAGTCTCTTGGATGAAACTGTTGCCAAAACATATAAAACCGGCACAAGTACGTTGTGCATTGACTAAAGTGATGAAAAATCAGCTAATTAAAGGTACTTTTGATAAAGACGGATGGCTGAACTTGGGATTTTGTGGTCATCAGCCAGAGATTGCGGACAGGTATGTGTCGACAGGTAGTAATTATTTGTGTACTTTTATATACTTACCTTTAGGGTTACAGCCGGATGATGAATTCTGGACGGCTAAACCGGAAAAATGGTCTTCTATGAAGATTTGGAGTGGTAGCCGTGATATAAAGAAAGATGATGCTATTAGGAATTAAAGATAAATCTAATATCTAATGAGACAGCATGGGAAGTGGTTTGTTTTATTTTTGATTACAATTTATACATTATCAAGTTGTAAGTCGCATAAACAAGTAAAATTAGTTTTATTGCCGGATATACAGACCTATTCGCGGCTCTATCCGAATATATTGAGGTCGCAGATACAATGGGTGGTTGACAATGCTGATAGTATTAACTTTGTTTTGCAACAAGGGGATATGACTGACCACAATATTGATAAGGAATGGAAAGAGGCTGCTGGTGCTCTAAATATGATGGATAATAAACTTCCTTATGCTTTTGTAATGGGAAATCATGATTTGGGCAAGAACTCAAATAAGAGAGATTCAGAACTTTTTAATCATTATTTCCCTTACGATAAGTACAGCAAGACTAAGAACTTTGGAGGAGCATTTGAGGAAGGAAAAATGGATAATGTATGGTATACTTTCAAAGCGTGTGGATTAAAATGGTTAATTCTTTGTTTGGAATTTGGACCTCGTAATAGTGTCTTGGATTGGGCAGGAAAGGTAGTACAAAAACATCCAGATCATAAAGTGATAATTAATACACATGCTTATATGTACTCAGATGATACACGCATGGGCGAGGGAGATCGTTGGCTACCACAAAAGTATGGATTAGGTAAGGATACTGGTGTTAATGCTGTGAATAATGGAGAACAGATGTGGGATAAATTAGTAAGTAAATATCCCAATATTTTATTTGTCTTTAGTGGACATGTTTTAAATAGCGGTATCGGAACATTGGTTAGTACAGGTGAACATGGCAACAAAGTATATCAGATGTTGGCTAACTTCCAAGATGGGGTGAAAGGCTCGAATAAAGGACAAACGGGTTTTCTACGTATTGTGAATATAGATATTACGAAAAGATGTGTGAGTGTGGAAACTTACTCTCCTTATTTAAAGGAATACAGAGCGGATAAAAGGAATAAGTTCTCTTTTGTGGACGTTGACTTTTAATAATGAAAGGATAGACTCAAATTAAAGAATGCACTTCCATCCAGGAAAGTAGAGAACATAAATTATGAGTACAAGAAGCAATTAAAATAATTATTAATCAATAGATATCAATATAATATGAGAATAAGTTCATTTATTATTACGTCTCTTTTGTTTGGGGCTGTTTGTAGTTGTTCAGCTCCTAAAAGTGAAATGAGTACTCTTGTTAACAGTAGTTTACAGACAGCTACGATACAGTCGAAACTAATGGCTGAAAGTCTTTTGGATAAGGAAGGTAAGCTTCCACGTACAATCGGAAAGGATGGGAAATTAGTGACTTCAGAATCGCGTTGGTGGACAAGTGGTTTCTTCCCGGGTGTTTTATGGTATTTATATGAAGCAAATGGAGATGACACTTTGAGAGCATTTGCTGAGAATTTTACTAAACGTGTAGAGAGAGAACAATATACAACTGATAATCATGATGTCGGTTTTATGTTATATTGTAGTTTTGGTAATGGTTTACGCTTAACAGGGAATGAAGAATACAAGAAAGTCTTGTTACAGGGATCCGAGTCATTAAGTACTCGTTTTCGTCCTCAAGTAGGATGTATCCGTTCTTGGGATTGGAACCAGAAAGTATGGGAGTATCCTGTGATTATTGATAATATGATGAATCTGGAAATGTTGATGTGGGCTTCTAAAAATTCAAACGATCCAAAATTTGCCAAGATTGCCCAGTCACATGCAGATGTAACAATGAAACATCATTTCCGTCCGGACTATAGCAGTTATCATGTCGTTTCTTATGACACGATCTCCGGTCAGCCGGAAAAGAAAAATACCTGTCAGGGATATGCTCATGAGTCTTCTTGGGCACGCGGACAAGGTTGGGCGTTATATGGATATACGATGATGTATCGTGAGACAGGGCAAGAGAAATATCTGGAGCATGCTGTAAATATAGCTAAGTTTATAATGAATCATCCGCGTTTACCGGAAGATAAAATTCCATATTGGGATTTTGATGCTCCAAATATCCCAAACGAATTACGTGATGCTTCTGCCGGTTCATTAATTGCTTCAGCTTTGATAGAATTGAGTCAATATACAAAAGGGGAGCTCTCCAGGCAATGCTTGTCGGTCGCTGAGACTCAGTTGAAAACACTTTCTTCACCGGAATATCTTGCTGAACCGGGTACCAATTGTAATTTTATTCTGAAACATTCAGTTGGCAATAATCCCGGTAAAGGGGAAGTGGATGTACCTTTGACTTACGCTGATTACTATTATGTGGAAGCTTTGGTTCGTTATAAAAGAGATATTCTAAAAGAAAGCATGAACTAAAAAATAGTTTTGGAATGATACGGACTTTATTTCTAGGTATACTTATGCTCGTGAGTTCGATGGCGGTGAATAGCCAAGAACATGAAGAGTATTACATGAATCCTATTTTGTCTTCAGGAGCTGATCCTTGGGTGATGAAACATGAAGGCTGGTACTATTATTGTGGCGGTGTACCTGGAGGTATTGGGGTATCTCGCTCTCGCGATTTGCATAAAATAAATCCTCCGGTACGGGTATGGAAGGTACCTCAGAGGGGTGCGTGGAATTCAACTTGCGTTTGGGCACCGGAAATCCATTTCTGGAAAGGTAAATGGTACATTTATTATGCTGCGGGGTATAGTGGTCCTCCTTTTATCCACCAGAAAACTGGGGTATTGGAATCGGTAACTTCTGATGCAATGGGAGAATATGTAGATAAAGGCATGCTATTTACTGGTGATGTGTTGGGAGACTGGAAAAACAACCGATGGGCGATTGATATGACTTTGTTGGAGCATAGAGGACAATTGTATGCTATCTGGTCCGGTTGGGAAACGGCCGAACCAACTGATAAAACTCAACAGCATTTGTATATTGCTAAAATGGAAAATCCTTGGACTATATCTTCCGGGAGAGTGAAAATTTCTTCTCCGGATCGCTATTATGAGCAAGGGATACTACCATTGAATGAAGGGCCACAGGTATTGAAGCATGGAAAAGATATATTTATTGTCTATTCTTGTGGGCAGTCGTGGTTGGATACTTATAAACTGTCTTATCTCCGGTTAAAAGATTTGGATGCTGATTTATTGAGTCCTGAAAGCTGGATAAAAAGTGAGAAACCTGTATTCGAAGGCACGGATAGTGTATTTGGTGTAGGTCATGCTAGTTTTACTACTTCTCCTGACGGTAAAGAATATTATATTTATTATCATACAAAAAAGGAAAGGGAACCAGGTTGGAAACGTGATGTCCGTTTACAGAAGTTCACGTTTGACGACTCTGGGACTCCATATTTTGGTAAGCCGGTCTCCATAGATGAGAAGTTGCCTTTACCATCGGGAACCGCTCGTGCAGTGCAAGTAAAGCCAATTGCAGAATTGGAGAAAGATTTTACGCAATTATCTCCATCTGCACGTCCTTATACTTATTGGTTTTGGATGAATGGAAATATAACGAAGGAGGGAATTACAAAGGACTTGGAAGCGATGCATCGTATCGGTGTAGGAGGTGTCTTTAATCTGGAAGGAGGTACAGGCATTCCTAAAGGACCGGTCACCTATTTGAGCCCGGAATGGTCGGAACTAAAAGCGCACGCTATAAAAGAAGCCGCTCGTTTGGGTATTGATTATGTGATGCATAATTGTCCGGGATGGTCTTCTAGTGGTGGTCCTTGGATAACTCCTGAATATTCAATGCAAAAGCTTACCTGGAGCGAAATAGAAGTTGGAGGTAATGTACAGGTTGATACTCTGTTGCCTCGGCCGGTTACTGAATTGGGATATTATAAAGACATAGCAGTGCTTGCTTTTCCTTCGTTTAAAAATGGAAAACCTGTAGGCTTCTCAGATTGGCAACTTTTGAATAACAGTGTTTTCAATCATAAAGGATTAATCGATATCCGGGAATATGATAAAGAACAAGTCATTGATCCGAAAGAAATTATTGATTTGACGGAATTTGTTGATTCTAAAGGGAACTTAAAGTGGAAAGCACCTTTGGGAAATTGGACGATTATCCGTTTGGGACATACTTCTACCGGAAGAAAGAATTGCGCAGCTCCTGATACGGGTGTGGGACTTGAATGTGATAAATTCAGTAAACAGGCTATTCAGCTTCATTTTAATAAAATGATGGATTTACTTTATCCGCTGATCAAACCGTATGTTCATCAGATTCAGATAGGATTGGAGATAGATAGTTGGGAAGTCGGTATGCAAAACTGGACATCGGGATTTGAAGAAGAGTTCTATGAAAGAGCAGGATATGATTTAATTAAATATCTGCCGGCAATGACAGGTAAGATTGTGGGAAGTAAAGATCTGACAGAACGTTTTTTATGGGATATTCGTCGTGTACAAGCAGATTTGTTGGCAGACAATTACTATGGTGAATTCCGTACCTTGTGTAATCGGTATGGTTTGGTGTCTTATTGTGAGCCTTATGATCGCGGTCCGATGGAGGAATTGCAGATTGGTTCGCGGGTAGATGGAGTGATGGGAGAATTTTGGAATGGATTATCTGCTATTTTCCAGAATAATCTGATGATGCGGCGTACTACTAAATTAGCTTCTTCCATTGCTCATATTAATGGACAGAAAATAGTAGGTGCTGAGGCTTATACTTCGGAACCGGAATCTGGAAGGTGGCAAGAGTATCCGTTTGCATTGAAAGCTGTTGGCGATAAGGCTTTTACAGAGGGTATTAATAGGATGGTTGTACATCGTTACGCTATGCAACCTCATCCGAATGCTGTTCCTGCTATGACTTTGGGGCCTTGGGGGGTACACTTTGACCGAACCAATACTTGGTGGGAGCCGGGACGTGCTTGGATGGATTATTTGAATCGTTGTCAAACCGTATTACAAGAGGGGCTATTTGTTGCTGATTTGGCTTACTTTACAGGTGATAATATAGTAGGATATACTAAAGTACATCGAAAGGATTTGACTCCAGTTCCCCCCGAAGGATATGATTACGATTTGATAAATACGGAAACTTTGTTACATAAGGCTTGGATGGAACAAGGACGTTTGAGGCTCCCGGATGGAATGAGCTATCGTGTATTGGTTTTGCAGGAACAATCGCATATTACATTAAGTTTACTGAGAAAACTTCAATGTATGGCGGAACAGGGATTGATTATCATTGGTGCACGTCCAAAGCAGACGGTGGGATTACAATCTCATTCTGTTGTTGATACGAAAGTGTTTGAGGATCTTTGTGATGAATTATGGGGAAAGAACCCTACAGCAGTGGTGGATCGCAGTATAGGAAAAGGAAAGCTCTTTTGGGATACTTCCCTGCAATTGGAACAGATATTTGCTAAAATCCAGCTCAGACCGGACTTTGAGGTGATATCTAATCCTAATAGTGCTCCAATACGTTATATTCATCGACAGATCGGGGATACGGAGGCCTATTTTGTAGCTAACCAACGGAGGACTTCAGAAGAGGTAATATGTAATTTCCGCGTAAAAGGAAAAATACCGGAGTTTTGGAATCCGGTAACGGGCGTAAGGTCTCGTGCTATGGTATATCGTGTTAATGAAGAAACGGTTTCAGTTCCTATCCGATTGGATGAGTATGGCTCTGTTTTTGTGATATTCCGTTCTGACCTCCCTGAGTCACCTGCTATTCGGTCTATCCATAGAAATGGAGATTGTTTGGTCGATGTTTCTACAATGTCTGCTACGCAGTATAATCAGGCGATATATACTGACATTAAAGATAATTTCTCAATAGCCTTATGGGTAAAACCGGAGTCGGATGCTATGTTGAATATTGACAATCCAATGGGGTATATTCCGAATCCTTGGACGGAATATTATGCCATTTATCCATCATCCGGTGAACGGCTATATGGAGCAGGACATGCTACTTGTGGACTGGCAATCGGTCGGAATGGGGTTGCTGTTTGGGAGAATGAAAAAGGATATCCGGAGTTCAAGATGGCTGCAGAGAGGCCAATTTCGGGTTGGAGCCATGTTTGCCTGGTGTACGAGAATGGAGCTCCGTCTATTTATATAAATGGAGAACCTGTTTCTTATAAAACGAGATCTTTACAAACAATTCATCCAGGATTGAATCTTACCAATTTGCAGGAAGGGGCATCCTATTATAATGGGGATATGTCTACTCCTATATTGTTCCGTAGCGTCTTGTCTGAAAAAGAGATAGGACAGATGGTAGCTAAGGGTTATAAGAGAGAAGAGGATAAGCGGACGCTGAGTTGGATGCCTTATGATAATTCTCGATCTTTATTGGCTTGGAGGGATGGCATTTATACGTTTGTCATGGAAGATGGAAGCAAGAAACAATTGAAAGTAGAAAAAGTAGGACGTATGGTAGAGATAGATCAAAAATGGGAAGTACGTTTTCCGAAGGGGTTGGGTGCACCGGAAAAGATAAACTTGCCAAAGTTGGTTTCTTTGCATCGCCATAAAGATGAAGGAGTGAAATATTTCTCCGGTACTGCTACTTATAAGACAAGCTTTAGCGTAAAGTCATCTATGCTTACCGAAGATAAGGTCGTTTTACTTGATTTGGGTGCGGTTGAAGTGATGGCAGAGGTAATTGTCAATGGAGTGAATAAAGGAATTTTATGGTCTCGTCCTTATGTGGTTGATGTTACGGATGTGTTGAAGTCCGGAGAAAACACATTGGAAGTTAGAGTAACTAACCAATGGACCAACCGTTTGATTGGCGATGAACAGCTGTCGGAGGAAAATGAATATGTACCTGGGGGAGGTATCAATGGAATTGCAGCATTGAGTCGTGGAGCTATTAAGAAATTGCCTGAGTGGTACAAAAATGGAGAAAGTAAGCCGGAAGGCGGTAGAGTAACATTTACTACCTGGAAGCATTATCGTAAGGATTCTCCACTAATGGAAGCCGGCCTGTTAGGACCTGTTAGGTTGATTCCTGCAATGAAGATTATGTTAAAGTAGAAGTTGTATATATCATGTACGGGAAAAGGGAAAATAATATACTGATGAAAATTACTCTGACTCTATTACTGCTTGTTGTTTTGAATAATCAAGCTATAGCCTCGTTTCGAAAAGAACCGATATTAAATGATTCTTTGGAAGCTTATTTCTCGCTAAATGAGGTACGTTTGTTGGAGAGTCCCTTTTTGTCTCTTCAACAAAAAGGAAAGGAGTACCTTCTTTGGTTAAATCCCGATTCTTTACTTCATTTTTATCGTATTGAGGCGGGACTTCCATCCAAAGCGGCACCTTATGCAGGATGGGAGTCACAAGAAGTCTGGGGAGCCGGTCCCTTAAGGGGAGGTTTCCTCGGGTTCTATCTATTTTCAGTGTCTATGATGTATCAATCTACAGGTGATGCGGAATTGTTGAAGAGGTTAAAATATGTGTTGAAAGAATTACAGTTATGTCAGAAAGCTGGAAAGGATGGTTTTCTTTTGGGTATTAAAGATGGGAGAAAGCTATTTAAGGAGGTTGCAGATGGGAAGATAAAGACAAATAATCCTACAGTGAATGGGGTATGGGCACCCGTATATCTGATAAATAAGATGCTTCTTGGATTGTCTGCTGCATATACGCAATGCGAACAGAAAGAGGCGTTGCCTATGTTGGTACGATTAGCAGACTGGTTTGGCTATCAGGTTTTGGATAAGTTGACGAATGACCAGATTCAGCAGCTACTTGTCTGTGAGCATGGCTCTATCAATGAGTCTTATGTAGAGGCCTATGAACTGACTGGAGAAAAACGTTTTCTTGATTGGGCATGTCGATTGAATGATCGTGCGATGTGGCTTCCTCTTTCCGAAGGTAAGGATATACTTTTTGGATGGCATGCAAATACGCAGATACCGAAGTTTACCGGATTTCATAAGTATTATTTATTTACGGGTGATCAGCGTTTCTTGACTGCGGCAACCAATTTCTGGAATATTGTCACACAAAATCATACATGGGTTATTGGTGGGAATAGCACAGGAGAACATTTTTTTCCAAAAGAGGAGTTTGCAGAAAGGCTTCTTTTGGTAGGAGGTCCGGAAACATGTAATTCGGTGAATATGCTACGTTTGACCGAAACTCTTTTCTGTCAGCACCCCGATGCCGCTAAAGCTGCATATTATGAGCGTGTATTATTTAATCATATACTTTCTGCCTATGACCCAGAGAAGGGAATGTGCTGCTATTTTACTTCTATGCGTCCCGGTCATTATCGTATTTACGCATCACGTGATAGTTCTTTTTGGTGTTGTGGACATACGGGGTTAGAAAGCCCGGCTAAATTGGGAAAGTTTATTTATAGCCATAAAAAGAAGAATGCGGAGCAAGAAAATGAGATCAGAGTGAATCTGTTTATTCCTTCTATTCTTTCTTGGAAAGAAGAAGGGGTTGAGCTTATCCAGCAAAATTGTATACCGGAATCGGAACAAGTAAACTTCATACTGAATTTAAAAGAAAAACGAAGATTGGTACTCCGTATACGTAAACCGGAATGGACTGATAAAGCTACTATTGCCATAAATGGGAAAGTTGTACGGCCTTTTCTTGATAGAGACGGTTATTGGGTGATCAATAATGTGTGGGAAAGGAAAAATACAATAACATTGAATCTCCCAATGCGTATATATACAGAGAACTTGGTTGGCTCAGGTCGATATATTGCTTTGTTGTACGGTCCGTATGTACTAGCGGGACATTTGGGAAAAGAAAATTTACCTGTTACCTTTTGGGGAAAGATGAATAATACTGCAATGAATAAGGTGGATTTAGCGACTGTTCCTGTCTTTACTGTTCCTGCTGAACAAATTCCTACTTGTGTCGAATCGGTTTCTGCAGCTCCGTTAAAGTTTAAAATAAATCTGAAAGGGTTTGAGAAAATAGTTATAGAACCGTTTTATAAGATACATTTTGAGCGTTATGCGATTTATTGGCCGATAAGTTATTGAAAATTTTGTTGGTTTTTGGTATCTTATTTCCTTAAATGCTGGCAATTATGAAAAGTATGTCTATTAAATATGATGTTATGATACAACAAAAAATTAGAGTTGGACTTTTAGGAGTCGGATTAGATACCTATTGGGAACAATTTGAAGGTCTTCTTCCCCGTTTATTAACTTATCAAAACGAAATTGCGGCTAGAATAGAGACGATGGGAGTGACAGTCATCAATACAGGTATGATAGATTCGCCTTTGAAAGCGACCGAATGCGCCCGACAATTAAAACAGTCTGATGTGGAATTGGTTTTTCTATTTATTTCCACTTATGCCCTTTCTTCTACGGTGTTGCCTGTGGCACAGCAGGTAGGAAAGCCTATAATCATTTTGAATATACAACCTGTTCCTGCAATAGATTATCAGAAGGTTAATTCAATGGGAGATAGGGGAAAGATGACAGGCGAATGGTTAGCGCATTGTCAGGCTTGTTCTGTGCCTGAGTTTGCAGGTGTTTTCAACAGAGCTGGAGTGAAATATGATATTGTTACCGGATATTTATCAGAAGAATATGTTTGGAAAGAGATTGCTTCTTGGGTAGATGCTACTTGCGCAATGCATGGTATGCGAACGAACCGTTTGGGAATATTGGGGCATTATTATTGTGGAATGTTAGATGTTTATACTGATGTAATGCAGCAAAGCGCAGCTTTTGGTACTCATGTGGAGTTGCTGGAGATGTGTGAATTGAAAGCATATATAGAAGAGGTGACAGAGCAGAATTTGAATTGTAAGTTGGAAGAGTTCCATGATAAATTTAATGTTGAAGCATCCTGTGAATCAGAAGAACTGATAAGAGCGGCACGTACTTCTGTAGCTCTAGATAAATTAGTGGAAGTTCATCAGTTGGGAGCAATGGCTTATTATTATGAAGGGTTCCGCGGAAATGATTATGAGAACATTGTTACATCTGTTATTGCTGGAAATACATTGTTGACAGGATATGGAATCCCCATAGCTGGAGAATGTGAAGTGAAAAACGCACAAGCAATGAAGATTATGTCACTCTTAAAGGCTGGTGGCTCCTTCTCAGAATTCTATGCCATGGATTTTGAAGATGATGTAGTTTTGCTAGGACACGATGGACCGGCTCATTTTGCGATTGCTGAAGAAAAAGTGAGACTTGTACCGCTTCCGTTATATCATGGAAAACCTGGTAAAGGTCTGTCTATCCAAATGAGTGTAAAGCCTGGTGATGTGACTTTATTGTCCGTTTGTGAGGGAAAAAATGGGGTATTTCTATTAGCTGCTGAAGGGGAAGCTGTACGTGGAGAAACATTACATATTGGCAATACTAATAGTCGTTATCGCTTTGCATGTGGTGCACGTGAGTTTATGAATCGATGGAGCAAAGCCGGTCCTTCACACCATTGTGCGATTGGTGTTGGACATAAAGTCCCGGAACTCAAGAAATTAGCATTTCTTTTAGATATTCCAATTGTAGTCATTGAGTAATATCTTATTGAATATTGGAAATGAGGTCAAGGGATAGAAACAATGTTCCGTAAAAAAGCACTTGAATTGGGAAATAATAAAAATTAATACTAACAAGAATCAGAATTCGTGTTTCTGATTTGCATAATTTAATTTGTATGAACTTAAAATGTTTACTTTTTGGAGTGGCTCTCATGGCATACGTTGGACACGTAAAAGCAATAGACAATAGATTAGAACGTGTCTCTGCGGCTATTTCCCTGAAAGCACCGGGAAATGAAGCCAAACGGTATCCATTAACTTTTCAGCAATCAAAGGATAAAGGCTCCGATTTCTATTTGGAAGCTTCGGAAAAAATACCATTGACAATATTTCAAACTATGGAGGAGAGAAGTGATAAACTGCAAATAACGGTTTGTATCACTGCCTTGGAAGATACGTATTTTAGTTATAGTCAACAGTTTTCAACAAATTTTCATCATGATAATTGTCAGTTCTATATGCCGGGATTCTGGTATCGTCGTAATTTACGTTCACCTAAGGAAGCTCCTTCATTTCATACGTCAGATAGCTGGATTGTTCGCGAGGATAGGTTGAGCGCACCTCTTACGGGGATTTTTAGCGAGAAAGATAAGCGTTTTGTGACAGTAAATCGTTTGGATAAACTTAATAATGAGACGCTTACTACACATAAGGCAGGAGAAGTAATTCTTTCAGGAAAGACCTCTTTAGGATTTACCGGATTTGAGAATAAGAATGGAACGTCTACGTTGTCTTTTGGCTTTCCTTATCAGGAGGCTCCTAAAAGCTATCTTCGTAAATTGACTTTGGCACCGGCTGTGACGGCTTTTCAGCATCTGAGAAAAGGAGAAACGATTCTGTTGACATGGGAAATAATGGAAAGTGAAGCAGAAGATTATTCAGACTTTGTTCGTCGCGCATGGGAATATTGTTATGATACTTTCCAACCCAAACCTGTAGATACTCCTTATTCAATATCGGATGTAAAGCAAACACTTAGCCGTTTCTTTGTGAGTAGTTTAGTAGATAAATATCCGTTGGTGTATAATTCCGGTATACATCTGCGTACAGATAAATGTGCTTCTAATGGGCAGGCAGAAGTCGGTTTTATCGGGCGTGTACTCCTTAACGCATTTAATGCTTTGGAATATGGCGAAGAATGTAGCCGGGAAGAGTTAGAAGTAAATAGTAGAAAAATATTTGATAGCTATTTGAAGAATGGATTTACTGAGGCGGGTTTTTTTAAGGAGTCTGTGAACTATGATAAGAAGTTTGTGGATCCGGTTCATAGTATCCGCCGCCAGTCAGAAGGACTTTATGCGATATTTCATTTTCTGGCTTACGAAAAAGAGCGTGGACGTCGACATATAGAATGGGAGCAACGGGTGAAGAAGATGTTGGATATGTTTTTGCAGTTGCAGAATGCTGACGGTAGCTTTTCTCGGAAGTTTCATGATGATTTCTCTATTGTGGACAAGAGTGGAGGTAGTACTCCCTCGGCTACACTACCCTTGGTAATGGGGTATAAATATTTCAAAGATAAACGTTATTTGGCTAGTGCTAAGCGGACTGCTGATTACCTGGAGAAAGAATTGATATCCAAGGCGGATTATTTCTCATCTACTCTTGATGCGAATTGTGAAGATAAGGAGGCCTCTCTTTACGCTGCCACTGCTACTTACTATCTTTCGTTGATTACTAAAGGGGAGGAGCACAAACATTATGCAGATTTGACAAAGAAAGCGGCTTATTTTGCCTTGTCTTGGTATTATCTTTGGGATGTTCCTTTTGCACCGGGGCAGATGTTGGGTGATATAGGGCTGAAAACCAGAGGCTGGGGTAATGTGTCGGTAGAAAATAACCATATCGATGTATTTGTTTTTGAATTTGCAGATGTATTACGTTGGTTATCGGTAGAATATAAAGAACCCCGTTTCTCAAATTTTGCAGAAGTGATTTCAACATCCATGAGGCAGTTGTTGCCTTACGAGGCGCATATGTGCGGTATTGCTAAAGCTGGTTATTATCCGGAAGTGGTTCAACATACTAATTGGGATTACGGAAGGAATGGAAAAGGATACTATAATGATATCTTTGCACCTGGATGGACTGTTGCTTCTTTGTGGGAATTATTCACTCCGGGGCGTGCCGAAAATT
>ERZ832317.3286-NODE-3286-length-17127-cov-3.922563_pt1 | contig 17127 bp, 15 predicted proteins | sample MGYA00519695_ERZ832317 | MGnify/ENA primary metagenome ERZ832317 (study PRJEB31850, sample SAMEA3708726) | human gut metagenome | biome: human gut; feature: human-associated habitat; material: faeces | place: China | collected 2014 ...
TTTTCTGGTTCATATCGTGCTGATACTGACCGACACCGATGGATTTCGGATCGATCTTTACAAGCTCTGCAAGCGGATCCTGCAGGCGGCGTGCCATAGATGCCGCGCTTCGCTGTCCTACGTCAAACTGTGGAAACTCCTCCGTTGCAAGTTTACTTGCAGAATATACGGAAGCTCCTGCCTCGTTGACAATGATATACTGTACTTTAACCGGGATCTCTTTTAATAACTCTACGATCACCTGCTCGGACTCGCGGGATGCTGTACCATTTCCCAGTGAGATCAGTGTGATGTGATATTTTGAGATCAGCTTCTTTAAAACCGCTTTTGCCTCTTCCACTTTATTCTGTGGTGCAGTCGGGTAAATGACTGTCGTATCGAGCACTTTTCCGGTCGGATCCACCACGGCAAGTTTACAGCCGGTACGGAATGCAGGGTCCCAGCCAAGTACAACCTGTCCTGCAATTGGAGGCTGCATCAAAAGCTGCTCTAAGTTCTTCCCGAATACTTTTATCGCACCATCCTCGGCTTTTTCGGTCAGGTCACTGCGGATCTCACGCTCAATGGCAGGTGCGATCAGACGGTCATAGGCATCTTCTATCACTTCTTTTAATACCGGCGTCGTCTGTGGGTTGTCGCGCACGATCACCTTTTTTTCAAGGTAACGCAAAATATCCTCGACCGGTGCCTCGATCTTTACCGTCAGGAATTTTTCATTTTCTCCACGGTTCAACGCTAAAATACGGTGTCCGGCAAGTTTCGCCACCGGCTCGTCAAATTCATAGTACATCTCATAGACAGACTCTGCTTCCGGGTCTTTTGCCGCAGAAATCACGCGTCCTTTTTTGACCGTCAGATCACGGATCCGGCTGCGGTAATCAGCCTCATCCGAAATACTCTCCGCGATGATATCTTTTGCCCCGGCGATCGCATCCTCTGCGCTCGTCACTTCTTTTTCCGGATCAACAAATTTTTCTGCTTCCTCCTCTAAGGATGTGTTTAACATCTGTAACGTGATGATGCCGGCAAGCGGCTCTAATCCTTTTTCTTTTGCGATCGTCGCCCTGGTGCGGCGCTTTGGTTTGTACGGCCGGTAGAGATCCTCCACCACAACCATTGTTTCGGCAGACATGATCTGCACTTTTAATTCGTCTGTCAGTTTTCCCTGTTCTTCAATGCCTGCAAGAACCGTCTCCTTGCGCTCCTCGAGATTTCTTAAATAAGTCAGTCTCTCATATAAATTACGAAGCACCTCATCGTTAAGTGCTCCGGTTGCCTCCTTGCGGTAACGGGCAATAAACGGGATGGTATTCCCTTCATCGATCAGCTTTACGGCTGCTTCAGCCTGATTTTTACGGATTCCGAGTTCCTCGGAAATTTTTGCAATAATATCCATAGTTACTCCTTTTTTCTCACCGGATTTTAACGTTTTCTCCGACGCAATATCTTTATTATAACGAAATGTCCACAGTGATTCAAGGTAACATTGTTTTTTTCCACACCGCATGATACACTATCCACATCATATTATTTATTTTCAGAAAGGATTATTTATGGATCATCAGTTTTACAGACCAATGCCTGACCGGCATTCAAAACATATGGAAAATCTTTCCCTTATCATGGGGATCATTGCACTTTCAACGTTCTGTCTGGTTTATCCGGCATTAATCTGCGGTGCGCTCGGCATCGTGTTTGCACTGCTCTCACGCGGCGGTGAGACAACATTTTCCGGGCGTGCAAAGCTTGGGCTTACTTTAAGCAGCGTAGCGCTTGGCATTATTGTGCTGCTCTTAATTTATTCGGTGGTATTCGCTAACGTTTACTATGGTGGAATTGAAAATATGATGCGGGAAAGTTGTACATCGCTGGGGATTGATTATAATATGCTGTTTCCGCAGAACTGAGTTTTTTGTGGGAGATTCAGGGGACAAAAGGTGGTTTGAAGGTTCGTGGGTGGCAGATTTTGCGCCGCTATTTTTTCTATCAGCATCTTCTATTATAAAAGGCTCACACCCCAGAAGAAGCGGACGATATTTTTTACCATACAATTGATGATAAGGATTGCAAGTCCGATCCAGAGGTAACGGTCTTTATAGTGCATTGCAAGCGGCAGCTTATGGTGTGAGAGACGTTCGATCGTCTGGCTTAATAAAAACCACGCGCAGAGTACTGCTGCATACGGTACAAACGGATGTTTCAAAAAGGATATCAGAAAATGTCCCTGAAAGAGAGCACATACCGCTCTGGTTCCTCCACAGCCCGGACAGTAATATCCGGTTACGGTGTGGAAAAGGCACGGGTAGAGATAGTTTTCGATACGAAATCCGGTTATTTTTGAAATGAGCAGATACACGCAGCAGATGACTGTGCCGCTCAGACCAAGTATATATAAAACATTATCTATTTTTTTCTGTTCATTATTATTTCTTTTTTCCATTTGATATCTTAATCCTGTTCTTTTCCCATTGAAGTATATCTTTTAAGTGTTGACGCAAATGATGTTTCACAAAGTAGCGGCTGGCAAATCGCACAAAGCTGAGACTGGTTTGTGCAATTTGCCCACCAAAACACTAACACACACCATTTGCCATCAACACCCTCCCCCACATTTTATCAGAAATACACATCTATACAACCCCCCGCCACCTATGCTATAATTTATTCTAATTGCAGCAACGCTGTAACCGCTGCTGTATGATCTAAAAGGAGTTATTTACCGAATGAAACGCACATCAAAAGAACTCAAACGCATTGCGCGTGATATTTTAAATGACAGATACCGTGTTCCGATGGCAGCTTTTGCTGCCACAACACTGATCGCAACTGTGATCGAATCTCCATTTTCGTTTTCCATGGGAGATAATCCGACAAATATGCAGCTTGTGATCTCACTGATCGCAGAGCTTCTCATATCTGTTGTCTCTTTTGTGTTAGGATGCGGCGTGGCAAAGATCCATCTGTCCATGACACGCGGAAATGATTTTCGCGTCCGCGATATTTTTGATCCATTTAAGATATAATTATCTCCCTCTAAAATAGCTGTAGTTTGTTGTCCAGCAGCATCTGTTCCTGCTCCTGGTTCTGTTAAACCAAATGCACCTATTTTTTCTCCTTTTGCAAGTGGTACTAAGTATTTTTCCTTTTGTGCTGGAGTTCCATCGCAGATTTTTCAGTGGTTTCTATTGTAATTGCAGCAGCGACGGGAATCCTTTCTCTGATCTTAAGCTGTTATTTTATGCTTACCTATCATTTTATCGGATATATCACACTCGATCATCCTGAGCTTAAATGTCTGGAAGTTTTTAAAGAATGCAGACTTCTCATGCATGGCAACCGTCTGCGTCTGCTTTATATTCTGCTCAGTTTTATCGGATATGGCTTATTGGTTCTCTGTTCCTTTGGCATCGCATCCCTCTGGGTCGTTCCATATCAGACAGAAACACTCGTTATTTTTTATCTCGACTGCACCGACGAATTGAACCGGATCCCGGTACGCAGCTATGAAAAAACTGCTACAACCCAATTTTGATTCCACAACGCACTTTCCATCGAAGGTGCGTTTCTTATGGGATAAAAAAGTAAACAAGCAAAGGAGGAAAATCCTCTGCTCGCCAATGGGCTCGCATTTTTCTCCGAAAAACAAAGGAGGATTCTATGAATCAAAACAATGAACCAATCCGTGATGCCTCAGTTCTTGGCATTCCAAAGATGCTGCTGCTCGGTCTGCAGCACATGTTTGCCATGTTCGGCGCAACAATTCTTGTCCCGATCCTGGTAAACAGTTATTTTGGGGAGGATGTCCTGCATGTTCAGGTCACCCTGATCTGCGCCGGTATCGGCACACTGTTTTTCCACTTCTGCACCAAATTTAAAGTTCCGGCTTTTCTCGGTTCTTCGTTCGCATTTTTAGGCGGATATGCCACGATCGCTTCCATGGATTCCGGTGTATTTGCTGAGATGTCGAATGCAGACAAGCTGTCCTACGCCTGCGGCGGTGTTGTTGTTGCCGGACTTTTATATCTGATCCTTGCACTGATCATCAAACTTGCCGGCGTCAAAAAGGTTATGCGTTTCCTGCCGCCGGTCGTTACCGGTCCGATCATCATCTGTATCGGTTTAAGCCTTGCAGGTTCTGCAGTAAACAACGCTTCTAAGAACTGGCTTTTGGCACTGATCGCACTTGCAGTTATCATCATCTTTAATATCTGGGGAAAGGGCATGTTCAAAATTATCCCTATCCTGATGGGTGTTATCATTTCCTACTGTGCCGCTCTTATCTTTAATGCACTTGGTATGACAAATGCGGACGGTTCTGCAATCCTTGATTTTTCAAATATCGCAGCAGCTTCCTGGATTGGTGTTCCTGCATTTTCCATCTGCAAATTCAATATCTCTGCCATCCTTGTCATGGCTCCGATCGCACTTGCAACCATGATGGAACACATTGGAGATATCTCCGCGATCTCTGCGACTGTAAATCAGAACTTTATCGAGGATCCGGGACTGCACCGCACATTAATCGGAGACGGACTTGCAACTGCACTCTCCGCACTCTTCGGTGGTCCTGCTAACACAACCTACGGTGAAAATACCGGTGTTCTGGAATTAAGCCGTGTTCACGATCCGAAAGTGATCCGGTTAGCAGCATGTTATGCGATTCTCTTAAGCTTCATTCCAAAAATGGCTGAAGTGATCGGTTCTATGCCATCTGCGATCATCGGTGGTGTCAGCTTTATGCTCTACGGTATGATCTCTGCGATCGGTGTCCGGAATGTTGTAGAGAACCATGTTGATTTTACAAAATCCAGAAACCTTATCATTGCCGGTGTGATTTTCGTGTGTGGTCTTGGTTTTTCAGATGGTCTTACTTTTACCGTTGCCGGAACTTCTGTCACACTTACTTCCCTTGCCATCGCTGCAATCGCAGGTATCTTTTTAAATGCGATCCTGCCGGGAAATGATTACCATTTCGGAAAAGATCCGAAGATCGATGCAAACCGTGGTCTTGATATGATCCCGAATCTGCACGAAGATACCAGTTATGCAGATGATGAGGAATAACCTGCATGTCATCCGGAGAACTTTTTCATTCATAGGAAGTAATTTTCTATGAAGATTCGGGTGTCAAAAGGTATTTTTCAAATTTTTGACTATCAAAAAGCGGTACCCGTTGCCACATAACGGATACCGCTTTTTTTGATTCTATCGATATGATTCACATACTGCACCAGCATCTGGTCTTACCGGTCAGATATAATAAATTTTGATTACTCCAAAATTTGCTGCCCCTCGCAGATACAGTGTTGCAACGCTGCTGCCTTCGCCGCGTCCTATTTCCTCCACTGCTCCAAAGGAACGCTTCAGTTCATTCTGCACTTTCCATTCTTTTGGTATATAGAGATTTGTCTCCCCAAAGTTATTTTCCACTTCGACCGACGCCGCTTCCCCTGCGATTATGGCATTGTCAAAATAAACGCTCATACTTCCAAAGTTATTTTCAAGCTGTGCATCGCAGAAATGCTCCGAATTGATATAACGGATGGCAGAGCCAAAATTATTTTCGCAGCGGATGTGTTCACCGCTGCACTGCTCACCGTTTGGCATACTCATTTGTTCATCCCAGTTTATGGTTTTTGTTTTCCAGTTTTTTCTTCGTACATCTTTAAAGATCATAGACAGACCGATACTTAAAAGCAATGCCGCACCAAGTATCGTCCAGCTTGTCAGTCCTAATTTTTCCAGCCCAAGAGGTTTTCTGTAAAGAATGCAGATAAAGGCTATTGCAAATACAATCGAATAAAAATTAACATCTTTTATCCCCTCAACAAACAGCCAGACAAACAGGACCGTCATAAAAATACCGGGCAAACCAACACCCAGTTCCATCCCTGTACTGCTGATCACCAGATACACTGCCGCAAGAAATATAAAAAATAATCCCCATGCAATATTTTTCTTTTTCATTGATGTAACCTTCTTTCTTCTAATTTGCTGATTAACGGTTTGTAATAATATCTAGAGACATACACCTTTTTGTGCGTGTTCTCAAATGCCACGACACTTGATGCCGGCAGGTTCCGATTAATGGAAAAAATATGAGAAGTATTTAAGATCGTCGATTTTGACACCCTCATAAAAAATCCCGGAAGTATTTCCTCTAATTCATACAGCTTGTATCCGGCCTCATACATATCATTTCCGGTGTGTGCCGCCACTCCATGATCCGCTGTCTCAAAGAACAAAATATCATTCATCGGAAGATAATACTCGGTATTTCCTTTGTAGAGGACGATCTTCTGGACTGCCCCGGCTGCCTCACTGACTGCTCTCTGAATGGCTGCAATCTGTTCTGTCATTCCACGGCAGCGGATAATGACTTCTTCCTCCGCCTGTTCATCCATTTCGATTTTAATTTTCATAACCTGTCTCCTTTTCTGTACTGACAGGTACATTATAAAAAACGAACCACCCGGTGTAAATGCTTTTACACCAAGTGGTTCGTTTTCCTATGGTAAGTGGTAAATTTTTTACATAATGCGGCTCATTGCGGAAAGTGCTCTGACAGCGGTCTGCAGATAAGGATTTTCTGTCTCATAGAATTTTCCTTCGTCTGCTTTTTCTGCAAATGCAGGATCTAACGGAATCTTTCCGAATACCGGAAGTGTCAATTCCGCTGCGACATCCTCGATATGGCTCTCGCCGAATAATTTGATCTCTTTTCCGCAGTCCGGACATTTTAAATAGCTGAAATTCTCGATCAGTCCAAGTACCGGAACGTGCATCATCTCTGCCATATTGTATGCTTTTTTAACGATCATCTGTACCAGTTCCTGCGGAGAGGTAACGATCACGATACCGTCGACCGGAAGTGACTGGAATACCGTAAGTGGTACGTCACCTGTTCCTGGCGGCATATCGACAAATAAATAATCAACATCTCCCCATACGGTCTCATTCCAAAACTGTTTTACCACACCTGCGATCACAGGTCCTCTCCAGATAACCGGATCTTCCTCATTGTCCAAAAGCAGATTGACAGACATTACTTTGATACCGTTTTCTGCTTCTAACGGGATCATTCCCTCCTCGGTACCGACAACCTGACCATGTACACCGAGCATTTTCGGGATGGACGGTCCTGTGATATCCGCGTCCATGATTCCCACTTTATAACCAGCCTGTTTCATGGCGCATGCAAGTGATGCAGTCACGAAAGACTTTCCTACACCGCCTTTTCCACTGACAACGCCAATTACTTTCTTTACATTCGAAGATGGATTCATCGGCTCTTTTGCGATTCCGTTTCCACCTTTTGCCTTGCTCGGACAGCCCTCACAGCTCTCCCTGCTGCAGCTTGATGCGCTGCTGCAACTACTATTCTCTGCCATGTCTCATACACTCCTTTTATCTTTATTCATTCTTACAGACATTTTTTATTCTGCCCTGTCTTATCTGCCTGATTCCTGTTCCCGCTTTTTAAATATCTCCTGCAGTGACTCCGTATACGGTGCTCTTGCAATTCCGTATTCTGTGACGATGCCCGCGATCAATTCATGATCTGTCACATCGAATGCCGGGTTGAACACTTTGACGCCCTCCGGTGCCATGCGCTCTTTGTACCACATCTCGGTCACTTCCTCCGCCGGACGCTGTTCAATGTGAATATCAGCTCCCGTCCTGGTGTTCAGATCAATCGTTGAGGTCGGCGCACAGATATAAACCGGGACGTTATAATATTTTGCCACCGCAGCAACCACGGAGGTTCCGATCTTGTTTGCCGTATCACCGTTTGCCGCCACACGGTCACAGCCGACAAATACCGCATTGACCCAGCCGTTTTTCATGACGGTTGCAGACATATTATCACAGATCAATGTGACATCCACTCCTGAGGACTGCAGCTCGAATGCTGTCAGCCTGGCTCCCTGTAACAGCGGCCTTGTCTCATCTGCAAATACTTTAAAGTGATATCCCTTTTCCTCTCCAAGATAGATCGGTGCTGTCGCTGTGCCATATTTGCTGGTGGCAAGCTGACCTGCATTGCAGTGTGTCAGGATGCCGTCTCCCGGTTTCACTAACGTCAGACCGTACTCTCCGATCTTTTTGCAGACACGGATATCCTCCTGCCAGATCTCGACTGCCTCCGCTTTGAGGTATTCTTTAATCTTTGACACATCTTCACCGGCATGTGCCTCTAAAACACCCTGCATACGGTTTAGTGCCCAGCTTAAATTGACCGCCGTCGGTCTTGCAGAATCTAAATACTCTTTTTGTTTTACAAACTCTTCATGAAAAGTATTATAATCTGATGCACTGCCCTGTTTTGCCAGAAGATAGATTCCAAATGCCGCTGCAACTCCGATTGCCGGAGCACCTCTTACCCTGAGCAGGTAAATGGCATCCCAGATCTCTTCCGCTGTCTTTAATGCAATCAGTTCTATGCTTCCCGGCAACTTTGTCTGGTCAATGATAATGATCGCATTATTTTCATCATCCAGGCGCACCGTATCATAATTCATGATATTGTCATTTTCTTTCTTTTGCTGCATATGAATGACCAATGCCTTTCCTGTTTCTTTTTACACTTCTTTCTATTATACACGCTAAAGATATGATTTTAAAGCCTGCATACGGTACTTTTTAAGATACACAAAAAAGAAGACAGCATCTGCCCTCTTCTTTTAATGTCCACGTTCTTCCCTCTGTTTTTATGTACTGCTTTTTCCTCCAAAAAACCTTGAAAAGATCGAAAGTCTCCGCTTTTTTACCTCTTCTTTTTTCGGAAATCTCTCTTCCTCCGAATAATCCGGCACCCAGTCGATGTAAAATAAACGGTCATCCACATCCGTCCTTCCGTTAAAATGCCGGCACATATCCTTGATCACTTCCATCATGGCATCTGCCATCTTCTCCGCATCCTGCGCCATACGGTCACAAAACTCCATTCCGCGGTCCGGTCCCTCTTCTCCCCAGATACAGTCATCACCGAGTACTCTCAATTTATTCAGACGATCTCTCTGATCCTTGACCATGCTAAAAAAACGACTCACTAAAACATTATGTTCTTCTTTATCCGTATAACACAAAAATTCCTCTAACAATGTACCTTCCGGGAAACCAATCTCGTAATAATCATTGTAAAAACGGCAGATCCGTTCTGCTGTTTTCCGGAACAGGATGCCGCTCTGCTGCGGCTCCTTCCAATAATGTGCTTCTGCATCCACAAGTTCTTTGTAGATCTCATCGTATGCCGCCTTGATTTTCGGATCTTTTATCTCACATTCCATCATAAAGTCAAAATTCATTCCCGTCTTCCTCCGCAAAGTTCACTCCAGATCACATTCTTTAAGCGTCTCGTCAGCGATGTTGTTCCCGCATCCTTAAGCTGCATGGTAAGAAGCATCGTAAGCCGGTCTTTCGGGCTGTTGCAAAAATATGCCCCAAGCCAGCCATCCCAGCCGTATTCTCCTATGGAAGTAAACATCGGAGATTTTCCCGGCTCTTTCTGGATTCTCAAAAGGTTTGCATAGGTATATCCGCGGATACCCTCCCAGCACTGGTCTAACACTTCCTGCTGCCATGACATGAGCGAGCCGTTTGTCATGTAATGTACTGTCTGCGGTTTTAAGATCTGTTTTCCCTGATAAGAACCTTCCTGCAGTAACATGGCTGCAAACTTTGCGTAATCGTCCAGTGTAGAGACCAGTCCTGCACCGCCAGATTCAAACGCCGGTACCTGTTTCATCGCATTCATGATACCAAGATGATTTTCCGTATAAAGTTCTAATCCCTGTTCCGTCCTCTGGTATACTTTTGCAAGGCGCTCCTGCTTGTTCTCTGGTACATAAAATGCAGTATCTTCCATGTCAAGTGGTTCAAAAAATTCTTCTTTCAGAAATTCGCCAAAAGTTTTTCCGCTGATGACCTCAATAACCGCCCCAAGCACATCTGCAGAGGTTCCATACTGGAAACTCTCTCCCGGCTGGAACTGAAGCGGTATCAATCCAAGACGGTTTGCAACCTCCTGCGTTGTCATCGCATCCTCCAGATATAAATGTTCTTTGATCCTGTCAAAGAGCTTTTCCGTCTCCATGGAGCAGACACTTGTGACATCCCCGCCGTACATCAGACCGGATGTCATGTTAAGCAGATCACAGATCCTCACCGGCCGGACCGTCGGCACAAGTTTTCCGCCTGATACCACGATCGCATTGTGAAATCCCGGCAAAAATTCTTCCACGAAAGCTCCTGGATCAAGCAGCCCGCGTTCCATCAAAAGCATGGCAGCCGCAGACGTGACCGGTTTTGTCATGGAATACAGCCTTGCGATCGTATCCCGTTCGTATTTTTTACCAGCTTCAATGTCTGCATAACCGCCGGCTGCAAATGCCATTTCCTGTCCATCCCGGATCACCACAATATTTGCTCCGGCAATCTCTTCTTTTTCCACTGCTGTCTCTATCAGCCGTTCTAACTTCTGACTTAATTCCTTCATATTCCAAACCCTTTTCCCTGACATATCTCTCTTTTACGCAAGCAATTCTCTTAAATCCTTCTCCTCTGCACTTACAGACCCCTGGATCATTGCAGCACTTCCGCCACCTCTTGCACCTGTTTTTTCACGCAGCAGTGTGGCGATCTCTCTGCAGTCTTTTGTTTTACTTCCTATAATAAAATTATAACCGCCCTCTTCTTTTTCCACAAAAATGCCGCAGATCCCGGCATGCGTTTCCACAAGTCCATTGATGGCGTTACGCATGACCGGAGTATCCAGATCCGTTTCAAATAAAAGTACATTTTCCTGATCCGCCGGGATCTCTTTCATCTTCTGCTCCACCAGCTTTTGCTTTGCCTGCGCCAGCTTATATTTCAGATCCTGGTTGGACTGTTTTAATTTTTCCACAAGTTCTGGCAGTAACTCCTGATTGGCGGAAAGTGTACCGGAGATAGAAGAAATTACCTGTGATTTTTTCCGTTCTTCCTCTAGTGCACGGAACCCACTCAAGATACTGATTCTGACACCACCTTTATAATTAGAAAGACTCTGTACGTTGAGCATGCCGATCTCACCGGTTTTCTTCACATGTGGTGCACAGCATGCACACACATCCACACCAGGAATTGTCACAATGCGCACCTGTCCTTCGATTTCGATCTTGCTGCGGTAATCAAGTGTTTTCAATTCTTCTTTTGACGGATAGGTGATCTCGACCGGAAGATTTTTCACGATCACTTCATTGACTGCCGTCTCAACTTCACGTACCTCATCCGCAGTTAAAACACCGTTAAAATCCATCGTGACGATATTGTCGCTCAGATGAAACCCGACATTGTCATATCCAAATCTGCTGTGCACAATCCCGGAAAAAATATGTTCTCCGGAATGCTGCTGCATATTATTAAAACGGTGTGTCCAGTCAATGATCCCGTGTACGGTCTCCCCAACAGCAAGCGGTTCTTTTAAGCTGTGTGTGATCACATCTTTTTTGATCTGCACATCCGTCACTTCGATGCCATCTATCGTCCCTTTATCCGGACTCTGTCCGCCCTCTTCCGGGAAGAAAAGTGTACGGTCCAAAATCACATGATAACCGCTCTCCTTCTTCTCCTGGTATGCTTCACAGGATATAACCTTTGCATCAAACTCCACCGCATATGCATCCTGGTCGTATAATTTTTCTGTCATGCTTTTCCTCTTTTCCTACTGTAATACTGGCGTAAAATCCTCAGTGTCTCCGCAGAAAAGTCCTCCTAAAGAAGCTGCGATCTTGTTCATCGCCTTCTTTGCAGTCTCAAATTCTTCCGGTTTTAAAGTGACTAGAAATACATTTTCACAGCCATGTTGCTTTGCAAATGCTGCCGTGATTTCATCTTTTGCCGGAATCTTTGTCCATTCGATATCAAGTGTTGCCCCGTCATTTAATCCTATTTCCAGTACTCCTGCATCTTCCCAGATCTCTACCTCATAATCGTCTGTCAGTACCTCATAAATGCTGCGCACCGTCACATTTGCAGGTGCAAAATATAACCATTCTCCCGGTGCAGTGCTCTTTTCTTTTTTAATTTTTTCCGGTTTACTCTGCCGTTTCATCGGATTTCCCTCCGTTTCCTGCTCTACGCTTTAGTATAGCATAATCTGACATTTTTTCTACTTATATTTCCATCTTTTTCTTATATAATGACATGTATAGCTACTGTTCACTCGTACCTCGTTCCAGTAACGGATTTTGCCGATGCTTCGCATTCCAAATCGGCAAAATCTGCTACCACCACTGTATCATACGGCATTTTCAGTTCAGAAAATGCCTGCCTGTGAACAGTAACCATGTATACAGTATATGAAAACATACAGGAGGCACACAGTATGGAAGCATCAAATGTTTATTTCACATCTTTTAAGGCAACGGAGCATGAGAATCTGCTCTAGAAACTGCATCGTCTTATGAAAACTGCGGGGTTTGAGACGATCGATTTTACCGACAAATACGCTGCGATCAAAATCCATTTTGAATGGAAGAGCTGCATTGCGCATGCTGTTAAGATTGGACTTGGAAGTGATCAATATAAGCTGATTACGATTTAGTTAGGAATTTTTGTAGATTCGTGGACAAAAGGCGGTCACAGCCGTTAGGCTGTGACCACCTTTTTCTATTTACTGCAGATGCCTATGCTTCTGCTTCTTTCGCATTATCCAGTGCGATCAGTCTGGAGATGATCTCCTCGCAGATCTGAGTGACGTTTTTTCCATCTGTGGCAACGGTGATGTCCGCGACTGCTTCATAACGGTCTTTTCGTTTATCCATAAGACCGCTGATGAATTCAACGTTCATGTTATTGTTTAAGATCGGGCGCTCGTCGCTGTCTTTGACACGCTCGTAGATAGTTTCCGGTTTTGCGGTGAGTAATACGACACGTCCATTCTTTTTCATGTGATCGGTGTTTTCTTCTCTCATGACGACACCACCACCACAGGATACTATCGTCTGTTTTCTTTTCTGCAGCTCGATTAAGGTGTTGCTCTCTAAGTTACGGAAGTATGCCTCACCGTATTCGTCAAAGATCTCAGAAATGGACATGCCCTGTTTTTCTACGATCATCTGGTCCATCTCCACGCGGTCCATCTCAAGTTTATCTTTCAGTTCTCCGGCGATCGTACTCTTTCCGGCTCCCATGAATCCAATCAGGAAGATGTTGTAGTCAAACAGACTCTTTGCCTGGATACGGCGGCTGTTTTTCATGATATATTTGAAAATATCAAGGATCTCTTCCTCGAACTCATTGTCACCGAGTTTGTTCTTTAATGCGTCGGTCTGTTTCTTCTCCTGTTCCGGCTGTAAGATTGGAATACCGGTTGCTTTCTTATAAGAAATAATTTCCTGTATATATGACATTCGAACTGCAAGCTGTTCGATGATGATATCATCACATTCTCCAATTTTCTCACGGATCGCTTCTATCTTATCCATTATAATCCTCCCTGTTTTCCGAAGAAAAATGCAATTTTACTCTGTAAAATCTGACCTCTGGTGGGCAGAGGATTTTCCTCCCTGTTTTATAAAAAGCATTATAACAAGATGTGACACATTCCGCAAGCAAAATATTTTAGTACTTTAAAGTATTTATGTTTTAAAGTGTATAATATCATTTCCGACATGTTTTCTACTCGATCACACCTTTCATATCGCCAAGATATGCATCGACCAGATCCTCTGATACATTTTTTTCAATTGACTCATATACCGGCTTGCAGAGTTCTCTGATCTGTTCATACATTTCATCACTCAATGAAATAATCTGTGTACCGCTTTCCTCGATTGTCTGGATACGGGATGCGATACGCTCATCCGACTGCTCTCTCGCATATTCTTTCGCTGTCTCCGCAGCCTCTCTGATGATTTCCTGCTGCTCGCCGGTCAGTCCTTCAAAAAACTCATCACTGACGATCAGTGAGATCAGATGCGGCAGATGGTTTGTCTCCACGACATAATCCTGCTGCTCATATAATTTATTAGAAACAATGACCTCATACGGATTTTCCTGCGCATCGATGGTTCCCTGCTGCAGTCCGATATACACCTCGGAAAATGTCATCGGTGTCGGGCTGGCACCAAGCGCTTTCCAATATGCCATGTGATAGGAATTTTCCATGGTACGGATCTTCTGTCCCTTAAAATCAGAGATTGACTGCACATTACGGTTTGTAGTCATCACACGGAATCCCTGGTCGGCATATCCTAAAAGGACATATCCTGCATCTCCATATACCTGCTGCATCATGGAAAGGAAGTCAGGGTTATCCACATGTTCCCGCACTTCATCGATGGTTTCAAACACTGCCGGCATATCAAATACTGCAACATCCGGCATAAAAGTTACCTGCGGTGCCGTGTTCTGTACCACAAAAGGAATATCCCCTTCTTTACAGGATTCTAATAATTCCCTGTCTCCACCAAGTACACTGTTTGGATAAACAGAAATCAGCATAGTTCCATCACTTAAGCGTTCCACTTCTTCAGCAAATTTCTCCGCATAGATCTGTGTGACTGTATCCTCCGGACTCGAACTTCCAAGCGGCCATGCATACCGTTGTACTCTCACCTGATCCTGTGCGTCTTTATTTCCGCAGCCGCTCATCAAAAGTACCGCACCTGCAAGCACTCCGCACACTATTTTTTTCTTATAATTTTTCAATTATTTGCCCTCCTTTTAAAGCAGACAAAGACTGATTGCCGGAATAAATGCGATCAAAAGCAGTGCAAGCAGGAAATATCCGATCATTGGCATTGCTTTTTTTGCGATCTGCATCATCGGCACATTCGTAAGCGAACTTGCCACAAACAGATTGACACCGACCGGAGGTGTAACAAATCCAACTGCAAGGTTTACGATCATCATGACACCAAAGTGGATCGGATTCATTCCAACATGCTGCACGATCGGCAGTAAGATCGGGCTTAAGATCAGAATCGCCGGAGTCGTATCCATGACCATACCAACGATCAAGAGTACCACATTGATCACAAGAAGCAGTACGATCTCATTTGAAAAATGTGTCATGATCCATGCGCTGACATCCTGCGGAACCTGCATCAGCGTAAGTACACGCGAAAATGCCGTCGATGTTGCAAGGATAAATAAGATCGGTGCATAGGTCTTCATCGCCTCCACCATAATGCCCCAGATCTGTTTTACTTTAATGGACTTATAAATAAACAGACTGACAAATAAAGAATAAAATACAGAAATGACAGCCGCCTCTGTCGGTGATGCCACACCGGTATAAATACAGCCAAGTACGATCACCGGACTGAGCAGTGCCCAGATGCTCTCTTTTAAAATATTGAAGAAACCTTTTTCTTTGAGCTGATTCATTTTTGCCTGAATCTTTTCTCTGTCTTCTCCATGATGGCGGCAGTAATAATATGCATAAAAGATCAGCAGTGCACTGATCATCATTCCAGGTACGATTCCTGCTAAAAACAGATCACTGACTGATTCACCGGTCGCCATCGCATACATGATAAATGGAATACTTGGCGGTATGATAACTCCCAGTCCACCAGCTACCGCTACGATCGCCGTTGCAAATGATTTGTCATATCCTAAACGAACTAAGATCGGAATTGTCATACTTCCTACTGCTGCTACAGTTGCAGGTGCAGATCCTGAGATTGCTCCGTAAAATAAGCAGGTTACAATTACTGCACATGGCATTCCTGCCGTTAATTTTCCAATAAAAAATGCAAAAACATCAAAAATCTTCTTAGAGATTCCACCTTTTGCCATGATCATTCCAGATAATACGAACATTGGAACTGCAAGTAATGGGAAACTGTCGATTCCTCCAAGCATAGAACGAATAACAAACTGTCCACTTGCTGTAAATGACGGATCAAATGCTCCTGGAAGTACAGATACGATCCCAAGGGCGATTGAAATCGGAATTGCAATGATCAAACAAACAAAGAAGAGTAAAAATACGACTGCTGCTGACATTTATTTTTCCTCCTTTTCTTCACCTTTGCGGATCACGATCTTAAATTCGATGATCCAACGCTGGATGATACGAAATGCTACTAAAACAAAACTAAACAGCGGGGCTGCCTGAATATAATACATTGGAATCTGACATGCGGGACTTACCTGTCCACTTTCAAATGCACTCTTTAAATAAAGAACTGCATATGGAATCAGATATAAAAACAAGGCAAGTTCGATCGTGTGGTTCACCACTTTGAACAATGCTTTCCCTCTTCTTGGAAACATTGCTACAAACTGTTCAATTTTAATGGAAATACATTTCTTAGTACAATAACTAACACTGATAAAGCCTGACCAGATAAACAAATATCTTGTCAGTTCCTCTGACCATGAAAGGGAAGCTCCAAGTGCATATCTTGCAAATACCTGGATTCCCATGATCACTGTCATTGCAATCAATAATGCTACCATTAGAAATTCTTCCAGATTCTCATCAAGCCATTTTAGCATGATTCACCTCTTTCTACTTTCTATAACAAAAGTCTTTATTTTCACAAACTATGGCAAAACTTTAACGATTTGCCCTACTAAATTATACCGAAAAAATAGGATTTCAGCAAATATTTTTTGTCTATATATATCATAGATTTTATCTATTAACATCAGATATTTCCCATTGAAAAACCAATATTTCTATTTCACCCAAGGTTAATTCCTTAACAATCTCGTTAATACTATAACAATTATTTATACATAAAACAAATAAATCTTTTTTTAAAAATCAATAGATATTTTTTATGTATTCAAAAAAGAGGAAAAGAATAACTACGAATCTTCTCCTCTTCTGCATTTAATTTTTAAAGATTCAGTTCTTATAATCCCTGATTTTCATGAAGGAACTGAAGCATATTATTTAAGTCATTGACTGCTGCCTGTCCAGGTGCAGATGCTTTTTTCGCTGCTCCAAATGTAAGAGCAGATCCGAATACTTCACCGCAAAGACGGCTGATCAGCCCTGTTCCTGCCATAGACATTGTGATGATCGGACGATCTGCATGTTCTGTATACATTTCTTCTGTTGCACAAAGAAGTGTTAATACGTCACGTCTGCAAGTTGGCATAACTGCGATCTTAGGGATATCA
>ERZ832317.3287-NODE-3287-length-17126-cov-5.111768_pt1 | contig 17126 bp, 9 predicted proteins | sample MGYA00519695_ERZ832317 | MGnify/ENA primary metagenome ERZ832317 (study PRJEB31850, sample SAMEA3708726) | human gut metagenome | biome: human gut; feature: human-associated habitat; material: faeces | place: China | collected 2014 ...
ACGATTCATAAATCTACCCTTAATCGTGTATTGAATGATAGTTGCGGATTTTAGGTTATTTTGAAAAAGGTTGGTACAAAGGTGCGAGGGAACATCGGTACTGGAGTAAGCCCTATCGGGATGCGGGTGATCCGGATGTAATCACGACGTCTTATGCGGTCCCGGTTCATGGGGAAAAGAATGAACTAATTGGTATTTTATCAGTGGATTTAACCAATCGATGGTTGCGTGATCTGGTCGATTCGATTAAGCCTTACAAGGGTAGTTATACCGTGGTTATTGACAAGCAGGGACGTTATATCTTGCGCAGGGAAGGAGAGGTGATGATTGGCCAAAATATGTTTGAAACGGCAAAAGAGGCTCGGGATACAAATGTTACTATTCTGGTAAACGAGATGGCTGCCGGGAAAAGCGGTAGTATCATCGTGGACGATGGGGGAGTTCTGTCCTATGTGTATTACACGCCTGTGGTGGAAACCGATTGGTACATGGCGGTGATTTGTCCATACGATCAGGTATTTGGTAAGTTGAGCAAATTTAATATGTATCTGCTGGTTGGTTTTGTCCTGTTGTTGTTATTTGTTTATTTTATTTGTTTTGTGGCCGTGCGACGAATCACAAAACCATTGACGATATTTGCTGCTTCAGCCCGGGATGTGGCACAAGGGAATTTTAACACGCCGTTGCCACGTATCCGGTCTAAGGATGAATTAGGGGAATTGTATGAATCATTTCTTTTCATGCAGCAACAATTAACGGAGTACGTAGACCAGTTACGCCGGACAACGACAGCGAATGAAAAAATCGAGAGTGAGTTGCGTATCGCTCATGATATTCAATTGGGAATGGTTCCGAAAGAATTTGTTCCCACCTTTGGAGCTGAATGTATTGATATCCATGCCGTGTTGCATCCGGCTCGTCAGGTAGGAGGGGATTTGTATGATTATTTGATGCTGAACGAGGATGAGTTTGGTTTCGCCATTGGGGACGTTTCGGGGAAAGGAGTTCCTGCCTCCTTGTTTATGGCAACCACGATCAGCCAGATGCGATCTTTGGCTCTGCGGGATACCTCTTTGAATTATATCATGAATTTGATGAACCAGAGTTTAATTCGGACTGAGAACACGAGTATGTTTATTACTTTTTTTGCCGGGGTATTGAATCTAAACACGAATCGTCTGAGATTTTGTAATGCGGGACATCCTTACCCGTTATTGATTGCTCCGGATGGAACCGTGTCTTTCTTCAAGACGGCGGATAATTTGCCTTTGGGTGTTACGTCCGATTATGAGTACGAGGAGCAGGAATGTTATTTTGCTCCGGGGTCTCAATTGCTTTTTTACACGGATGGTGTGTCAGAGGCTCAAAACGAACAGTCCAAATTTTATAAGATAGATCGGTTATTTAACTTGGTGGTAAGTCATTCTCAATTAGCACCACGGCAAATGGTGGATAAAGTGGTTGGGGACGTGAAACGTTTTGTCGGAAAGGCAGAGCAATCGGATGATTTAACTGTGATGAGTTTCCGGCTTAACCCTCGCGGGAAAAAGAAAATAGAGGGACTTTTATAGTCCCTCCATGAAGAAAATAAAAATTGCACCTTATTTGGATCTCACTACGATGTCGACACATTCAGCCGTTGTAAAGAATTTCTTGGCAACTTCGTGAACTATTTTAGCGTTTAGTTTTTCAATCGGTTGCTCGAACATCACGGGAGAATCGATATCTTTACCTGTCTCTGCATAATATCGTAAAGCTTCCTGCCAATGGGCATTTCCTCGATTTGCCAGCATGTTGGTGCGCCCTTTTTTCATCATTAGCACCATATCTTCCACGTCTTCCTCGCTTACGCCTTCGGCTACAAGTTTGTCAATCTGCTCGTGGATGATGGCACGCATCCGGTCGCCTTGCTCCGTGTTGCTCTGGAAGTTGATGGCAATGGCTTGTGTGTGTTTCGGGTATGCGGTATAAGATGCGGCTACGTTTACCCCGTAGGCACCGCCCTCGTCTTCTCGGATAATATCTTGGTAACGATTCGAGAGTACGAAACGAATCACGTCCATAGCCAAATCCTCCACGGGTTTTAATTTTAGCGTGTTCGTGAACTCGATATTCGTCATGTACTTGTTGTCCGGAATATTGGCAGTGATGGTTTCCGTGATGGAACCTTCTTTCCTCAAGTCATGTTGCACGGCTTTCTCGATCCGGTGAATGGACGGGATAGCTCCCAAATATTTCGCCACCAGTTTTTGTGCTTCTTCCCGTTGGATATTTCCTACCAGATAAAAGGTAAAGTCCGAGGCATCTTGAAAACGATCATGATAGATGGAAACCATTTTATCGTAATTCATGGCATCGTAGAATTTGGCATCTTGTTTCCACAGGCGGGGAGAATCTTTTACCCGCAATTTTTGCATCTGTTCCGCTATCGTGTCATTCACCGTGCGGGGTGTGTTTTCTGCTTGTAGTCTGTTCAAGTACACAAACTTTTCAAAATCGTTCTGGTCGAACCGAGGATGCTCGAAGAGCAAATAAATGATTTGGAGTAGCATTTCCATTTCGTTGTTATCACACACGCCGCTCACGCCCTCGAATGTTTCCCCAAGCGTGATATTGGGCTGCACGTGATACCCTTTCAGTATTTCTTGCATCATTTGCACGTCATGTTTGTACAATCCGGAATACATGGCTAGGGTTGATAATGCCGAGGCTGATGGTAGATTTTCTGCCGGGAGCAATGACATCCCGCCGGAACTTTCGCCCAACAGGCTTACCTTGATGCCGTTCTGGTCGCAGAACTTGTAGTACACCTTGCAGCCGTTCGTTAATGTCCATTCCTCTGCATTCAGCATCCTGATCGGTTTCGTTTTCACGATCTTTCCGCCTTCTACCTCGTAATCCAACAAGGGAACCGCTTTGATTTCCTCGGTAGCCGTGGTGGCTTCAACGTCCTTGGCTGCTTGCATGATGTTCACGATTTCCTCTTTTGTCGGGAAATCATAATCCGGGTCGTTGCCCTGCATCATAAATACCCAGTTTTTACTGTTGTTATTCCACGAGGCAATCCAGTCTTGTATATCTTTTGCTGTGATTTTCAGTAATATTTCTCGTGACAAGGAGATGTCTTCCTCGATGCTTGTGATCGGTTTTCCTTCTAGGAAATTGTTCTGGTACATTTGCACGTATACCTCGTTCGGGAACTTGTCTTTGTTTTTTTCTGTCTCGTCCAGTCTGGAGAGATATGCCGTGATTTGCTCCTTTACTTCCTTATTGTTTATTCTATAGCGGTGAATGCGTTCCAGTTCTTCCATCAAATCTTTTAAGGCTTGCCGTTCCTTGTGCGGGTAAGCCTGCACGTGGATATTCCAGCGGTCGTAATTCCGCACCAATCCGCTGAATCCGACCATGGTCTGTACGAATGCGGGGTCTTGGGTTTCGATGTACTTTTGCAGGTATTTTTCCACGATTTGGTTGTAGAACAAGTTAATCAAATTTTCTTTCATCATCTCTTTTAGCGAGGCAGGCGGTGTCTGGCGTACCCGTTTGAGCAGCGTGATAGAAGATTCTGTCATTTCCTTGTCGAATACTTTTGTGTAGAACGGTTCGCTATTGTCCGGGATCTCGTATACCAATCGGGGTTTGGGGTTCTTTCGTTTCGGGATGGGATTGAAAAGATGTTGTATTTCGGTTTCTATTTTGGCAGCATCAATGTCTCCAACTACGATTACGGCTTGCAAATCCGGGCGGTAGAAATCGTTGTAATAAGCCCGTAATTCTTCGGGTGTAAAGTTGTTTATGATCTTTTCGCTACCGATGACGTTACGAGTGGCGTACTTGCTGTTATTAAAGACAAGAGGATCTGATTGTTCTTTTAGGCGAGCACCTAGATTGCGGCGCATCCGGCGTTCTTCCCGGATAACCCCCCGCTCTTTATCAATCTCGTCTGGCTTGAGCAATAAGAAACCCGACCAGTCCTTCATCACGAGGAGGCAGGAATCCAGTAACTTTGTGTCGTTTGTGGGGATTGCCGTCATGTAGTACACCGTTTCGTCCTGTCCCGTTTGCGCATTAAAGCGTGTCACTCCCCGCCGTTTCAGAAAATTGGGGATTCCTTCTTTGAAACTCTCGCTCCCGTTGAAAGCCATATACTCCAGGAAATGGGCAAGCCCGTTCTGGTTGTCCTCTTCCATGAGTGCTCCTACGTTTTGTACCAGATAAAAGTCTGCTTTCCCCGGTTGCATAGAGGTGTGGCGCACGTAGTAAGTCAACCCGTTGTCTAGTTTTCCGTGGCGGAACACGTTTGCACGATCTTGTGCGTGTAGTGTTGCCGGGGTAAACAATCCGATAATGCATATAAGGAGTAGTATTTTTTTCATAAGCCTTGTAACGATTGTTGGATACCTTGTTGGAGTTGTTGCATCTCCATTTTGTTCTCGATTTGTGCGCTCGCTAGGAATGCTTGGTTATAGGATTGTTTTGCTTTGGCGTTATCGCCTGTGTTTTTCAAGCAGTCCCCCATCATCATCAACAAGCGGGTACGATTTGACGCTCCCACGTTATCGAATGTCAAGGCTTTGGCGATCCAGTTGATGCATCTCCGGTAAGCGTTTTCCGACAATTTACCCTCGTACACGACAGCGATGTCTTGTAAGGGTTGGAAATAGTCGTTCAATTCCGTTTTGTCGCCTTTCCCGGCAAAATAGGCATCCATTTTCTTGAAGAAGGTGTTCTCGTCATGGCGATGCAGGCTGTACGTGGCATCGGCAAGTAACGTGAGGGCATTCTGAACCGAAAGATTCCCGAAAGAAAATTCCGAGTAAACATCTTTTAAATCCCCGTTTACCCGTTCCAGCCGTTTTTTGTAATTTAAGTCTCCTTTTTTACAGAGTTGGATAATGTATGTGTTATTCAAAGAAACCAAGTAGCGAGCCACGTTGTCTTTCCCGATTTCTTTGGCAAATTTTTGATAGTTCTGTGCCAGGTAATCAAAGATAGGGTCTTCTTTTGAAGCCGCACGGTGATACATCGTTAGCACTAGAAAGTCCGCTTCGTTTGCCATGTTCTCGATTTTTTTGTTTTTTAGGTATTCTGGGAAAAGACTTTCAATACGGGTTCCCCATTTCTGTTGATTGTATCCCTGTTGTGTAGCTATAAATGCGGGGGCTTCGATCAACAATTGTTGTTGTACATCGAGGTCATTTTTCTTCTTTTTGTATTTTTCGTACAATTGCTCGAAACTCAATTCTTCTCCCGTGGCAATTTTTGCCTCTTTAATAAGCGATTCTGCAGGAACGCTTCCCTGTACTCGGCGCAATTCTTTACCTACCCGACTGATAAACACCATAGTCGGTAACGCTGTTACGTTGTATCTTTTTGCGATGTCTTTGTTTTCTTGTGTATCCACGTCTACTTGTACGCATATGAAACGATTGTTGAAAAATTCTCCGACTTCTTTTTGCGTGAATACTTCGCTTGCCATCATTTTGCACGGTCCACACCATTCTGCGAAAAAGTCCACGAACAAATCCTTTTTCTCTTGTTGTGCTTTTTTTAGAGCCTCATCAAATGTACCTTTAAATAAGGTTATTTGAGCTGATAAGTTTCCCAATGTTCCTAGCATTAGGAACACAATCATGTAAAATATCTTTTTCATAGTTCTTTTTATAAGGGAGCTATTTTTACAGCTCCCTAAAGTAAAATTTATTGTTATTCTTCTGTGAGTGTTTCTTGAATGGGTGCATCCACTACGAAAGTGAACATATCATTCAGTATTTTAGTTCTTCCTTCATTCTCTATCTGTAATGATACCGTGTAATTTCCGGGAATGACATTCACGTCCAACTCCACGTAAATCGTTCCGTCACCCAGTACACCGACATGGTTCATAAACTTTTCGGCTTCACTCGTGTTTGTACTTTTTATCCCGATAACCGTGAAAAGTAAAGGTTGTGTACCTTGAACTCCTTCTATTTTAGCAGAGGTCCACGGGAGTTTATAGTCTATTTTTTGTTGGTATTCTGCGATTTGTTTTTTTAGAATTTCCAGCGAACCTATACCCATTTCCGTTGCGAGATTTTCCAATGTTGTTTTAGCCTCATTCAAACTCTCTTTGAGTGCTGTGATTCCGAACTTATCATCGAGTTCTTTGTTTATTTGGTCAATGAGTCGTGTGTATTCTTCGAAACTAATTTCATCGTTCCAAAATTGCTCCTCTATATCAGTACCTCCTAGCTCGTCGTAGGCATCCCAATATTCATCACTTCCGTCTAATTTATCCTGCAATTCATCCAGTTCTTCTTCTAATCCGGCTATTTTATCTTGCAGTGTTGATGTGGCTGAGTAAAAATCTATCTCAATGACTTTCAACCTTTGTAACTCGCTTTTGGCGTTTGCAACAATGTGTAGCGTGTCGATCGTGTATTTGGCCGCATCTGATTCCAAGTAGCCGATTGTGATATCCTGACAAGCTAACAACAGCCAAGTGATACTTGTGGCAATTAAATATATTGTATTTCTTATCATGGCTTTGTATTAAAAATTGATCATTTTGAAGTCATATCCTAAGGCTTGAACTACGCCGTTGGTAGTTTGTATGTCCGAGGAAGCGATTCTCCAGTTATCAGCTGTTGACAGACGGCGTGCAATCCATAATTGTTTCTCGCCTTTCTTGCTTATACCGGCATAAGCTTCACTGAATACCCAGGTGAAAAGTTCTTCTTGCATGAAAAGAGAAGCGAATACTTTACCCTCCGTTTCTTTATAAGTTAATCCTTCGGGATCTTTTAAGCGTTTCCCTTCCGGTATATCTTTCAACATAATCCTTTCAGGGATAACTAATCTGTTCAAAAATGCAGCGCAAATTGCTGGAGGAATATCTGTCACTTGATACCAATAATCGCTATCTTTAATATCTCCTCCTTGTTCTTTAGCATCATCCATGGCTTTATTATGATCGAGTAGATATCTTACGATACAAAGGTCTGTTATCCCGAAAAATGTGATTTGTTTGTGTTCCCCGCTACCGTCAAAGAGTGATTTTAATCCGGCGTGTTCAATCATGATCATTGTGGAATCCCAATCATAAGTTTGGTTTTCGAAATATTCCCACATGGTACAGTTGTGAATACCGTTTGCTGTTCCCCCGTCAATATAATTATAGTCGGTACAAGAGCAGATATTGATCATGATCAATACCAAGGCTCCATAAAATAAGTTTGTTAATTTTGATGCCATAACCAGTAAATATTCTGAGTCATTAATGGATTGTTTAAAAATGCGTCGCTGCTTACCGGGAGATAAAGTGCTCCTTTTTTCACCTCGTCGTCTGTCAGGGTTTTGTAGTTTCCTATTAGTATATCCCGGAAATACTTATTTCTCACGATGTCATAGTAGCGATGTCCTTCTCCGAAAAGTTCTCGTTCCCGTTCTCGGAAAATTTCTCGTAGTAAATTCTTTTTATCTGTGAAACCTCTGTAGGTGTCCAAACCGGCACGTTCTCTAATCCGGTTCAAGTCAGACGCAGCTTCTGGCATTCCCAAATGAGCACGGCATTCTGCCCGTAGAAGAATAAGATCTGCCAGACGCCAGTATATACAATTCCCTTCCATGGCGATTAGTTTTGATTTAGAACCTTCTGTTATTTCTGGGTTCACCGAGTAAACTTTATCTCGCCATTTATTAATGAAGGCATGGTTGGGGGTGTAAGGAGCAGAGGCTCCTTCAATCGTAATTGCCTGTCCGAGATTCCACCAATACTCTTTACGTCGCAAATCTGTTTTATCAGGATATAAAGCATACACTGAATCTAGCAAAATGCGAGGGATGTCATCTTTATCTACTTTACGGGGATCGGTTTCGCTATACGGGTAATTAATCAAAGCGAATCCCGGGTAGTACATTTCAAGACTACTCGTGGCATACCAGTTGTCATCCTGCTCGTTTTTCTCGATACTAAAAATTACTTCTGTCAGGTCTCGGGATTTTCCAAATGTTTTTTCCACGAGGTCTTTCATACTCACGAGATCATAGAAACCGACTTTCCCTTCAATCACGAGGGAGGCTGACGCTTCTGCTTTTTTCCAATATTCCTCTTTGTCATAAAGTCCCCCCATCCATGCGTAGATGTTTGCGAGTAAGGTATGTACGGTTCCCAAACTAGCGTATTGCCTGCTATTGATGTTGTTTCCCTGTGCATTCGTCAATTTGTCAAAAGTAGGTAGGATCAGTGCGGCTTCTGCAGCCTGAATCGCTTCGGTAAGAATCGTGTTGATCGGACTTTTAGCTTGTTGTGAGGCATCTTCCGTACTGGGTGCAACCACTGCTTCTCCCCAGTCTTGTGCCAGACGGAAGTACATTAATGCTTTTACGAAATCTGCCTGTGCTAACCAAAAATCGATACGTTCTTGTGAAATATTCTTGAAACGGAATTGATTTTCATGTAGGAAATTAGTTAGGTAGATGGCCTTGTAATGAGTATTCCAACTTGTGCGTTTATCCATATCCCAAATAGCAGCGGGTTCTAATTTGCGATATGCTTCTCCGAATGTTCCTGCATTACTACAATGGAGTGCGCTCCAGTCAAAAAATCCCATCATTGTAGGAGCAATTACTGCTTTCTCGCATCCCAATATGGTCGTGAAAATGTCTTCCACGTCTTGTTCGCTATTAAAATAATTCCTGAAAGTAACGGATTCTTCCGAATTCACGTCAATCCAGTCATTACATGAGAACAGGGGAAAAAATAAGATAAAAATGAATATCTTCTTCATAGTCATTAAAAATTAACGGTTAGACCAATGGTGAGTTTCCGGGGAAGAGGATACCCGGACAAATAGTCGAGTCCTGATGTGAGATTCACGATTTCTGGATCAAGGCCTGAATAGTTTGTCAACATAAATAAATTCTCTCCTGTGATAAATAAACGAGCTCCGGAAAGTCCTAGTTTTTGGGCGATTCTTTCATGCAAGTTATACCCCAAAGTAAGTTGTTTTAAGCGAATCATATTTATTTTTTCGATGTCACAATCATATCGGCCCGTGTATTGTTCTCCAAGATTTTTGTAAAAGATGGCACGAGGATAGTCCGAGTTTTGACTGTCTGGGCCGGTCCATGTGCTTGCTTTGCGAATATCAAGCGTGATCGGATCTCCGGTTATATTAGGTTTAATGGCGATATCGTCATAAATCTTCAAAATATGTCTTCCTAAAGAATAAGTGAAAAATATATTCAAGTCGAATTGTTTCCATTTAATTTCATTGATAAATCCACCGTGAGCCAAGGGAAGGGGACTGGCTGCATAGTATTGATCACTGGAATTAATTCGTCCATCATTATTCAAGTCAGCGATTTTTCTTGTGCCTGCAAAAAATACAGCATTTTCCTCTTTCGTACGAAGCGGTATGGGGAGTCCGTGAGATTGCACGTAGTAAGGAACTTCGTCTATGGAATTGTAGTAACCCATGGTTTTGTAGGCCTTGATGTTGTATAGGGATTTCCCGATCACATTTCCCAAAAAGTCTCGACCATTATTACTTTTTTCAAATCTATTCCAGTTACGGGAGACGTTGAATTTTACCCGCCATTTTACGGCGGTTTCCCTGAATATATCAGCGGTTAGTTCTACTTCTAAACCTTCGTTTGAAACAGCTAAAGCATTTTGCCATTGGAATCTCAAATAATTCCAATTACCCGGAATATCTATCTGTTGTAATTGTCCTTTCGTGTAACGATAATAATAATCGCAAGTCAATTTAAAACGATAGTCTAAGAAATTTAAGTCTACTCCGATATCATATTGATCTGTTTTTTCCCAGCTTAAACTTCGGTTTAATACTCCTCCTTTAGAGTCTGGTTCCATACCTTGGTTACCTAAGATAGAGGTACCGGAACCACTCATTAGGCCGTGCGCCAAGTAAGGTTGGGAAAATTTTTGTCCCGATTGTCCCCAGCTAACTCGAATTTTTCCAAAACTTAACCAGTAGAGAGATTTCACGAATGACTCTTCTGTGAATATCCATCCCACGGCGACGGACGGGAATGTGGCCCAGCGACAGTCTTCTCCGAATACGGATGATCCGTCTCGCCGGATAGTTGTTTCCAGTAGGTATTTTTCCCTGTAGTCATACCGCAATCGACCGAAATAACTATTCATACGTTGTTCTTCCAAGCTGGATTTGTAATTGAATGCGGATTGCCAAACAGGATTGTTGTCTTTATCTGATTCGTTATTCATGTTTATCAGTCCACTGCCGTTACCCCATAGGCCCGTGGCGTAATGTACATAGTCGTTGGGCCCATCTGTGGCATCTCCTTCGTTCAAGTAGTTTTGCTCTTTTTGGAATGATAACCCGAATAACAAATCAAAGTGATGGTCTTGTTTTATTTTGAAATTATAAGTTAATAAATTTTCATTCAAAAGCGAGATGTTTCTCGTGATTGTACCTTTCGTGAATGAACGGTGAAAATTAGCATCTGTCGTGCTTGGGAAAAAGTTATTCTGGTTCTGTTGGTTGTAATCGACCGAACCGGATACTTGTAGTCTGAGGTTACGAATGATCTCATAATTTAAGGAAAGGTTATAGCGTAAAGAATAACTTTGATTTTTCTCGATACTAGAGTTTAACTCTTCCAGTAAGTATTTTTTCACGTATTCATTACCTGGTAACAGAGAGGATACTTTCGTTGGACTTACCGTGATACCTTCAATTTTGTTGCCTGTTTTACCTTTCCCTCCGCGGCTACGGTCACTATAAGAAAGGGATATCTGGTTGTCTATTTTGAGGCGTTTGGTTGGAGTCGCCGAGAGATTCGTGAGGACGTTGATACGTTCGAAATCACTACCTAATGCGATACCTTCTTCTTTATAGTAGCCGGCTCCGATCATGTAGTTCATCGTTTCGCTTCCACCACTTGCTTGTAAGTTGGCGTTATATACGTTTGCCGTGCGATACGTGTACTTCCACCAGTCCGTGGAATTGTTGTAAAATTCATTTAAACTATCTTGTAAAATATAGGCATTTTCTCCTCTTTCCCGGTTACCGAAGAAATAATTGTAAACAGGATAATTTCCATCTTTGGTGTAATTGTACACGTCTTCGTAGGAATTCGGCATAACCCATTTCCCATTTGCATCTTTGTATGGTTGTATTGCGTTACGTAGTGCCTGCATATTGTATTGACGTACCAATTGTCCGCCGCTACACGTGGGTGTTTTCGGTAGCCAAGAAGCGGAGTATGACACGTTGGCAGTGAATCGGGCTTTACCACTTCGTCCCTTTTTCGTGGTGATCAAGATTACTCCGTTTCCGGCACGAGATCCGTAGATTGCTGCAGAGGCGGCATCTTTCAAGACCTCGATAGATTCGATCATAGAAGGGTCAAGGTCAGAAAGTGTGTTTGAACCGGTGATAGGAGAGGTAAAAGCTTGCATCGGTACTCCGTCTATAACGTAAAGTGGGGTTCCGTATTGTCGGTCTTCGCCCTCGTCACCTGAGCCGACATTCCCTTTCGTGAAGAACGAGTTGTATCCCCGGATAGCCACGATAGAACCACCGCCACCGGGTGCTCCGGAAAGATTATTAACTTCTACACCCGCCATGTGCCCTTGCAACAGGCTTTCCAGACTGTGTGTCGGGAGTTCTTTCATCTCGTCGGCTTTAAGAGAGGAAATGGAACTGATTACCTTGCGGGCTTTTTGTGTACCGTAGGCAACAACTTTAACTTCGTCTAAACCGGATACATCGGGTTGCATCTTTACGATCACCAATTTACCATCCGTGTATTTTACTTTCTGGGGCTTATAGCCAATAAATGAAAATACGAGGGTACCTTTTGCTTGTGGTAATGGAAGAACGAAATGTCCGGCTGTATCCGTGGCCGTTCCAACTTTTGTGCTATCCAAAAGTACTGTTACCCCAGGCATCGGTTTATTGTTTTCATCCACGACTTTTCCTTGAATGATGAACGATTGTTTTTTATCGTCTTTCACTTGTTCCCGGAAAAGAATAATTGTTTTGTCCAGTACCCGGAACGAGAATCCCGTGTTTTTCAAACAAGTCGTCAACACTTCTTCAATCGTGGCTCCTTGCAGATTCAGCGTAATATTCGAGATCTTTTTCACGGCTACATCATCGAAAAAAAAGCTGTACTCCGATTGTGCGCGGATGTTGTTCATCACACTTTCGAGGGAAGCATTCTTAACCTTTAAATCTAGCCGTGTATCTTGTGAATAGGTGGCTGCTGAAAGGTGCATGATGCCGATAAATGTCAAGATAAAGCATAACTTCATAACTCTTACTTGTTTTTGCCATAATCCACCCGAGGAATGGCTGTTTTTGTCCATTTTTTTCATACATTTGTGATGTTTTTAATGAGAACTAGAAAATAGTTTGGGCATTTGATGTTGCGAGCGTCAGATGCCTTTTTTATTTTGCTTGAATAAAAACTGTGCGTTGATTTACTGTAAATATTACTCGTTCATTTTGTTCGATTATTTTTAGAATGGATTTGAAATCATCCGTTTTGTTCAGGTCTCCCGTGAACCGGATGTCTTTGGCTTCCGGGGACTGGTAGAAGACACTGAGATCATACCAGCGGGCGAGGATGTTGAACAAGTCTTCCAGCCGTGCATCACGGAAAGCGAAACGCCCGTCTTTCCATGCTGTGTAGAGGTACGTGTTCACTTCTTGTTTCATGAGTTTGGCGGAATTCTTTTCCAGCACTCCCTGTTCACCGGGAACCAGTTTGATTTGTTGTTTGTATTTTTCCGATTGCATGATTACGGAACCGGAAACAAGCGTTGTCTGCACGTCCCGCTCGTCGGGATAAGCCCGGAAGTTGAATTGTGTTCCCAGCACGGATACGCTGGCATGAGTGGAGACAACCGTGAAGGGCTTGTTCTTGTCTGGGGCTACAGTGAAATAGGCCTCCCCATCAAGGTAAACGACTCGTTTGTCACCCGTGAATTGTACTGGGTAGCGAATTTCCGTTTCGGCATTTAACCATACTTCTGTGCCGTCAGCAAGGGTAAGGAAATATTCTCCGCCACGAGGAATTTGTAAGGTGTTGAATATCGGGCTTCCTTGCGTACATAAACTATCTTCGGGTAGGATATAGGAGACCTTGTTGTTAGTGACGTTCACGATCATCCCGTTTTGTTCCTGTATCGGGGATAACGTGCTATCCGATAACGTGATTCGCTCGCCTCCACCCGTGATTAATACTGCCTTATGCTCTCCCGGCTTGATGACTTCTGAAATAGAGACAATAGTTTGCCGATCATTCTTTTGGAGTAGGAAAATACCTGCCGCCACGATCGGGAGAGTGAGTATTGCCGCGTAACGAATGATCGTTTTCATCCTTCTGTTCTTGCGGGTGCGTTGCCGTTTGGTGATGAAATGTTGATAATCGTTTTTCCAGTTGATTTGTTGGGATTCGACTATTTTTTGTTCTAGACGCTTTCCGTCTTTGAACTCGTCATAAATCTTTTTGTTTCTTGTAGAAACGGATAACCATTCCCTTAAGGTGCGTTGTTCTTCATCATTTGCATTCCCTTTAAGAGACGCTGCGATGATGCGGGCTAGTTGAAATATATTTTTCTCTTTTTGACTCATCTTTTCGCTCATTTGATAGTAAGTCCCCTTGAGCATAAAAAAGAGTGAGTCAAAAATGAATTATTTTTGAAAATATTGCAATATTGTGATTATAGTGATGGTAGTTTTCTTGTAAAGATGAGTGTGTTATTCGTTTTTAATCTTCCATTCCCCGATATTTCTTTTTTCGGCATTGAAATTAACTCCGACTTTCACGAGTTGTCGGCTGTCTGCCGTGTACGGAATCAAATAGCCCCGATCATCGATTTGTTGCAGGGCTTGTTCTGTGCTGCCATCTAGTTTGAATTCAAATACGTAGATGTATTTGGGAGTTTTAACCACGGCATCAGCCCGTCCGGTGGCACTACGTACTTCTGCATCTACAAACTGTCCCATGAGTTTGAAAACGAGATAGAACACGACTTGATAATGTCGTTCTGTCTGGGCATTTAACTCATAGGGGAAATCGGCAAAGAAGGCTCGTAACCGGGTCATGAAAGCATCGATATTACCTTGTCGGAGTTCTTGTACAAATTTTCCTATGTAAAAGCCGCGTTCTTCACCGGGTAGAGTGGTGTAGAAGGGCAATAAAAAACCAAGGAAACCGTATTTCACTTCTTCGTTTGGGAACCCTAGCATGTAGTTCCTAAATTCTTTATCGTATTCTTTAATCGTCAAGTAGCCGCTTTGATAAATCAACGGGATAGGATTATCGGTATTCATCCGGTATTCCGTGAAAGAAGATGCAGGTGCTTCGATTCCGTCAATTAATAAGCGTAGGTCATAATCACTCTTTTTCAGTAGTTCCACGAGGAATGTCGGGGTACCCGTTTGAAACCAGTAGTTACCGAATTCCAGTTTGTCGAAAGCGTTTAGCACGCTAAAAGGGTTTAACACACCCTCGCCATCCGGGTGGAAATGATAACCATCATATTGCCGGATCATTTCGTTCACAATTTCTTCCTCTGTTGATTGGTTTCTTTGTGCCATTTGATGGATTTCCGGTTCAAAAACAGCGGTTAATTCATTCGGAGTAATCCCACACAACGTTGCGTAGGAAAAATCCATACTGATGTCGTTTAGTTGGTTCAAGTCGCTGAACACGCTGACTTGTGAGAACTTGGTAACACCCGTCAAAAACACGAACCGCAGGTATCGGTCGGCACTTTTCAGTACACCGTAGAAGGCCTTCAGCGTCTGCCGATAGTTTTCCGTTAGTTCCGGGTTATTAATGGCTTGCAACAGTGGTTTATCGTATTCGTCCACCAACACTACAACCCCACGTCCTGTTTGTTCATACGCTCGCTGAATGACTCCGGCAAAACGTCTGGAGAGTGTAATTTCGTCTTTCCCTTCCCCGTATATGGTTTCCCATTGTGTGAGATAATTACTCAATATGGCGTGTAATTGTTCCGGGGCATCGTATCTCTCCGCATTCAGATCAAGATGCAGTACGGGATAAATTGTCCAGTCATGTTCCAGTTGCTCGATAGCCAACCCTTTAAATAAATCCTTGCGTCCATTGAAATAGGATTCGAAAGTTGAGAGTAATAAACTCTTCCCAAAGCGACGCGGGCGGCTAAGGAAACAAGGAACACTTTTCATTGCAATGTTCCACACTAGAGCCGTTTTGTCCACGTACAGAAATTCTCCTTGTCGTATTTTTTCGAAGGTCTGGATTCCGATGGGTAGCTTTCTGGTTATGCTGGTATTCATGGTCTTTATGTATTTAGTAACAAAGGTAGAGAATAAATTGTAAACGGGCAAACACAAATAATGGGATGAGGCTGTCTAAAATTCCAGTAAGAAAATGAGAATCCCGACGGGAATAATGTGTTTCAGTTGATCGTAAAGCAACTTTTTTCCGACCTGCTTGTGGGATTTGACGGTTTCGATGTTTAGTTGGAGTTGATAGGCAATCTCTTGATTGCTTTTGCCTTCTAAAACAAGCAAGTACACTTTTTGGCATTGTTCCGGTAAGTTCTGAATGGCTTTTATCAAGAGAGCGTAAACCTCTTCTTCAAGAACACGTTCTTCGTAAGTTTTGGTTTCATCCGGAACCTCGCTTTGCATGTATTTCTGGTAGCGTCTTTTTACCTCTTCGTGGCGGAGATATTTCAGGCATTTGTGCTTGACCGTACCGTATAGATAGGCTTTTAGATTATCCACGTCATTGAATGTCTCTTGGGATTCGATTAACGAGAGAAACACTTCCTGCACAACATCTTTGTCCGTGTCCAAGTCGGGAATATAGCCTTTTGCGAATAACACCAAGGGCGTGTAGTGCTGTTCGAAAAGTTCCCGAACGATTTTTTCGTCATAGATGGAACTAGAATTTAAAGGTGTTATTGTTGCCACGTGTTATTATTTTGCCGATATGAACGTGAATCTTTTTATTTGTTCGTTGCAAATATAAACTAAATTGGAATATTTACAAAATATCGAATGCGTTTCTGCTAGGCCGTATCATTAAAATTGCACTGGGACTACCTTCGTGTTAGGCTATCCTCATTTTACTTTTTCTTAATAGTTTCCTGATAGTTCATTTAGACCACGGAGCATTCATCCTGCATTCCTCTTGCATTCTTGTTCGATAAAATTGATTTTTGATACGATTATATTTGCCGGATGGCTCGGTCGTGTAGTATATTTATTTATTGGAGAGATATGCTTGCGTGACAGTGTACGTATGACGAGGGGATGACCAACTTATACGGAAATAGCGACAATTATTTTCAAATGAATAAAATATGTGTATCTTTACATCATGTTAAAAACTAGATTACAATCGGATTTGGTGTAATAAACAATCTGTATTTCTGATACAGGTTGTCCCTTCGCTTGCTTTCGGAAAGCTCTTTCCGGGGGTAATTTCTCTATTATTATAATTTGAATTTTTAATCCGTGTACAACGAGAAAAGTAAAATTATGCTTTTACGTGTATGCTTTATATTGATCAATCATGAGTAACGAAAATAATACCATTCTTGGAATAGACGTTAATTTAATTTGCGAATTCTTCTTGAATACAGAACGGCAGGGACCCGGAAGTCCCGAAGTAACGCTTAAAGCGTTAAGCTTTATAGACCATCTTACGGATCATTCCCGGATTGCAGACTTGGGATGCGGGACGGGAGGACAGACGATGACGCTGGCACGGCACACTCCGGGGCAGATTACAGGACTCGACTTTTTTCTGGGATTCGTGGAGCGTTTTAATCATAATGCTAGGGTGTTGAATCTCCAGGAACGGGTGAAAGGCATTGTCGGTTCAATGGATGCGTTGCCTTTCGAGGAGGAAGAATTAGACTTGATCTGGTCGGAAGGTGCTATTTATAATATCGGTTTTGAACGAGTGGCGCAAATATCTGAAGACGGGAGGATATGTTGCTGTTTCCGAGAGTTCGTGGTTTACCGAAGAACGTCCGGCAGAGATCCATGATTTTTGGATGTCCGTTTATGCGGAGATCGACACGATACCTAATAAAGTCGCCCAGATTCAGAAAGCGGGGTATATCCCCGTGGCGACTTTTATCC
>ERZ832317.3301-NODE-3301-length-17060-cov-37.540076_pt1 | contig 17060 bp, 17 predicted proteins | sample MGYA00519695_ERZ832317 | MGnify/ENA primary metagenome ERZ832317 (study PRJEB31850, sample SAMEA3708726) | human gut metagenome | biome: human gut; feature: human-associated habitat; material: faeces | place: China | collected 2014 ...
CCTGCACTGAAATAAAAACGCTCAACCACCATCATAAGTGGTTGAGCGTCTTAAACGCAACCTTTCTTGATTTCCGCTAACGTTCCGCCGTTTTGGTGATACTTCCGTAAAGTGGACTGTAATAGAATAATTATTCTTTACAATTGCCGCAGCCGCTGGCAAGCCGCTCCCGGACACATTTTGCCGTGCGGGTACAGGCCAGACCGCCAATCGTTGCGCATTTCAGTTCCGGCGGCAACCGCTGCTCCACATCCAGCAGAGCGTCCAGCACCTCATCCGGCGGAATGAAGCTCTTGATGCCGGCCAGAGCCATATCCGCAGAGATGAAAGCATTGGCCACGCCCACAGCATTCCGTTTGATGCAGGGAACCTCGATAGGTCCGGCAATCGGGTCACAGACTAGGCCCAGCAGGTTCTTTAAACAGAGGGCCATGGCATGGACGATCACATTGGGGTCATCGCTGAACAAGCTGGCGAGGCCTGCTGCCGCGATGGAACTGGAGATGCCTACTTCACCCTGACAACCGCCAACGGAGCCAGAGTAAGAGATGTTCCGTTCTGCCATGATTACGCCCAGAAGGGCGCTGACAAACAGGGCATCCACTAATTGCTTGTCGGTGAAATGATATTTCTTTTGGATTGCCATCATACAGCCAGGCACGATACCGGATGAGCCAGCCGTGGGAGCTGCCACGATGCAACCCATAGAGCCGTTCAACTCCATGACACCAAGGGCCATCGCCACCGCCTCAGGCACGATGCCGCCAGAGATGGTCTTCCCTGCTGCAACTGCTTCGGAGAGCAGTTTTGCGTCCTTACCGGAGGCCAGCCCGTAGAGGAGTTTGTTCTCCCCTGCTCCCTGCTCCACAGACAGCCGCATTCGCTCGAGGTGCTCGTGCATCCGCCCGACTACGGCCGCCCGGCTGAAGCCGGAGCGGCTCATTTCGTACTCGATGGCAATCTCCGCCAGGGACATTCCCTGTTCCGCCGCTTCTGTACAGGCCTGCTCACAAGAACTGTATACTTTGTGTCCAGGCAGGGATACACCGTACGCCAGAACAGGCTGCACCAGGCTTACCTTCGTAACATTAGGGGCGGCAGTAAGGGCTGCGAGCGTATCTGCGGAGGGCTGTTTCAAATAAGTCAGAGCTGTGACGTACCCATTAGCTCCCTGACCCTTCTGACAGGAGGCGGCCCCCTGGCAAAGAGTTTCCGAAAGTACCCCGCTTCCCCATACGATCACATGGCAGGCATCAGGAGAAAGGCTGATCGCTGCGCCATCCACCTCACTGATCACAATGCTGCCCCCACCTATAGAAGTACCCAAGACAGAATACTGTTTCCCATCGCCGCAGGTGACGGTGATCTTAGCGGTGTTCTGGGGATACTGCCCTTCCGGTAAGAAGTCAACAGAGGTGTCGATGCCCCGCTCATGGGCCAGTTTAATTGCATTCCGCAGCTCCGGTCCGTCCTCTTTGAAGCCTATCGTACCACCAAAAAGGGCCGCATCAGTCCGATGGCCGCTGTAGGTGGTCCGCAGTTTAGGACTCAAGGTCAGCCGGATGGCTCGCGGCTCCTCATCAATGATGCGGTGGGCCATCATACCGATACGGGCCATACCTGCAGTGTGGGAACTGGAGGGACCTACCATCACCGGCCCGATGATCTCAAATACACTTGTACTCATAAATCAATTTCCTTTCCAGCCGCAGGGCTGAAGATAGTAATGCCGGCAGGCGGGCGTTGGTCCCGCCTGCCGGCATTGCTTTTTATCAAAAAGATCGTTCGCCTTATGCGTAACCCAGCAGGCGAGGAAGGAAGAGGGAGATGGCCTCCACATAGGTGGTCAGCAGCATGACAGGCACATAGCCCACCAGTAGGAACACCAGTGTATTCTTCATCATCTCACCGAACTTGGCGTTGCCCACCTTCATGCCGAAATACAGCACGCTGGCGTAGGGCGGCGTCAGGCAGCCGCAGGACAGATTCACGATCATCAAAGCGCCGAAGTGGATGGGGTTCACGCCATAGGCTGTCAGCAGAGGCATCAGCAGCGGTGCGCACAGCATGATGGCGGTGGTGTCGTTGACGATCATGCCCACGAACAGCAGAAACACGTTCACCATGATCAGCACCACGAACTTGTTGTTCGTGAAGCCAAGGAAGATGTCCACCAGCATCTGAGGGATCTTCAACTGCGTCATGCACTGGCTCAGCAGCAGGCAGAAGAAGATCATCATGAAGATAGATCCGATGGAGGAAGCCGTAGTCTTGAGCATATCCATGGTGTTCTTCACCTTCAGCTGCCGGTACACCAACGCACCCAACAGCAACGCCAGCACGGAACATACGCCCGCGGCTTCCGTCGCAGTGAAGAAACCGCCATAGATGCCGCCCAAGATGATCACAGGCAGCAGCAGAGCGGGGATGGCCTCCACAAAGGCCCGAGATGCCTTAGGCTTCGCCTTGGTGACCTGGCCCTCGATGGCTTCTGCATTCTCCTTCTTGGCATAGCGGCGGGCATAGAACACATTGATAGCGGAGAAGGTCAGGATGGTGATGATGCCGGGGACAACAGTGGCCATGAAACAGCCCAGAATGCTGATTCCCGTTGTCCAGCCCAACACGATAATGGGGATGCTGGGCGGGATCAATGTGCCCAGAATAGAGGAGCATGTCACGAGAGAGGTAGCGAAACCTCTGGAATAGCCCTCCTTCTGCAACTCAGGGATCATGATGCTGCCCAAGGCAGCGATACCGGTGAAGGCAGAGCCGGAGATAGCGCCCATAATACCGCAGACTACCACACAGATGCAGCCCAGAGCACCCTTGACCTTACCCACGAAGATGCGGGCCAGATCCACCAATTTCTCAGCGATGCTGCTCTCCGCAATCAGGTTGCCGGCGATAATGAACATGGGGACTGCCATCAGTGATGTTGATATCATTTGCGAGTAACCCCACACAAACAGGGACTTGATAGGAATCCCGCAGGTGGCGACCATGAAAATCAAGGCGCCCGCAAAGCAGTAAGGCAGGGGTACGCCCACCAGGAGCAGGACCAGCAGCAGGACCATACAAAACGCGAATGCGGTCATGACATCCATTATGCAGCGCCTCCTTCTTTTTTGAATACATCCTTCAGCGCCACCAGATTCTGGATGGTGCGGGTTAGAGTGAACAGGGCCATCAGGGCCAGACCGGCCAGGATGACACACTCGCCGATGGGCATGGGGATCTTCAGCACAGCACTGATCTTGCTGACCTTCAAGCTGTACTGAGTGTACTCGCTGGCCCACTTCAGCACATAGATGGAAAGGCCGGTAGCACAGATATTCGCCACGCTCTTTGCCACGGCAATTGCCTTGGGGTTCTTCGCAACAGCGCCCACCAGACCGCATTCAATGTGGCTGTCAGTAAAGGAGGCACAGGCACCGCCCAGGAAATAAATCCAGATGGTGGGGAAAGTCAGAAGTTCCTCGATGCCGAACAGGGGCATATTCAAGGCTCACAGGATAACCTGAATGAACACCAGCAGCGTGATGATCATAGCCAGCGCCGCACAGATGTACTCGCAGATCTTACCGATCACATCCACGACCTTTAGGCAAACAGTTCCGATAGTTTTCACGCTTCGCCTCCTATTAACGCTCTTTCTCTCTGGGGATGATGAACTCGAAGTCACCATTGATCTCGGACTTGGTCGCCTCCCCGTCTGCCACGGCCACTACCTTGTCCAGCAGTGCCTTGCCGACCTCTGCCAGAGGCGTCCCCTCCAGAACTACACCAGCGTTGAAGTCCAGCATGCAGTCAAACTCCGCATAACTCTTTGGATTGCCGGTGAGTTTCAAGGTAGGCATCACAGCATTGCCCAAGGGGGAGCCCCGGCCAGTGCTGAACACATCCATGTGAGCACCGGACATGGCGAAGCCGCTGGTGGCATTACCGTCGATGCCCGGGGCCCGCAGATCCAGGATCCACACACCGGGATGGGGCACATGCTCTCCTGCCCGGATCAGCCCCTGAATGGGGGATCGGGTACCGATTTTTTTGATGTTGCCCATAGACTTTTCCACCAGAGTGGTGATGCCGCCGGCCTTATTGCCGGGGGTGGGGTTCATCTCCTCAATGGTCTGGCCGTGGGCCTCCACATACTCGGCCCGCAGTTCGTCGCACATCTGGATGACCTCCAGACCCACTTGGGGCGTGACGGAACGCTCGGCCAGAATGTGCTCGCTCCCGGGGAAGCCAGGCACCTCGCCGATGATGACGCTGCCGCCCTCTTCCACCACCAGGTCGGTCATCTCCCCGATGGTGATATTGCCGGAGAGGGCCGTGGTCCAGTCGGAGCCGCCACACTGCACAGCCAGCACCAGCTTGGAGAGCGGAAATTCCTTCCGGGGCAGGGCTGCGGCCGCCGCTTGATACTTCTCGGCGATCTCCACACCCTTTGCCACAGCGGGCCGGGGGCCACCGCTTTCCTGAATGCCGATATAGCTCACCGGCTTGCCGCTGGCGGCGATATCAGCCATGACCTTGTCATGGTCGGTCTGTTCACAGCCCAAGCCCACCAAAATGACTGCGTACACATTAGGGTTCAATGCCGCGGAGGTCAGTGCCAAGCAGGTGCGCCGGTGATGGTCCGCGACCTCTACGCAACCGCAATCAATGGGGATGACGTGGGCACCAGTCTCGGCGGCAATCTGCTGGGCCACGGTATTGGAACAGTTGACCATACTCAGCACCAGAATATAGTTGCGGATGCCCACACTGCCGTCGGAGCGCTCATAGCCCATAAAACTTCTGCTCATACCGCTGCCCTCGCTTTCTTTCGGAATTCTTCGGCATAACGGTTGCACAACTCCTCCGTGATGTCCTGGAGATTATGGGTATGAACCCAGGCACCCTTGGCGATGGCCTGAGAGGCCCGGCCAATGGGCACGCCGTACTTATACACCAGTTCACCTGCCGCTATGTCCCGCAGTGCGATCTTATGGCCCAGAGCGATATCCTCCAACGCCGTTAGGGTCTCCCCTGCAGCGTCGATGGCGGTTCCAGCCTTCACGGGTTGGGAAACCACTGCGACGATATCTTTCGGGTCGCATCTCAATGCCTTCACACACATATCGATAGCCCCTTTCCCGGATTTACTCGTTAACTTTAGCCATGATGTCGTTCCAGATGTCACCGTACTCAGATGCGATCTGGGGCCACACGTTGGCACGGACGTAATCGGCATAGGCGTCTACGACATCCTGAGAGGGAACATATACCTCAACGCCCTTCTCAGTGAACAGGTCGACATACTTGGTCTCGTTGTCTTTGGCCAGCTGATAGGCCTCGGCTTCCCACTCCTTTGCCAATTTAGTTACGGTCTCCTGTTCATCGGCAGACAGGCTGTTCCAGGTATCCAGGCTCATATACAGCCAGTGGTTTTCCATGTGGGTCCGCAGGCAGTAGATATACTTCGCCAGCTCACCGTAATCAGACCAGTACTGCTCAGCGCCACCGCCGCAGGCACCGTCAACGACGCCGGTCTGCAAAGAGGTGAAAGTATCAGAGGTAGGCAGCGGAGTAGTCTGGAAGCCAATAGCGGAAGCAAAGGACTCAAAGGACTTCATCTGGGGAACACGAATCTTCACGCCCTTGTTGGCGGCGGGATCCTCGATGTTAGAGGCGGGCTTGGTAGTCATGATAGCACCGAAGTACTTAGGCATGACAGCCAGCAGATGGATGTTCTGCTTTTCCAAGCTCTCACGAACATAGTTGGTGATGATACCGTCATCGGAATTGTAGAATTCATAGGCATCATCCCAGTTGTTTACCAGATAGGGCGCGATCTGCACAGACAAGGTGGGATCCACACCATTGGACATAGAACCCAGCATCAGTTGCACCTCATCCAGGCCAACGGCCTCCTGCACCACGGTGTAGTCACCCAACTGGTTATTGGGATACATATCGATCTGCAGGCCGTCCAGATTTTCCATCAGGCTGTCGGCGAACTTGTTAGCCATGATATCATTGTCGGTGCCTTCCGCGCGAGTGTGGCTAAACTTCCAAACACGGCTGGAAACCGTGCCGGAGCCATTGCCTCCGTTGGAGGATGTTGAGTCATCTTTCTTGCCGCCGCAGCCGGACAGCATAGTTGCCAACATCAGGGTCGCTAACAAAGCGCTCAAGATTTTCTTCTTCATGCTAAGTTTCCTCCGTTTACACATATTTTTCTTTTATCTCACTGACACTCATGCCTTCAAGCCCCAGACACTTCAGATTGCGGCCAGCCGCTCTGAAGTCCTGTCCCAGAAGTCTGTTCGCCAGTTCGATCACACTGGTCATCACTGGAGTCTCCACTCCAGCCAGCTGGCCGAATGCCTCCAAGGGCACCAGACCGCTGGGCGTGTCCTCTGTCAAGAAGCGGTTTTGAAGAGAGGGCACTGATTTGATATTTGCGTAGGCAGCGTTGTTCTGAAGCATCTCATAAAGACTATCTCCCGTCACGCCATACGTATCGGTCAACCACTGGGTCAGGCTCACCGCCTGGATACCATAAGCGGCGGCTACTGCCACACGCTCCCGGTCCGCCGCTTCCACTACCTCTGCCACTGCAGGAGTAATACCCGAGCGGTAGTAGAGGAAACTCTCTCCCGCCTCGATGCGGCCCGCGTTTAGCACCACGGGCGCCGGATGGAGCATGGCTCCCGTATTATTGAAACCGATCTGCAGTGGGCCCTGGGCCTGATACAGGTCTGGAATGATCTCATGCAGCAGGTTCATCACCCGGACTCCGGCTTCGCTGGGCAGCACCGCCGTGGCCATCTTCAGCTTTAGGGCTGATACTGTCACTTCACCAGGCTTTGACGCCCGGCAGGCGTAGATTAAGTCCTGAGTCTCCGCCACAGGGTTATCCTTACCTGCCGCCCGCAGAACATTGCGGACTACGATACCGCCTCCAGTCTGGCCCGGGCACAGGAGCACGATCTGCTCCTCCGTCAGGAGAGGCGCCAATTCCTTCGCCAGGGAGATATGCTGGTCAGTAGTAGTTGTTACGATCACGATCTCTCTGCCCTTTAAGGCTTCGCCCAGAGAGTCGGTGATCAAGCTGATGCTTACTGTGCCCTCTAGTTTGCCGGAAAGGGTGATCTCCCGCCTGCTTTGCAGAGCTTGTACCTTTTCCCGGTCAATGTCGTATAGGCTGACATCCTGCCCCAACAGTGTCAAATGCCCTGCCAGTGCCTGACCGCCGTTACCCGCACCTAGGACGGCAAGCTTATGTACCGCCATGTTTCACGATCACTCCTTTTTATCTCTTTTGTCAAACTGTCCTACAGCTATTTTTAAATAGACACACATAGTACTGTTTTCAACCCAACTGCCCTATGGTATCTTCAGTAGAGCCTCTATCCACTTTTTGACGTTTCTTGCCGACTTGTCAAGCTGTCCTACAGCTTGATGACTGATATCATTATTTTAGCAAGGTGGTAGTAAATGTCAATGCTTTTTTTTGCAATTCTCCAATTTCAGTAACCACAACAAATTTTATTTCACATTTTTATATAAAACATTGAGCGCAAGTGAACTCCATAGAAAGCACATCGGGACCCTGTTATATGGAATTAACGGTGTCTTATCGCCCCCTCAGGTGACCCGCATAAGCATCTTTCCGCGTCTGCCGGCAATTTTATGGACGGATCTCTTCCTCCGTACCTGGCTCCTTCTTATCCCGGAGCTTGCGGAATAGATGTCTCTTGATGATCTCCTCAGCCTTTTGCGTATCGTGGGCTTCAAAGGCATCGATGAGCCGTTTGTGGTCCATGTGGCCCTCATAATACAGCTCGGAGTTCTTATCAGCGCTGGAGAACTCGTTGCGTTCCTCCATCAACGGTTGGGTAAGGGAGTTATACAGAGCTGAAAGGACCTCATTTTTCAGCATCCCCACGATATAGGCATGAAATTCGATTCCGCAGTGATCTAACCCGTGGTGATCCTTCTTCCCCTCGCAGACCATCATCTGCTGGAAGTTCTCACGCAGATGGGCGATATCCTCCGGTGTACAGATCTGGCAGGCCACTCGAGTGGTATAAGACTCGATGATATACCGGCACTGGAGCACATCATCTAAGTACTCTGTACTGCTGAGCATATCAGCCAGGCGTCCATCACGTATTTTTTGCAGCGCATTGGGCGCCACAAAGGTCCCTTGGCCGCTGTGGGCCTCTACAATGCCAGCCATCTGCAAAGATTTGATGGCCTCCCGGATAGAGCCGCGGCTCACATGGAAAAGCTCAGCTAACTTCATCTCACTTTGGATGCGGTCGCCTTCTTTCCAAGCTCCCTGCTCAATCTGGTCACGAATCTGCGCGGAAACATTTTCATAAACTCGGTTCTTCTGTACTGGAACGATCATATCATGTCCACACTTTCATATGTGATAGGTCTAACTATATTATAACATATCCTATTCCATACCATTTGTCAAGCTGTCTTACATTTGAACTGTATTAAGTAGTGCCTTTTAAGCTAATCGCTGTTGGACAAAGTACAGGAGCTTTCTGGAGCGTTCCGGCATCTCCAACCAGACAGATATCGTCATGGCCATCCTGCTCTCGGTGCTGATCCTGGAAGCGACCCGGCGGTGTGTGGCTAAGGAACTGAGTATTATCTCTATTATCTTCCTGCTCTATGGATATTTCGGCTATCTGATGCCCGGTGTATTCCGCATCCGCGGCGGTTCTATTGCCCGGCTGGTGAATCACATCTACATGATTCCGGAGGGGATCTTCGGTACCTGCCTGGGGACCTCTGCCAACTATATTGTTCTGTTTGTTATTTTTGGCGTGTTTCTGGAAAAGAGCGGTCTGGGAAGTCTGATCCAGGACATTGCCATTGGCCTGACTGGCCGGTATGCCGGCGGTCCCGCTAAGGTTGCCGTGCTCTCCAGTGCGCTGTTTGGCACCGTCAGCGGCAGCGCGGCAGCCAACGTGGTGACCACGGGCGCTTTCACCATTCCGCTGGGATGGTCTCGGTTTCAAGGCTCTTCTGTGTCAGGTGGCTTCATTCCGGATATTTTGTTTCCCAGCCCGACCGCGCTGACTTTTGGGAAAAGAGGAGCAAACAATATACAGCTTGCTCCTTCGTGCAAGGCATAGGCGATTGAGATATTGTCTTCTGGACTCCAAGCAGCTTCAAGTATTCAGTCTCTTTTCCGGAATAATATCAAATTAGGTGGATGTTACGTCTGGATGAAAAAATTTGATTACGCATAAAAATCGACATCGTACTGTTTACGTCTTGCAGCTTTCCTTAATCGTTTACATTTATCCCAAGAATTATACCAAACGACATCTGGCAACAACTCACTAAGTTTTTCCCACCTGCAGTAATCCATATTATCATTTGCAAGAATCTTATGGACAGTAGTGAAAGCAAACCTGACTAATTCATCTGCAAAACAATTGTCTGACCTCAATATAATGGGCAAAACAAATTGCGCATACTTTATTCTAACGCTATACACTGCGCTAATTCCGCAAAATTTTTGATATAATTGCTCCCATACTGTAGGTGCTACCTGTAGTAAATCGTCATCGTATGGATCCAACACATCAATAACTACTTCAAAAAGAGTAGCATCTTCAATGCGAGTCAACTTGCTCACACTCAATCTATGATTCTTCGCACACAAACCGCTCCATCGTTTTAGAGAAGCATTAGTGGATTTGTTAACGCTATTCCCCAACTCGAAAAACACATCAATGACCACATCGCCAAATGTTTTATACATTTCAACAGTCAAATCGTACTTGCAATTAATTAAAGCCCCCCTAATAATATCAAGATACTCGCTCTCTACAAGTTCGTTTTTACATACTGTACTTCTTAATTCGTGTAACACTTCTATTTGAATATTTTTTGACTGCTTCCATATATCGTTACATAAAGCCAATCTCCAGTTAAAACGAATCATCACCACACTTACGCGAGGATTTTCCGACAACAACAACGAATAGTCTTCAATGCTGATTAGCGTAGCAATATACTTGGCAGCTTTTTCCCCTACACTATTTAAATCGTTTTGCATCAATCTGAGAAGTAACGTCAGCATTTTATTGTGTTCATTTAACCACAAATAATTTAGCACTTTAGTAAGGACTTCCTTTGAAATGCAATCTCCATTATCAAGAAGTAGGCTTTTATCTGTAAAGAAGTCAAATAGTATCTGAACACGCGCCCCAGCTTTTTGACTATTGTTGAAATCTGATGGCAAAAACAGCAATTCAAAAGTTTTTGCTAATATAGCCCCAGCATCCTCAACGCTAAAACATTTTTGCAATATGCTCATTGTGGAACTAACAGAAAAGTTTTCAACATCGAAAACAAGATTACATAATTCCTCGAACGGTTCCCATGTACGGCGGTTGCAATATTTTTTATCAAATAATAGAATAAAGGATTTCACCCTATAAAAGGCTTTCACCTCGCCTTCAAGTTCACTAATCACCCCATTTAATTTATGAACACAGGGAAAGTCTGCAAAAAATATGTTTTTTTGCTTTGACCGAAATGTAACTTTCGGCAAGGAATTTGGAACAATTTGCAAATCAAGTGGCGTTCGATTAATCGTGCGATTTGAAAAAGCTCCCGTGCAAAAAGATATGTCTTTAAAGAAATACAAGCCAAGCTTTGCTAGTAACAGTTCCAACGCCTTATTATAAGCCAAATTATCATCCACCGATATAACAATTGGGCATAAATATTGTGTCAGCAGAGAAAACACATCTACTGCTGTTGCACATACATCAATATCACAAGAAACTTCTTTGCAATGATCATCATGCAAGCAAACATCTATTGGCTTAGTAAAATACGCCATCCAATCTTCATCGGTACAACATGGCCGTCTAAATAAATCATGAATATTAACCGTTTGCAAGTCCTCTTCATCTCGAAAAGCAAATAACAGTGTGTGTGTCCAAGCGCATCCGGGACGGCTCATTTCACTTGCATACCACGTTTTGCTCAAAGCATAGCAATTGTCCGCTTCTAAAGAACACCCTGTTAAATACCCATCAAATTTATTAAACATTTCTGTTCCAGACAAATCGCTAAGTGGTTCTAATATTTTTATTGATTGACTAGAAAGAGGCATCGATGACGCCAACAATCTATGTCCATTTGAATATCCCCATATTGCTTGATGTATTCTCAACATACAGTATCTCCAACTACTAATTCATTGCCTCCCATAGTGGAAGCGTTATATCATGTGATCTCTTCCCTGTATTGTCAACTACAATAATACGCTCTGCTGGACAATCCTCAAATTGGTTATACAATTCATTAATAGCGCCTTCCGACTCAAATGCCCCACCTTGAGCACTTACGCCAAAATACGATACAGCAAATACATCGTTATTGGCTTTCAAATACTGCCACAATAACGGAGTTCTTGCAACTAAGCAATCTTCGGGTGTTGAGTACTTTTTCTCTGCCACGTCCCATGCGGAAACAACGATAACTAGTGGAATTGTCGCGCATCTTTCATTATTAGTTAAATAATCAATGTCTTGTAAAAGCTCTACTAATTGAACCTCTGTGGGATCCGTCTTCCCTGCTTCTCGTTCCATTGTAGGTGCCAAGTTTTCTCCTGCTGTTCTAGATACCAAAGGAAGCTCCGAAATTAAAGCTGGTTCAATTATTTCGTTTGGATTTAAAAAGAGTAACACGCCATCGCAATTGATTATATGTTCTGACAATTCTCTGCTAATTTCACGCTCAGTATATTGCCTTTGGAATATTTCCCCAGATAAATCCGGAAAAGTTACATCAAAGATATTATCGTTATCATCACACAACCGAATAGATAATGACTGCTGTTGTAACACCATGCTTGTCCGAGATACAGGCTCACATTTTAACCATGTTTCTGCTAAAGAGGTAAGATACTGATGATCATCCGTAAAATTTCTCCAGTGTAATTTGGTTTCCACAGCTCTTTGCTGGAGTGAATAAGCTAATGCTGCCAGATACGACGTCTTTCCTGCAGCAGGCAACCCGAGAATAAAACAGGATTTTGAAGTGGTCATATCATTCTCTCCTTCCACAAATTAAATTGCGACGAGAGTTCCGCTCTATTAGTCACGGAAGCATCATCATATTGAGGATCAAGCAGTAACATATCTAATAGCCCATCAATTCCATATCCAACGCCAATGTTCGTACTATCATTTGGCATGGACGCAATAAAATGCAACACGCACCTTCCTTTTAATTCAGGAATCAGCTCTTCCACTCTGGAAATAATGCTTTTAATAAATCTATCTAGCAATTTATCGTCTCTCGAAGAAACCAAGTCATACTTACTAACAGCAATAATAACCCGTGCATCTCTTCTAATGATGTCTCCGTCCAAAAACGTTTTTAATATATGAATTGCGCTCAGCAACTCTGATAACCTTTGCCTTGTAATCATTTTTTCGCCATCTAACAGTACAACAATTTGTCGGGCGGCTTTCACAATTTGAAAGTCTTCTTTTGCAGCAACCACATTTGCGGAAACAGCACTATAATCTTCACCTGAGAAATCAGAAAACAGCAAATTATTAATACTCCCTGTTCTGCACTCTTTTAAACGAAGATGTAAAATACTATCAATAGATCCTCTTGGAGTTCTCCGCATTTCAACGTTTGTTCGCATTGAAGCTGTTCTCACATAATATGATCGGCTTTCAAACGCTGCTAGAGTCTTCGATCCCGCAAAAAGATACCTCTCTTTAGAGTTTCCTTTCAAAAAAGTATGATAAATCGCTGTAACCAACGTTGTCTTTCCACTGCCAGTAGCTCCTATGATAACAAAAAATCTCGACTTCTCTGTTGCCGTGAGCGGATATGTATCTTCAGCCGTAAGTTCTCTACCTGTCGGCAACGAATCAATTATTTCTTCTGTACTTTCCTCTGTTTCGGTTATAATCTCCTCATCCTCGCGCTCAACAACATTTTCTTCCATTCTTTAATTCCTCATTTGCCCATTTTTTGTATAGCAATGCTGCGCCATACACTCCATATACATTTGCAAAGCATATTGACTGGGACGTAAATTAATATCTGTGTCTCGTTTTATACACTCTCTCTTGAATTTAGGATACCATTCCGCAATTTCCTCTGTGTTGTCTGCGCGAATAATTGCGTTGCAAAGTGGAAGGTACTCAATCAAAGGAGAATTCTTCATCTCTGCAATAATCCTATCCTTGAATTGCCGATTTGTATTCATGATCAAATTAGAAATTGCAACTGGACTGTCCTCTCCTAAACAAGCATTAACCATTTGTTTCAAAACGCCTTCAATCGAATACGGCCCAGGATCATTTGAAATGAGCGAAGCAGCCTCATACCCAACCATTAAGCAACCCTCCGTTTTTCCAATAGTTTCCAAGTCGCAATTGAGTACATTGCTCCACTTAGAGAGCATCCACCACAACAGTTGTGAATCTTCACGGTATATACTCTGGGTTTCTTGTAATTTGGTCAAACCCTCCTGCAAATGATTTACTTTAGCATCGAGTCTCTGCAAAACCGTCAGCAATTTTGAATCTGCGTCATCATTCCAGCCGTTCTCCTCAATATGCTTTTCAAGCTCTTTGACTGTATTTTCTTTTACACCCCATTCTCTTTCGACTGAAGATTCTCTCAAATAAATTCTATCTTTATCATACTGTTCTTGTATTGCTTGCTTTATCTCTGGAGTTGCTATTGGTTCGCCGCAAAAGCAAATGCTAAGCACCAATTGTTCGACAAGGCTATCATAATCGGGATTATTTTCAGCTATTTCTAACAACACACAACCCGCTAAAAGTGCCAATTCCTCCGAATATCGAGCCGAAAAAGTTGCATCTATTTTCGAGAAAACAGCGGCAATATAGTCGCGTTGTACCTCTTCAATCTGTATTCCATAATACAGCTTTACAAGAGAAAGAATGTCCTCAATCTTAATATTGTCGGCAAATTCTTCAATACATTTTATCCTTTTTTCAATTTGGCCTTCCAGAGGACTTAGGCACACATCTACGTACCAATCATTAAACTTTTTATTCATAATCATCTTATCCCTTCATATGCTCTATCTCGCGTAGCAGTTCATCTACAATTTTCTTTTCTTTTGCTCTGTAAATGATAGGCTCTAATAACTCCGCGTGCGTCAGCCCTTCATCTTCGGCTTGAATCAAATTTAGTTTTTGCAAAATGTGTTCTCTTCGAAAAAACGGCAGATTCATAAAATCGTAGACAAAACTCCGTTCCCATGAATCAGCAGATATTTTGGAGGACTCATTGTGTTCACATTCCACCTCTTCATTCTGCATTATAGCTTCCACATCCTGATTAGATAAACTAATTTCCATTTCCAAAAATTCTTGTCCACTGCTGCAAGAATTCTTATCTGCCTCAAATTGATCTTCACACTTGTCCAAAATGCGAGGGAATATTTTCACAAGCAGAACCGCTTTTCCAGCGTTTTCTTTAACATCAAGTGTTATCCAATTATATCTTGGAATCCACTCATCTTCCATCCTTGATGGATTAGCCGCTCCACTTCCAACAACTACGCTATTTCCTTCTTGTTTGATTGTTTGTAAATGCTTATGCCCATACAACTGTACGGCAACTCTTCTATTCATTATCTGACGGATCTTATGGTTCGGATCGAACCAACATTCTGGTGGGTGATGACACAGGCTGAGGCAAACTGTATTATCTTCGCGGCTTGGAACTTGCATATGGCTGATACGCATTTGTTCTTCGCTACCATCCGGAAGGTTATCCTCCTCATTCGATGTAATTGTAGAATTAATTCCTACCAAGCGCAATTTATAATGTGCATCAAGTGGAAGATCTTGTTCCCACTTGGCCTTACCCGGAGCAAGACTACAGCTATACTGTGCAGCAAATTTTTCATTATAGCACCCTATGGGAGAATAGAGTGCTGCAATGTCAGTACCAGTGCGAAATATTCCTTCCAAACATTTATCATATGCCTCAACAGAGATTTGATTTTTGAGTGTATCCTGTATATGCTTTACACTCATTCCTTTTTTGGCTATACTTCGGTCCACATCATGATTTCCAGGAACGCAAAACACTCTAGACTTTTCAAGCTGTACTGTTTCAAAAATTCTATCTAAAAAGCTTGTTGCTGCAACATATTCGGACTCTTGCCCACTAAACGCAATATCCCCACAAATTAAAACGCCATCCACTCTATGAATGCATCTTTTGAAGAAAACTGAAATATCGCGTAACAACTCGTCTCTTAAATCCTGATCAATATCATATTGGTCACCACTATATTTTGTAAAATGAATATCGGACAAATGTATAAACGCAAGCACAGTTCATCCCTCCTGACTCTCCCACTACCTATTTCTTTATTGAATATTATAAGCCTTGGTGGATCAGTAGCTCTTATCAGTTCGCTACTAACGCAAAAGCCGCATGATCATTCTCGCACGGCTGGTATTATAGGAAAAAGTGGCTCTTCAGGCACCTCTGTGGGTAGGAAATGCCACTTTATCCTGTGATTAAGCGGATTTCACCGCTTCAGGTTTTCGGTTCGGAAGTGGTACCCTGATATTTGAGCATACCAGATACACCATATCCATCATGTTCTGGATATTCCGGAAGCCATAGGCATTGCGGATGATCAGCTTGATCTTGTTGTTTGTTGCTTCGATCCTTGCATTGCTCAGGCCAAGCCTGATCGTGTTCAGAATGTGTCCCTTGTGTCTGCGGATCTTCTTGTAAAGCTCTTTGAAAGCCGGGATCCTGCTATGGCTCGCCCAGAAGAGCCAGTGCTTCAGATCTTCCTCTGCCTGATCCACGTCAGTGGACTTCAGAAGCAGCCGCAGCGATTCCTTCAGTCGATAGGCTCGGAACAGCTGTGGGTCATTTGCCTGAATCATATTCAACCGGATCTTCTGGTTCTCGGTGAGATGTTCCGGCGCCTTGCCAAGTGAATAAGCAGCGCCTTTGATCTCGGATGCGGCCTTACGGGCGTCATGGACCATGGCGGCATTTCTATCATCTGCCCTGGGCTTGCCGCGCTTCTGTGGATGGTCATTGACAAGCTTCATTGCCTTTTCGTGGGCAGCATGCCAGCGTTCCTTGCGAACAGCATCCAGCGCTTCCATTGCCCACTCAATGACATGGAAGGGATCGACACAGCGCTCACAGTCTGGTGTGAATTTATTGACACACTCCGTGATCCAGCGGGCGCCGTCACCGGTGACAACCTTTATACTGGCCAGCTGTTCATCGGTAAGAGCCTTGTAGAACTGCTCCAGGACAGATTTTCCATGACCGTTGCCAACCCATACAACAGTGTTGGTATCGTGGTTTACAACAACAGTGATGTACTTGTGGCCTTTGCGGTAGCTGGTCTCATCGATGCCGATGTTAACCAATCCATCCAGACGCTTTGCACGCTCTGGTTCGAGATCGTGAAGGCTCCTGGAAATGCAGCTGCCTACTGTCTGCCAGTCGATACGCATGTAGTTTGCCACGGCGCTTCTGGACAGGTATTCGGCCAGCCAGGTAACAGTAAGATCAAAGTCTCTGGTAAAGCTGCTTCCCGGGTATGCCCATGGAACAGCCGCTGTTACAACACCATGCTCCGGGCAATGTATCCGATGGGTATCCGCTTCAATTTCAACGAGGATCCCGCCGAAGTCCAGACCGCGCCATACTTTCCTGTTCTTCACCGGGCGGTCATAGCCAGGGTAGCGTCTGCCGCAGAAAGGGCAGTCATCCCTGTGCCATGCACTGGGACGGGCCTTGATCCTGAGGTGAACGACACCACCTTATCCGAGTAAAAATCGTGGGATTCTACAACGGTGTTCTTGACATTGAGCAGTTTCTTGCATAATGTATTAGATGAAGCCATCTTGAGCCTTTCCTGTATCGTTGATGTTTGGACGCTGATACTTTACAGGAGCCAAGGTGGCTTTTTCAATATGTAATTGTAGTCAGAGGCTGGGGATGTTTACCCACAATCATGCCCGAAGCCTCTA
>ERZ832317.3307-NODE-3307-length-17030-cov-3.617555_pt1 | contig 17030 bp, 17 predicted proteins | sample MGYA00519695_ERZ832317 | MGnify/ENA primary metagenome ERZ832317 (study PRJEB31850, sample SAMEA3708726) | human gut metagenome | biome: human gut; feature: human-associated habitat; material: faeces | place: China | collected 2014 ...
AAAATGGAACAGATTGTCAGTGAACAGGAGCGGGGTATGGCGAATAATACCAAAAAATTAGGTGTGATCGCGCTTGCCAGTGTGGTGGTGAGTTCAATGGTGGGGGGTGGCATTTATAGCCTGCCCCAGAATATGGCAGCCCAGGCTTCGGTAGGGGCTGTGATCATCGCTTGGGTCGTGACGGGTATCGGAATGTTTTTCCTGGCGAATTCCTTTCGCATCCTTTCCGACATCCGACCGGATCTCAAAGCGGGGATCTACATGGCCGAGAGGGGTTCGGTTCTTTCGTTGGGTTCCTCATCGCTTGGGGATACTGGTTGTGCCAGATTTTCGGCAACGTAGGCTACGCAGTCATCACCATGGATGCCCTCAACTATTTCTTCCCGCCCTATTTCGCCGGCGGCAATACCATATACGCCATCATCGGCGGATCCATCCTGATTTGGCTATTCAATTTTGTGGTACTGCGCGGGACACAGCAGGCTGCCGTGATCAACACCATAGGTACGATCGGCAAACTCATTCCGTTGTTCGTGTTTATCATTATTATGATTTTCGTTTTTCATATCGATAAGTTCGATTTCGACTTCTTCGGCAAGCTGGCGGTGGACAATGGACAGCATTTAGGTGGGCTCGGTGCTCAGATAAAGAGTACCATGCTGGTTACACTTTGGGCCTTTATCGGGATTGAAGGTGCTGTGGTCCTTTCAGATCGGGCCCAGAGCCAAGATGACGTAGGCAAGGCCACGATCATGGGTTTTGTTGGCTGCCTCATTGTATATGTCCTGTTGTCGGTATTGCCCTTTGGATTTATGACCCAACAGGAACTGGCCGCCGTGCCTACGCCTTCCACTGCCGGTGTACTGGAACGGGCCGTAGGGACATGGGGAAGCTGGATTATGAACATTGGGTTGATCATTGCGGTTCTGGCCAGCTGGCTTGCCTGGACATTGATCACAGCGGAAATGCCTTTTGCCGCGGCAAAAAACGGAACCTTTCCACGCCAGTTCTCTAGGGAAAACGCCAACGGTGCGCCTTCCGTGTCCTTGTGGGTGACAAGCGCGCTCATGCAGCTCGCGCTCCTGCTTGTCTATTTTTCCAACAATGCTTGGAATATGATGCTGAGCATCACGGCTGTCATGGTTTTGCCCGCCTATCTTATCTCCACGCTTTTCTTGTGGAAAACGTGCGAGGATGGCCAATATCCCCAGGGGGCCGCAACCGGACGCGCTTCGGCGCTGGCCTGCGGCTTTCTAGGGTCGGCCTATGGGCTTTGGCTCATTTACGCTGCTGGTCTGCACTATTTGCTTATGGCATCGGTGTTTATCGCCATAGGTATCCCTGTCTATATCTGGAGCCGGAAACAACATCCTGATCAGAACCCCATGTTCCTGAAATATGAAAAAGTACTTTTGGTGCTGCTCGTACTTGTAGCTTTGTTCTCGCTCTATCTTTTTATGCGGGGAATTGTAAAACTATAGCGAGTAGATATTAAGGAGTTAAAGTGCGGCTAACGTCTTCCCCAAGGACAGGACCTCCCTTTGGGTAAAAGTTTGTCCCACTTCATTCGAAGGAGCCCCCCCAACAGTGCAGTAAACACTGTTGGGGGGCTCTTTTTCGGTAGTGATGGACAGTACCTGCCGGACATTTGGCCATGCTGGGAAGACAGCACGGGTTGCTCCGTATCCAAGCGGAACACATCAAGGCCGCAGGTTTTAAAACAGGTGCCGCAACCAGTGCATTTGGAAACATCAATAGAGTTGATCACCGCTTTCCTCCTTGTTTGCATAGGGTCACAACGGACTTGTTGTCATCGAGAGCCAGCGACATGCCGTAAAATTTGTGCATATCGTCACAATAAAGACACGAAGGGGTTCATGTTGAGTAGCAAACGCTGCCGATGGCAACATAATGTTAAAATTGTATCAATGTCCGCTGAAACGGCGGTATCTATGAATGGCAAGAGGCTGTGGAGTCCATGCTTGTCGGTGCGGGCACTGTACAGGTACGTTCCCCAGTTATGGAAAATGGCTATGGCATCATCAAAAAATTCTGTGAAGGGCTGGGGTACTTGGACGGTTCCAGAAGACTGTGGCCGAGTCTCAAGGGCGTCACACACTTCCCTTTCCCTTCTCTGAGTCACGAATTCTGACGAAAACCTACCCGGATTGTTTTTCCGTCCTCTTATGGCATTTTAGCAAGGAAAGACTTTTTTCGGAGCATACGGGTGTTGCAGGTGTCCATCCAGAAACAACTTGAAGCATTCGCGCTTCAGGTTTCTTTTGTGCTCGCTTCCCACGGCATCACGGTACTGTGGGGGGCTTCCGGTTCGGGTAAGACCACCTTACTGCAGTGCCTTGCCGGGTTGCTTCGCCCTGATGCAGGGAGGATCGCCTGCCGTGAGGCAGTCTGGTTCGATGCGGAACGGGGCGTATGCCTCGCGCCCGAACGGAGGCGGCTCGGATATGTTTTTCAGGACGTCCGGCTGTTCCCGCATCTGTCCGTGCGCTCGAATATGCTGTTCGGGCGGCGGTTCCGGGGCCCGTCCGGGGTATCGTTCGAAGACGTGGTAGCGCTTTTGGGTCTGGGACGGCTGTTGCACCGCACGCCTTCCGATCTGTCCGGAGGCGAAAAACAGCGTGTCGCCGTGGGGCGCGCCCTGCTGGCCTGTCCCGAGCTGCTGCTCATGGACGAACCGTTGACGGGGCTGGATCGGGGCAAACGAGAAGAAATCATGGCCTACGTCAAGGCGATCCCGGAACGGTTCGGCGTACCCGTCCTGTATGTGACCCATTCGGACGCGGAGCGCCGTTTTCTGGCGGATCGCGTTCTGAACCTTGAAGACGGCAAACTGACGGACTACTGAACTCGCGGTGATTGCCGCACAGGGAGGAACTGCAATGAAACGATGGATTCTGGCGCTGGTCATGTTGGGCCTGAGCGTCGTACCGGCCTTGGCCGAGACAGCCGTGACCACGGGGATGGGCTACAAAAAAATGCTTTCCGAACTCTGCGCGCTGTACAAGCAGGAGTCCGGCAAACAGCTGACCGAGGTCTACAGCGGCACCATCGGGCAGTCGCTGGCCCAGTACAAGGCCGGAAGCGGGGTTTCCGTATTCGTTTCGGACAGGCAGACCCTGGAGGACTCGGACGTCTCTTTCGCTTCGTTTCAGCCTTTGGGCACCGCCGTGCTTGTGCTGGCGTGGAAAAAGGGCCTGAATGTGGAATCGCCGCAGGACCTCCAAAATCCGAAAATCCAGTCCATCGGCTATCCCGACAAGAAGGGTGCCATTTACGGAAAGGCCGCTGAGCGATTCCTGACCCAGAGCGGCCTGCGTGGACCGCTGAAGGACAAGCTGCGGATGTTTTCCACCGTGCCGCAGGTGTTTTCCTATCTGACCACGGGCGAACTGGACGCCGGGTTCGTCAATACGGCGGTCGTCAAGGCGCAGGGCAAGTCCATCGGAGGCTCTATGGACATCCAGTCCGGTTACGATCCCATCGAAATGGTCGCGGCGGTGGTCAAAGGCGCGGAGAAGGACCCCGAAGTCGAGGCGTTTCTGACGTTCCTCCAATCCGACAAGGCCCGATCCGTTTACGCCAAGCACGGGCTGCGTCCATAACCGGGAACCGACGTGCTCGGCGAACTGTTGCACGACGAGGAAGTACTGTTTTCGGTGTGGCTTACCTTGAAGGTTGCCGCCGTGTGTCTGGCCCTGCACCTCATCACGGCGGTTCCGCTGGCTCTCTGGGCGAGGTCGCCGAAAGCGCCGTTTCGCCGGACGCTCAATTTTGTTGTGACGCTGCCGCTGGTGTTTCCGCCCATCGCGCTCGGCTACCTGCTGCTCATGGCCTTGGGGCAGACCGGGCTTGGGGAGCCGCTCCAGCGGCTGTTCGGGGTCCGGCTGATTTTTTCTCAGGCGGCGGTCGTGCTGGCGGCCTACATCGCGGGGCTGCCTCTGGTCATCAAACCCGTCCAGGCGGCGCTCGGCAGTGAAACGGTACGCAAGCTCACGGAAGCGGCGCGCGTGACCGGTGCCGGTCCGATAACCGCCTTTTTTCTCGTGGTCATTCCACTGATCCGCACCAGCCTTGTCGTGGGGCTGTTGCTCGGCGTAACGCGCTCTTTCGGCGAAGTGGGCATTTCGCTCATGCTCGGAGGCAACATCGCGCAACGGACGAACACGTTGTCGCTTGAAGTGTTCAATGCCGTTTCGCGCGGCGACTTCGAGCGGGCCACGGCGCTGTGCGTCCTGCTCGCCTGCATCAGCCTGTGTCTGTATCTCGCCATAGATCAACTGCAACGGAGGAAGGCATGAGTTTTCACATCAGCCAGCGCTTCATCGACGAACTGCTGGAAGAAGACTGTCCGTACATGGATTTGACCGTGGAGGCATTGGGCATCGGGCGCGAACCGGGGCTTTTGACGTGCCATCCCAAAGCCGCCTGTGTCGTGGCGGGCGTGGAGGTCGCCGCGCGGCTTCTGGAGTCTTCGGGGTGCCGGGTTGCGTGCGAAGCCGCCAGCGGCGATCGGCTGGAGGCGGGGCAGGTGTTTTTGCGCGCCGAAGGCTCGGCGGGGGCCATCCACCGGAGCCTCAAAATCGCGCAGAACGTCATGGAATATTCATCCGGCATCGCAACCCGCGCAGCGAGCATGTTGGAAAGCGCGCGCAAGGCCAATCCCCATGTGCAGCTGGCCGTTACCCGCAAGCATTTCCCTGGGACCAAACGGCTTTCGCTTGCGGCGGCGCAAGCTGGTGGAGCCATCGCGCATCGGCTCGGGCTTTCGGACTCCCTGCTGGTTTTTGATCAGCATCGTGTCTTCACGGGCGGGCTCGACGGATTCGCCGCCCGGGTGTCCGAGTGCCGCAAGGCGTTTCCGGAACAGAAGCTGGGCGCGGAAGTCGCCACCCCGGAGGAAGCCCTCCTGCTGGCACGCGCGGGCATCGATTCCATCCAATGCGAACGTTTTACCTGTGCGGATCTTGAAGAAACGGTACGCGGGGTCAAGGCCGTCAACGCCGCCGTTCAGGTGCTCGCCGCCGGAGGCGTGACCGGTGAAAACGCGGAGGCTGTCGCAGCGACCGGGGTGGACGTGCTGGTGACGACATGGGCCTATTTCGGCAAGCCCGCCGACATCAAGATGGTCGTCAGCGCGTAACGCATCCATACGGGCTGTAGGCGTCGCCAAAACGCTCACGATGGCAGCGCGGTTCAAAGACGAGCCGCGCTTTTTCTTTCCCTACCAGCTCGACTTCCGGGGCCGCATCTACGCCGTCCCCTCCTACCTCACGCCGCAGGGTACGGATCTCGCCAAAGGGCTGCTCCGGTTCGCGGAGGGCAAACCGCTCGGCACCATGCAGGCCGTGCGCTGGCTGGCGATCCACGGCTCAAACTGCTTCGGCAACGACAAGGTGAGCCTCGACGACCGCCACTCGTGGGTGCTCCAGCACCAGCAGGAAATCCTCGAATGCGCGGAAGACCCGTTCAGCCATGCGTGGTGGCATGAGGCCGACGAGCCGTTCTGCTTCCTCGCCTTCTGCCTCGAATGGGCGGGCTACGTCCGGGAAGGGCTGGATTTCGTAAGCCACATCCCCGTGGCGATGGACGGCACCTGCAACGGGCTGCAAATCTTCTCGCTCATCCTGCGGGACAAAGTGGGCGGTTCCGCCGTGAACCTCCTGCCCGCCGCCAAGCCGCAGGACATCTACCAGATCGTAGCCGACAAGGTGATCGGCAAGCTCAAAACCGACGCAGCGGATCCCGACAAAGACAGCATCGTGACAACCAAGAAAGGCAAGGCGTTCTACAGCCCCGCAAAAAGCGCGGCGATCCTGCTCGATATGGGCATCAACCGCAAAACCACCAAACGGCAGGTGATGGTGCTCCCTTATGTCACCAGCGGCATGGTCAACGAAAGGGACCCTGAAAAGATCCTCAAATGGGGACAGGATTTCCGAAAGCAGTACACCGAACAGGCGGGCATCAAAGGTGAAGGCAAGGACATGGACCAGCTCGACATTGCCGAGCACTACACGGCCTACACCACCACTTCCCTCGACAACCTCCTCGGCAAGCACAACCGGGACGTGGAAAGCCAGAACGCCAACCTGCTCGAACAGCAGATGTTCCATCTCCGACACCCTCGCCGGAAAGATGAACCCCCTCACGAGCGGTTACAACGTACACATCCCGGCTGAACGCCAAAGCTATGTGACGGATGCCGCTCAGGTCATCATGGGCAAGGCCGAGGAAATGAAGAAGCTCGGCTACTCGCAGGACCGCGTTCTTGGGATGCTCGGCAAGGCCGTGCTGATGGGCAACCACTCCGCAGCCGTAGCCGAAGGACTCGCCAAAAGCCTCACCGTCAACATTAATGGAAAACCCGTGAGCCTCCTTTCGCAGCCGGGCATCGCCAAAGGCATCGAAGCCCTCAAAGACAAGGAAATCAAAAGGGCTTGGCAGGCCGAATCACGGTCGCACACCAGAGAAGAATGGGCGCGCCAACGGGCGGTCCGCAATGCCATGTCAGCGGGGACGGCCTATGGTTCCCAAAACGATGACCTCACGCGGGAAACGGTCGTGGACAAGCTGCATCTCTGCACCGATGAAACCTATCCCGAGTTTGTCAGGAATGCACGGGCCGCCGCGCAGGGGCGTTATCTCAAGCCGGAGAACCAGATCGATCTCGGCAGGCTCAAATACGGCATCATCACGGGCACGGACGGATTGGCCGCCGTGGAGGAAGGCATACGGACGGGCCGCATCCGCATCCAACGCATCACGGACAAGGTGACGCCCGCCGTGGACTTCCGCGACGGCTCCACGCTTGCCCTGCGGCCCCTGTATGCCGCGTGGCCCTTGCTCTCCCTGTGCGCCGGGAAGACCTTGTGGCCCTTCCTGTCCCATCGGACCTTGTGGCCCAACGGGGACAGCGGGGACATACAAGGTCATCTTTCCGGACGTGAAATCATATTCGCCGCGACCGGGCGCGGTGGGGGACTCCTGCACGTCGATCCACATCTTGCGGAAGTAGTTGATCTCGATCTGTGTCTTGGCGAATACCTCTTCGACTTCCTTGAGGATCTTCTCCGCCTTGTCCTTCGCGGCGACGGCGGTTTCCCCGTCGAGGGCGTCGTAGGCTTCAGGAGTTGCGTCACCGCGAGATCAAGGTCGGCCTCGGTATGGGCTGCGGGCACCACAAACATCCTGAACGACGTCCCCTGCGTCGGCCTGAACGGGGACAGCAGGTACTATGGCCCCGCTTTCCTCCACGGCACATGGCTCCCGTACACAGGTTCCGTCATGGCGATTGACCCGGCTGGACGAGGCAAGGACGAAACCGCCGTGTGCGTCGTGAAGATGCTGAACGGCTACCTGTACGTCACGGCAATGCGGGCCTATCAGGAAGGCTACAGCGAGGCCACCCTTTCCTCCATCGTCCAGCTTGCCAAGCAGCAGGCGGTCAACCATGTCATCATCGAGGCCAACTTCGGGGACGGCATGTTCACCAAGCTCATCAGCCCATACTTCACCAAGACACACCCCTGCCACATCGAAGAGGTCAAGCACAGCAAGCAGAAGGAAGCACGGATCATCGACACCCTCGAACCCGTCATGAACCAGCACAAGCTCGTCATCGACAAGAACCTCATCCTTTGGGACTACAACCTCTCCACTAAGAACCTCCCCCCTGAGATGGCCCTCAAGTACCAGCTCATGTACCAGATGAGCCGGATTACCAGAGACAAGGGGAGCCTTGCCCATGACGACCGCCTCGACAGCCTCGCTATGGCGGTCGGGTATTGGGTCGAACAGATGGGACAGGATGTGGACAAGAGGATGCTCCTCCGCCAAGACCACCTCATGCTGGAGGAGATGAAGGCATGGGAAGGGAATGCTAAGGGGGTGAACGTGAAGATCGGAATTACGAACAACCCCGCACTCTCGGAGATGCTGTTCACTTTCCACGGCACGGTCGTCAAAGGAAATGATGATACAGGTGGGCATCAGCACTATAAAAGATTAAGAAACTGGACTGGTGGGGGGAGGGGTACGAGGAAGATCCTCCGGTAGAACGTGAGGGGAGGGGGAGCATGTAGACCTCCCTCTACCCCTTCGGGGAAGACCTCCCTTCTAGGGTCATTTTCTAACATACTGATTTTATTAAGATGAAGGATCTGTGATCCATGATCATGCTGATTTTCTAACCAGTTGAAATCATTATGATTGATGATATTGATAGAATATTCTATTTATTCAATATCGAAAGATAGTTGGAATTAGGTTCCACCTTCGGAGAGAGCGAAAAGGAATTTTGACAAGAAGCTACTTTCAGTATCTTAAAAAATCTTACGTTACCCTAAAGAACCGAACGTGGGACTTAAACAAAGAGATCTAATTTAGATCAAGATCACCTTAATGATCAGGATCTATACGTTACCTTATAGGCTCGTATATTGTCTTACCGTTTCCTTTCCGTTATCATATAGACAGACCAAAATTTGCTGAAAAATGTGAAGAACCTACCGCTATCTGATTGATCCCCGATTCCCCCATGCCCTCCCCGCCGCTCTCATGGTGGTGGGGGATGGTCACAGGGAGGGAGTCGAGCCGTTGAACCTATATATGGGCCGTTTTGCAATTCATTTGCAATCAAATACGCCTAACATGCCGTAATCATACGATAGCATGTCGGATTGACAATCGCATTGAGGGGGTATGGGGAGGTCTACGGAAGGATTGCCGGGGGTGGTGTTGGCAGGACTGACAACTTAGTTTGCAGTCGTGAGGATTGACCACCAACTTTATTCTCATTTTGATAAAAATCGATTAAATAAACACCATTTGAAGTCTATATGCCACATTTATTTGCCTTTTTACTTTTCCTTCTTTTTGCTGTTCCTTCATATGCTACTACGGCGGATGAGCTAAAAGCAAAAATAGATAATTATAATAAACTGTATGAAGAATACAGGGCATTAGTTAATGAAAACAATAAACTATTTAAAATAGGAGAAGAAAATGCAGGGCAATGCCTCTTTTATGTAGAACAGTTTAAAAAACAACAAACAGATAAAAATATGGTACAAATGTTAAAATGTTTAATTCCATCATATAATGAACTTATTTCCTTGATCATCAAAATGGATGAAGAACATAAAATGTTTCAAAAACTATTACAGTTAGAAGATGAACTAGATTCAAAAAAAGCACTCTTACAATTTGAAGAAAAATTACTCCTATTGGATGATAATAAATAATCAGAGAAAATAATGCCAGCACTACCGGGCTACTATACAACAGAGGAAGCCGCCGAAAAACTAGGCTATGCTAATGGTATATACCTTCGGCAAATGTGCCAGCAAGGGAAAATACCTGCATATAAAGTAGCAAAAACATGGTTGATACCTGAAACATGGGTAGATGAACAAGAAAAAATAGTACCTACAGGACAAGGAAATCGAGGGGTTAAGAGAAAAGAGGATTGAGTAATAAAAACAGATTGACTTTTACATCGTTATCGATGTATTCTTTGACAACACCTACCCCAACATGATGCCAAGCGGAAACGCGGAACCATAGGGGCAATAGAGAACGGAACATAGGAACAACAAGTTTTTGCTTCCAACACCTTGCCGGGCATGGATCACACTTGCCCAACTGCATACACCAGACAGCGGGGGAACGGGTTCCGCCTCTTCCGGTCATAGTGGCGCATAGCATAAGGAACCATCCGGCAAGCTATGGAGTCAGAAACGAACGAAAAGAGCGATAATTGCCAACCTCTGCAAAAGGAGTTACATTTTAATCATGAGATACATCATAACAACCTTTCAAGGCTTAGGAATCGCGCTAGTAGCAACGGCTACCCTGCGCCTTCCCGATGTTTCCGGTGTGGGAACATTGATAGGCCTTTGGCTGATTGTTTTTGGTTTTGTACTCCATATGTTGATTGGAGGTGATAAGAAATGACGGCTACTATCCTTTATATCATTATAGGTGTTGTTATGACTTGCGCGGGTATCGCCGCTTATATCGCCTATCGCAAGGGCTGGTTAAAGTAAGGCAATCTCTAAAAAGAACACGATTTCAAGAGGCCGTTGTGGTGCAAACCTAACGGCCTTTTCTTTTACCCTTCACCCATTTCACCACCACAAACAAGATAGGAAACACAATATGAATCTCACACAACGGGAAGCGGATATGCTGGCGCGTTCTTTCTGGACGACATTACCCGAGCCGGAAAGTGAAACATATCTGACAACAGATCCTAATGGTCGCGCATGGTGGCTTACGTTCTGGAATGGTGAATATAGACTGACGGATGAACTATAATTAAGGACTTTCTTTATATACTAGGAAATATCCTCATACTCGGCTTTTTCATCTTCTTAGGACTCTTTGGAGTCCTTTTTTTGTAACTTCATCATATCCAAAAGATAAGAGGCAACAGTATGTACAAGACTATTTCTTTATTTGACTTTCGCCAAACCTTTTCAGTTTATGGACGTCGCGATAACTTTTCTGATTCTGGCTTGGATGCTCTTTTCAATCACTTTGAACAAATAGAAGTGGACACGGGGGAACAGACCGAACTAGATGTAATAGCTATCTGCTGTGAGTTTTCGGAATATAATTCAGCTCTTGAAGCTATGGGGGATTATACCAACATAGACGAATATGGTGATATTGATGAAGACGATGCTTTAGAATGGCTCAATGATCGCACTTTTGTTCTCGAATGTGACAATGGGCATATAGTGATTCAAAATTTCTAACCATGTATTGATTATTCATTGTTCAATCATCAAAGAGGCGACTTGATTATAGCGAGTCGCCTTTTTCATTGATGGAACAAATATCAACAACAATGGAGTGATAAAATGGACGCCTTTTACACTGAAAACATTGTAACGGAAAAGTACGGCTACAACATGACTATCAACCTGTATCAAGATATCGACGCTCCAAATCCATTCGATGAATTCGACACACTCGGGACGCTCGAAACCTTTACCAGTGCGACAGAGTATAGGGAACGAATTGAACAATTTGATAAGGAACGGTCTATCTTTGTTGAGGGGTCAACGCTGAGAACCGAATATGTCATTTACGCTTCCCGTGCCTCTATCAGGACAGCGTATAACGTCAAGCGTCTTACAAATAAGACATTAGCAAAGGCATTTGATTGCCTCATGTCGGAACGCGCCATCTATGAAAACTGGTTGAATGGCGGCGTTACAGGCTACATAGTAACTGATGATGAAACAGGGGAAGAAATAGATTCCTGTTGGGGCTTTTATGATGACGATAATGATGAACATGCCCTTGAAGAAGCAAGAGAAGCAGCCGAAAACTATAGGCGACCAATACCCGCATGGGCAAAGAACTGGAAGCTGTTACCGGGACTGACGGCGGAACAGGTTGGAAATCCTTTTTTGCGTGTCGCATAAAGTATGAGGTGTCTATGTGCACATTCTACAATATTGACGTTTCCGATATGACCATACACCAGATCAACAAGCTCTTTCGTCAACATGATGACAGTGCGTTATGGCCTATTTGTGGGCGGTTCAACGCTACCGAAAGAGCAATCAGGCGTTTGCAGCGGACCGCTGAATACACCTACACAGACGGCCTTGAATATGCCCTTGCCCTTGATTCTGAAATAAGCCGCATTGTGAACGGGGAGGTCTAGATATGAGCGTACAACATAGCCTTTTCATTAATGCCTATATCGGATGCCTTTTGTGGGCTGGAACAGACGATAACGGGGAGCCGTTAGACACTCATTACAACATCTATAATTTGTCCGCTGAAAGCCGCAGCCGCATTGTGAGGGACTGTCATTATTTTATGCTTGTCGCCTCTACTAGTGACATAGACCTTTCCGGCCTTGAAGCACAAGCGGGGCATGATTTCTGGTTGACACGCAACGGTCACGGCACGGGCTTTTGGGACAGACCGGAAATCTACGGGGAAGAAAATGCCCGCATCCTTTCAATTATGTCCCATTGTTTCGGAAATTGTGATCCAATCATCACTGATGATGAATATATTGAACTTGTATAGATTTTGCTTAGGTGAACTATGGAATTTATGCTTGTTATTCGTGATGGTGAATGGAAGCCTTGCGCCTATTTTATTGACGGGAAGCGCGTTTCTAAGGAGGCTTATAATATAATGGAATATGAAATTCAAACACACGGCGTTGCGGATTGCTTCCTTACACGCCGTTCCCGTAATGGAAATTGGCTTCATAGCTTTTCAGGTCGCTTGATACGTTGACCTGAACATATCAACACCATTGAAACATCAAAAGGCGGAACCTCATCAACAAGGGTTCCGCCTTTTCATTGTGGCAATGGTCGATTCTATTTAGCTTTATAAGACAAATCATTTGAAAGGACGGTCGCATGTTCAAGTATCTTTTGAAACTCTTCCTTTTTGGGTGCCTTATTCCCATTAAGCTCATAAAGGAGCGCAAGGTAATAAAAAACGTAGCGATTGAAGGGGGAAGGTTTGAGATCCGTCTTGGATTCCATACTAGCCTTAACAACAGCCCCGTATTCTATCTCAGCACACTTGACAGCATTGTTCAAGAGCATCGTCCTGGTACTGACTTCTACATTCATCTTTGTTGATTTTAAAGCGGCTCTGCTTCCTATATAGGAAGCTATTATTGCCGCCACAAATGAGACACCCGCAGAGAGTAATACGTTTTCCATGTTCACCCGCCTTTAATACTATATAAAGAATGGAGACTATCACATGGGTTACACAGTAGACAAAAAGACCGGAAAGATCATCCTTGTACATGACGTTACCGTATCGTCAAAGGCCGTAAAACAGCCGGAAACACAGCAGCAGCGCCAGCAGGAACAACAAACCGCCGCCACCTTGCCCGCGATTCCCGCCGCCTCTATGTCCTCCGCGCGGGCTTCCGCTCCCGGCACGTTTGTTTTCCCGGTCACGAGACAAAAGGTTCGGACGGTATGGCATGAGGGGAACGTCTGGTTTGTGGCAAAGGATGTTGCCGAGTGTTTGGGATTCACTCACCCGCAATCTGCAATTATTGATCATTGCAACCATGCGAAAGTGTTAAAAGGTGGCGAAACGCCACTTTTGACCTCCTCCCCTCGCGGCATCAACATCATCCCTGAATCCGACGTCTACCGCCTTGTCATGCGCTCCAAACTTCCCGCCGCCGAACAGTTCCAAACGTGGGTGTGCGAGGAGGTCTTGCCCACTATCCGCAAAACGGGCGGCTACGGCGGTTCACCCGCACCCGCCACCAAACCCCAAACCGAAGACCAGCTCATCCTTGAGGCCATGCAGGTATTATTGTCCAGAACCGAAACCCTCAAGGCGGAATTGGCCGAAGCCAAACCCAAGGCCGATTATTACGATGCCCTTGTTGACAGCCGCGATCTTCTCACGCCTACCGAAGCCGCCAAGCTGTTCGACATGCCCGCCCGCAAGCTCACGGCGTTCCTGCGCGAGAAGCCGCACAAATGGCTGTTCAAGGGCTTTGACGGTGCAAACATCCCCTACCAGCCCATTATTGACCGAGGACTGATGAAGGTGAAGCACCGTACCAGTTCCCTCAACGGGATGCCCTGCACACAAGGGTATTTCACACCGAAAGGGATTGAGGCACTGAGGAGGTTGTTGCGAGGATAAGAAGGAGAGGGGGAGGGGAAAGGATGCGTACTGTTCTTAAACGAGGGCGTGCCTGATTTCTCTACGCGCTAAGATGTCAGCTCTTCTACAGGCTTTGTAGGTATCGGGTAGCTGACGTATTCAATGTGAATAGAGAACAATCCCCAAACAGGCAAGAAAATATGAGCTTACGGAAGCAGTTGTGTAACTTTTTAAGCCTCATATGGTACCCTCGAAACTTTGATACGTACCTTCCGTCTCCTCCTCTCCTTTTGCTGCGTAGAGAAATGAGGGGAATAAAGCAAGGCTTTTCTTTCTTTACAAGGTGTTACGTTTTGCCTTTCATATCGCACCTTGCGTCTACAAGGTACAACATCTTTATTCCAAAGAGAGGCCGATTTTCTGTATGTAGCAAATGGATAACAAACCAGCAACAGCCAAAGCCGGGAAGGATTATTCCAACCCGGCTTTTCTTTTACCCTTTGAACACATCATCAAAGGATAAAACGCATGTACGATGAAGATAACGATTATTCCGTACCGTTCCCCGATGGGACAGTATCAGAAATTATTGAAGCCTCAGCAAAACTCATAGAAGGTAATTATTATGAAGAAGGATATTGATAATAAGAAAAAGAAGTCTCTCCCCAAAGGCATTCGCCATCTTGCATCGGATAAGTTTATTGCTGATGTCTGCATTAATGGAAAGCGTAAAACAAAAACGGTTGATACACTGGAAGAGGCTATTATTGAACGTCAGAAGATGTTGAATAATGATGTACCAACATCCTTTACCAAAGCTCCCGATGACACCAGCGGCTGGACATTAAAACAGGCGTATGACCGTACCAAAAGCCTTTATTGGGAAGACTCGGCGTGGTCTTATAAGGTTGCCTCAAACTTCAAGAGCATTTCCACATATTTTGGCGAAACAATGCCCATAGCGAAGATCACCCTTGATGACATAGATGATTACGTCAACACTCTGCTCACCAAAGGGAACAGCAACGGTACGATCAACCGCAAACTCGCAATATTATCCCGTATATTCAGAACCGCCGTAGAGAGGGGCAAACTAGAAGTGGTGCCTAAAATCCCCCTCAGAAAAGAGGCTCACCATCGGGTACGCTTCCTGACGCAGGAAGAAGAAAATGCCTTTGTCAAAGCATTCATCCAGAACGGATATAACACCCATGCGGAAGTCTTTCTCATCCTTCTCTATACGGGGTTCCGCCTTGGAGAATGCTGGCGCATCGAATGCAGAGATATCAACCTTGAACTTGGAACAATCACGGCTTGGAAAACCAAGAACGGACATCCCCGAACAATACCCATTGTTGACAAGATCCGTCCCATTCTCGAACGAAAAATCTTCGAGGCGGGTGAAAACGGAAAACTCTTCCCCACCGCTGATAATCGCTGGTTCGAGAGCGCATGGAATCGCATCAAAAGGCTGTTGGGGCTTGAGAAGGATGTACAACTTGTTCCACATGCACTACGCCACACCTGCGCCTCCCGGCTGGCCCAACGAGGCGTCAGCATGATGGTCATTAAGGAATGGATGGGGCATAGCAACATCAAGACCACAATGCGCTATACACACCTCTCTCCCAAGGATCTTCAAGAAGCAGCAAAAATTTTTTCATTATAATGAGATACGTATTTTTTGCAATATTTGTATTTCAACTTGCTATTCGCATTTTCTTAAAGAATAATACTTGTTATTCCACATAATAATGTAAATGGGTTCGGAGAGGATATCTGAGACCAAGAGACGCCACCTATTTGTCACGTCAAGCCATGTCCCGATTCGGAGCAATCCGCCTGATGCCCAATCCTGTTCCGTTTTTTCAGTGAGCGGGCTTCGGATAAAAAGGGGACGTGCTTTTTCGCCGGATATCACACTGAAGCCGACAGTGTGAGAATCCATTCTGTGAAATGTAGAGGGGCTTTGGGGGGATATCAATATTATATACTTGATATTTTTACTATAATACAAATCAACTCCGCATCTGCTGGAGCGGATCCCCTTCGGAATGGAACTCGCAGCCGTCAGCACTTCCCGGGCCGAACGCTACCCTGCCCCACTATCGGGCACGGCATGTGCAAGCTCCGTTTTCCGCAGCTTTCACGATTTTGCCCTGTCCTCCCACACGAACGGAAATCTTTCCGTTCTCCCTACCCTCCATCCCATCCATATATCCTTCAAGGCTTTTTTGCCGTCACAGCCTCTCTTTTCCCCGCACGGGCGGCTTTATCCGCCCACAGCCAGCAAAGAAGGCCTTGCATGAAGGTTAAAGGTAAGATAGTTTATTGGACAGACCATTGACCACCATCCATAAACAAGGCATACGAACGGCCCGCCTGCGGCATCAGGCGGATGCCCAACGCGCATCAGAGGCTGCCGGATCCCACAGGACCTGCCTCAACAACACGCGACGCCTCGGAATTTCATGGGATGGAATTCTGCCTTCCCACCTTTTCCGGCAGGGAACCCGTCGCCCTCCCCCAACACCAAGGAGAAGCCATGTATACGTTGGCACATTTGCATGTCATATGCCGGGATATGGAAAAAATGATCCGCTTCTGGCGCGAGGCGCTCGGTGCGGAATTCGTCGAATACCGTACTTTCGGGGACGATCCGGGTGCGATCATGCGCTTCGGAGGACTGGAAATCTATTTCAAGGAAATCCCGCAGGCCAAGGAGCTGCAATCCGGCCAGGTCGGCTACGAGCATGTGGGGGTGTATGTGCCGCATCTCGAGACCAGCGTGGAATCCTTGGTCAAGGGCTTTGGCTGTACGCTGGCGTCCATGCCCGCCAATCAGAACCGCGTCGCCTTCGTCCGAGGCCCTGAAAACCTGATGCTCGAACTCATAGAAGCCTGATCCCGTTCACCCATGAGGCCGCCCCGGTGTTTCCATGCCGGGCGGCCTCATATCCGTTCCAGAGCCTCTCGTGTTGGAGAGCCGAGGGGCACCAAGAGGAAATGCATTATAATTTATACACATCAATAGCACCCTCGAATACCTGACGCGCGCCGTGGGCCGCATCCCGGACCCCGCCTCAACTGAAACAGCGCCAAGCTCAGCCCCAAGACAGGCCTCTGGACAGCCACAGCATGGGATGGTGTACAAGACATTAAGGAGCCCATCTCTCCCAAGGCACAAAAAAGCGGAACCTCTGAGGCTCCGCTTTTTGTATGGCGTTTCGCAGGCGGCTCAGCGCGTCGCGGGCGGCTGCCTGAGCCAGTCCTCCCACGCGTTGGCCAGTGCTTCCTTCTTGGAAAGCACCACCGCCATGATCGCCTTGCCCTTGTCGGCGTTGCCATACCCGAGCACGTCATAGCATTTGAGCCACGAAGTC
>ERZ832317.3318-NODE-3318-length-16979-cov-9.090109_pt1 | contig 16979 bp, 15 predicted proteins | sample MGYA00519695_ERZ832317 | MGnify/ENA primary metagenome ERZ832317 (study PRJEB31850, sample SAMEA3708726) | human gut metagenome | biome: human gut; feature: human-associated habitat; material: faeces | place: China | collected 2014 ...
ACCGCTAAGTTCATCAAACAACACAGCCGGACGAATATTAGCATATAATTCCAGTCCCTTACGAATCTTCAGTAATCCTGCCTCCGGTCGTTTATCCGGTGGAAGCTGATACCAATTAGACTGTCCGACGTTGCCGCCCACGGCACCTAACAACACGGAATCGCTTGCTTTCGCAGCTTCCAGTGTCTCCTCGGTCAACGGCTCTCCATAAGCATCAATGGAACATCCACCCATTAACAGCTCCTGATATGTAAACTCATGACCATATTTCTGTCCAACCTTGTCTAATACCTTTCTTGCCTCTCTGACAATTTCCGGACCGATACCATCACCAGGTATCACGGCTACCTTATAATTCATTGGAACCTCCATTCTGCGGTCTTTTCTCTGTACGCCATAAAGAACGCATTACCATCAAAATTTGCATTTTATAAAGAATCTTAAAACGCATCACATTATAGTTTATACAGAATCACTTTTTGTGTCAAGTGTTGGGTGATGCAAACTTATTTCGTTATGCTCCTCATGCAATAGTTAATCCGTCGATTTGCATAGTGCGATCAATCTGCTTGTTCCAAGGCGGTCAGCCCCCAGCCTTAAGAAACGCTCTGCATCTTCTAACGATGAGATTCCTCCTGCAGCCTTGACTTTCACTGAATCTCCTACATATTTTTGCAGCAGTGCCACATCTTCAAACGTAGCCCCTCCAGTCGAAAATCCGGTTGAAGTCTTAATATAATCCGCCCCTGCCTTTGTAACGATCTCACACATTTTGAGCTTTTCCTCTTTGGTCAAAAGACAAGTCTCAATGATGACTTTTAAGACTTTCCCCTCGCTGGCTGCCCGTATTTCTTTCACTTCCTGCAGTACCTCTTCAAAGCGGTCATCCTTCACACGATTGATATTGATCACCATATCAATTTCATCCGCACCATCTTCCACTGCCTCTTTCGTCTCTGCCACTTTCGCAGCTGTTGTCTGATAGCCATTTGGAAAACCGATCACCGTACAGATCTTCAAGCGGTCTTCGACATAATCACGTGCCTCTTTGACATAACAAGGTGGAATACACACACTTGCCACATGATACTGCATTCCCTCATCGCAAAGTGTCTTGATCTGCTCCCATGTAGCATCCTGTTTTAATAATGTATGATCTAAATGCTGCAATATCTTTTTCTTATCCATAATGTCCTCCCTACTCGTTATTGTTTTCCGGTAGTTCCAAAGCCGCCTCTGTCTTTGCCCTCCAAATGTTCTACTTCCTCGAATAAGATTTCCGGCTGATTTTTCATTATACGAAACTGGCAGATCCTGTCGTTTACATGAATCTGTGTATCGCGCATTGCAATGACCGGCATACGCCACATATCGTTATCTCCGCAGTAAGATCCGTCTACCACACCACAATGATTTGCCTGTATCACGCCAAAATTTTTATAGGTGCTGCTGCGCGGTACGATATGTGCCTCATATCCTTTGGGAAGTTCCATTGCCACACCAAGTGGCACCAAAGCAAACTCACCCTGTTTTAATGTAACTTCTTCGGAAGCTCGCAGATCGATCCAATCACTTTTCCCATCGATATAAGCAAGTTTATCGATCTTGTCCGTAAAATATTTAATCTTGATCTGTTCCATGTTAATCCTCTTTTCTGTTTACAGATGTCCGCGCAGACCATTTTGCCAAATTCGCAGGTTATCTGCAATTCCGTAGTTTTTAATACTGTTTGTGCCGCAATTGCAGCATTTCTACCAACTATATCATACTGAAAATATTATTTCAATCTTTCACTCCTGACTGACAAGAGGCATACAATAATCCAAAACTATGTGTGATTTTTAAAGAATCACAGAAATGAGGTTCTATGTCTCACGATCTATATGCAGCAAAAGATATGCCGGATAGAGGTTTTTTTCAGGCAAATATCACATCTCGCCGAACCTCCAGACCGATTGCCGGAGCCAAGATACAGATCCGTAATATCAATGATGCAAACGATATAATTGAAGAAACCGAAACAAACAGTGCCGGCAAAAGTGATCTGATCACTCTGCCCGCACCGCCATTGGAGTATAGCATGATGCCGGGTACTGATCGCCCATATTCTACGTATTCGATCCAAATAACTGCTCCAAATTTTGAACCGGTAGAAATCAGCGGTGCTGAAATCTTATCCGGACAGACCGCTTTACAAAATACAACTCTGATCCCAACCCCCAACACACCGGAAGCCAACAAAGAACTGTTTGTAATACCGCCTCATACGCTATACGAAAAATACCCGCCAAAAATTCCCGAAGAGGAAATCAAAACAATAGAAGAAACCGGTGAAATTGTACTAAGCCGTGTCGTTATCCCCGCTGGTGTTCGAACAACATGCAATATGCTTATGGTTCCAAACACCTCGTACCATCGCCCCTGACCATTTATCTGTTGTCTGATCCTGTGGTATTCTTAAAATTCCGGTGCGACGATATATCTCCGGTGTCGCTATGTGATCCTCATTGAGTTTATTTGCGATCTGCACGGAAGATTGTCCCGCTCTTCTCATATTCTGTATGTTTGTTAAAACAGAAAACGTCTGATCAGGTTCTAATACTCTCTTGCCATTCCGGTAACAGATCCGATATCCATATGGAGCCTTGGCACCGATAAAATTTCCTTGTTCCCTTTGCTGACGTTTCGCCAGCCGTACCTTGTATCCGGTATCTACTGCATACCATTCATTTAATAAATTTTTCAATCCAACGATCAGCATCTGTTCCGTAAGTCTTGCACTGTCATAATGATCCGTCACGGTAATCACCCGCACATTATTTACCGGAAAGAAGTATTCCAGATACCATCCCAATTGCAGATGTTCTCTCCCCAGTCTGGACAGATCCTTCGCAATAACTGCATCTAATAATCCCAAACGACAATCCTCTATCATCTGCTGAAATTCCGGTCTTTGAAAGTTTGTTCCACTATACCCATAGTCCACATAAACCTTTCGTTGTTGACATTCGGTATGTTGATCCAAATATTGACCAACCAGTAACAATTGATTCTCGATTGACATTTCCTCTCTCTCCGTATTTCGAACGGAAAGCCTTGCATAAATTCCTATACGCTGACACAATATATTATTCATCTGCTCTGACACTTCCAAAATAAAGATTCTTCAATGATCGGCGGCACCGCCTTATCCGTGCTGATCCATTCTTCAGGTGGCACTTTACATCTCTGTGCCAGTTTATAGTTGATCTTTCTCGTTTTGCCCTGTTGAAGGATCCCAATATATAATTGATTTTTCAAAATACGTCGAACTGCGACCGGCGACCATAGGAGCACTTTTTGTGTGTCCGTATTGTCGGACAGGCAAGATTGACCACTTGTTTCATTTACGTCCTTATTGTTAGTCATATTCGATAAACTATTTTGTTTTCTTCTGTCCACAAAACCGGACTTATAAGACTGCCCGCTTATCTTCTTATATCTGTCCACAAAACCGGACTTATAAGACTGCCCGCTTATCTTCTTATATACGTACGGCGATGGGATCAATAAAACATTCAAAAACGCACAAATCTTTTCCGCGGAATGCCCTGCATTTTTCCAATGAAATATCTTTTGTACAACATCTGCCGTCTGCCTATCGACAACTAATTTGTGCTTATTGATCATCGCTTTTTGATAACCGTACGGTGCAAAAGCACCTACGTAATCTCCCTGCCTGCGTCTGGCCTCCTGACTGTTTTTGACCTTTCTGGAAATATCTCTGCAATAAGCATCATTCATCAAATTGAGGATTGGAAGCAACAACGCCTTTTCACCAAACAAAGCACTAGCACTATCGTAATGGTCTGCCACCGCAATAAAACGTATCCCCCACTGTGGGAACCACTTTTTCAAATACCATCCGGTCTGTATATACTCTCGTCCGAAACGAGATAGATCCTTGACAAGAATGCAATCTACCTTTCCATCTCTCGCAGCCTGCAGCATTCGCTGCAACGCCGGCCTTTCAAAACTGCTTCCGCTATACCCATCGTCAACCCATTCGCCTGTAAAACAAAGCTCCGGTCTTGCCGCAATATAGTCCATCAACATTACACGCTGATTTCTGATGCTGTTACTCTCAATGGCGGTTCCCTCATCTTCTCTGGATAGTCTTAGGTAAAGGGCACATCTCCAAATTTCCTGTTGTCTTTCGGTGATGCGGCTCTGCCATAAAATCTCTCGTTCATGCCCATCATCTGTCCCTGTATACGGACACGATAAAGCAGAAGGATCCGTCTCTCTTCCCGATACGGACCCTCCTGCTGATATTTCGTCGTAATGTACCACTCTAACTGTTCCATGCTTCACTGATAACCTGCTTTCGCACATAGCCGATTCATTTTCTAACTAAAATAATGCCGGCTGCAGTTTCTGAACTGCCATGCTTTTTTTACAGTCTATTCATCACTTTCTGCACGCATTCCCTCTAAAAACTTTTGTACTTCCTCCCACGCCGTTGCCGATTCTGGTATTTGTGACAATCCCATCTGAAATACATGAAACATTCCGGCATAGCACTGTGCCGTTGCCCGACCACCGCATTGCTGTACTTTCTGTGCAGCGCACTCGCCATCACTTCGCAGCATTTCAATCTCACCTACCTGTATCAACATAGGCGGCAGACCGGAAAAATCCCCAAACAACGGCGACAGATATGGATCTTTCGGATCATGATCATCTCGATAATCTCCTCGATAGATCATACTTTCTTTCGTCCCGCCAAACATCGGATCTTTGTCATAATTGTCCGTGTAGGAACCCCCGGACGCTGTCATGTCCAACCATGGAGACATCAATACAAGCTTGGCCGGCATTGGTCTGTCATGTTCACGCAGCCACATGCAGAGTGCTACCGCAAGACCACCTCCCGCAGAATCACCCGCTACAAAGATTTGATCTCCCGTATAACCCATATCCAAAATCATTTCATAAGATGCAATGGCATCTAGCAGCGCCGATGGATGAGTATGTTCCGGTGCCACCCGGTAATCCGTACTAAATACCTTCATTCCACCGCACATCATTGCATATTTATAAGCAAAACTTCGATAAATATTGCGCAGTGGATTCACATATCCCCCGCCGTGCAATTGGAGCAATGCATATTTGCCGGGAATCGGAGGCTGCACCACCTCAACCGTGCAATTTGCAAGCTTTTTCCGTTCCCAAAGCACATCCTCCGGCTTACGCCACAACGGTTCCTTATCAACCAGATGCCGCTGCAACTCTCCCATCTTGATCTTCGGTCCGATCAAACGGTTTCCTGCCGCCAGACGAATACATTCTTTTACTAACTTTGCCTGAAAACTCTGCTCTTGCACACGCTACCTCCATATACTTTATCCCCATCCGGGAATCATAATCTTTCCACTTTAACCGTAAATTGTCACTGCTTTATCCTAACACCACCCATACGCAGATCGTTTCGCATCCTTTATATATAAAATCGCCTTCGCAGCTCACTCTTTGCCTTGCGTGAACCGGCAAGTACCGCAGCACCAAATAACACAAGGGTAACTAACAGTACGATCCAAGCAAACAGCGGATTTCCTTCTTTGGCAAAAATCCCAATGCAAAGATTGATCACTGCTAACGCAATAGCATACACCTGTGTCGTCAGATAACTCGTCCAATTAGTACGATTAATCAGCATTCCTCCACCCAAAAACAGATCCAGCACTAATATGCTGCATGACATACCATACTGTACTGACCAGCCATGAAAACCAAGCCCTGCATCTAATGAGAGCAAAAATAAAATCGTTGCAAATGTCTGAATAAACAGCTTGCGAATATGGCTTTTATTCCATGCTGTAAGATAGTGCATCGAAAAAATTCCATACGCAAAAACCACTGCTGTCACAAAAGACCAGCGATGTCCCGCATCCAAATAATAATTCAACACAAAAAGTAACACCTGTATTAAGATCAAAGCAAACGTAAAGGACCATACGATACGCTTTGCCATACGCGTTTTGTGGAATATTGCCGGATACATATTGACCAATACATTGTCAGATTCCTTGGTCAACACCCGACCACAAAACAAACAGGTTTTTGCATTATCCGCAATCCTAAGACGACAATTTTTACATATTCGATCACTCATAATACACCCCATTACTTTCTATCGTAACTTCAATACCATCTTCAACTAATTTCCGGAAAAACCGTCGCTGTATTGATACATCACGCAGCGTTGAACTGAAATTCAACACTAATTCATCCCGATAAGAACACAGCAGCGCTTTAATATGCTGTCCTGTTGACATAGCGATCATTCCATGAAATTTTTCTATGAAAGGCTCATATTCTTTCTGTACCTGAAAGGCTCCAATATTCGTAAGCGTACTCGTATTCGCTCTAGCCGAAGAGCGATATACAAAACGCATAGCAAGCACTTTAATAAACATTGGAACTGAGCGCAGAAAAATGTTTTTCTGATTGGACACATTATAGGAAAACAATTCTTCCAAATGTTCTTTTGTGATCTGCTCACGCAGACTCATTGTCACCAATTCCAAAATCCTGTCAAATGATTCCCCGGTCCGATCGGCTGCATATACCGCACTGACCATGACGAAAAAATTTCTCGTTGTTACAGACTCAAAATACGGTCTCAAATTCACAGGAACCGCTACTGCGATTGGACGGCTTGACGGGTTCTCCTTAAGATACTCCTTGTATATGCTGTAAATAAATACAGCCGTCATATATTCATTGATACTAACGTCCCTCTGATAACAAACCTGTTTCACTGCAGAAAGAGACATACTTCCATGGATCACACCAAGTTCTCCGGTCGGAAGATGTTCTCCCTTAACCTCTACGGCACGTGCTGTTTTATAACCCTTGTTATGACTTTTCTTATAATTTTTGACATAGCTGTCCTCCGTGCTTAAAGACGTCAGATCCGATAAACCTTTCTGTCCGCCGAAGTCCGTCTCAGGATGTGCCAATCGCAAATAACAATACGTTAATTCCCGCAAAAAATTAACGGCTCCCATACCATCTGCCAACACATGAAATACCTCCAAATTAATGCGATTGCGATAATAACTCACTCGAAACAAATAGCCGTTATTTTCATAGGGTTCAATATAACTGCAAGGATATTTATCCTCTAATTCCACCAATGGCGGTGCCTTATAATTTGTCTCAAAATAATTCCAAAACAATCCTTTGCGCATACGTACCCGAAAGGTATCAAACACCGGAAGTACTTCATCCAGTGCCTGCTGCAATAAATCCCGTTCAACATGATCCGACAGCGTCACGCTGATCCGATACACGTTAGTCATATTCTGCGTTGCAATAGCCGGAAAAAGGTTGGCGGTATTATCAAGTCGTTCCCAGGCGGCTACTTCTCTTTTTTTGCGCCGGCTGACATTTTGCTGCTTTTCAAGCTGTTGTCTGTTTTTACGCCGTTTTTTCCGCTTCCTTTTCTCCTGTTTCCACCGCTCTTTGCCACGATTACGATCGCGTTCACTCATACTGTTACTCCTTACCTGTAAGACGCCGGGTAACGAAAGCTGTCTTCGAACTCCATCCCCCGAATATATAATCGTCCATGATGGACCACCATCGGACTCCCGCGCCAAAAACTATTATGTCAAATATAAAGATTATATTAAAAATGTTGCCTCCAGTGAAATCTATGCCACTTGGCCGGAGGAAACACTGATTGCTAATATTCTTGCCATTCAGTCCATTACGCTCAACCGCGTATATACCGAATGGTACCGCAATAAAAACTATGATTTTACGATCACATCCTCTACTGCCTATGATCAAAAATGGATCTCCGGACGCAATATTTATGCTTCCATATCACAAACTGTAGATTCCATTTTTTCCAATTATCTGGCACGGCCTAATATTACACAGCCGATCTTTACACAATACTGTGACGGACGTCAAGTATCCTGTCCTAACTGGATGCGGCAGTGGGAATCCAAAACGCTTGGTGACCGCGGCTACTCTGCCATCGAAATACTACGCTATTTCTACGGTAATTCCATGTACATCGCTTCCTCAGAGGAAATTTCCGGAGTGCCATCTTCCTGGCCTGGCTCAGATCTGACGATCGGCAGCAGCGGTCAAAAAGTACGCCAGCTGCAGCAACAGCTTAACACGATCGCCGGTGCTTACCCACTGATTCCAAAACTTGCTGTAGATGGTATTTACGGAAAAAAGACAGCGGAAGCAGTCAAAACCTTTCAACAGATCTTTAACCTTCCGGCAACAGGCGTAACTGACTATCCGACCTGGTATAAAATCAGCGAGATTTATGTTGGCGTAAGCCGTATTGCTGAACTGATGTGATCAGTCAACTCCATAAAAATGCTCACAAAGACGGATCAACGCATCCAGATCTTTTGTTCCGGCTGTCTCCATTGCCGAATGCATCGCCCACTGTGCCAGCCCAATATCCACTGATGGTATCGACACATGCGCCGTTGAGATATTTCCTAACGTGGAACCACCGGCAATATCCGAACGGTTATGGTACGATTGACAAGGCACACCCGCTCCTTTGCACAGCGTACGCAAATATCCTGACGTCATGGCATCGGATGTATACTTTTGACCACCGTGAAATTTAAGCACGATCCCACCATTAAGCAAAGGCTGATTGGTGGGGTCCGCTTTGCTTTCATAATTCGGATGGATCCCATGCGCATTATCTGCAGAGATCAAAAAACTGTTGGTGATCATTCGCCTCTTACCACCATCGGAGATTCCGATCGCTTCTGTGATCCAGGTAATCACATCCTCCAAAAAAGTAGAATCTGCTCCTTGTCTCGTCCCGCTTCCCACTTCCTCATTATGGAAAACCGCCGCCATCGCTATCTTATTGTGAACACGTGAGGAAAGCAGTCCTTGTATAACACCATAAGCGCATTGTTGATCATCCAGTCTCGGTGCCAATATCCATTCTCCGTCTCTGCCAACAAAGTGTCCCTTTTCACGGACATATAAATACAATTCCTGCCCTACGATCTGGCCTGGCTGTACTCCGGCTGCACCGGCTGCCAATTCACGGATCCCGGCACCATCTTCCTGCGCATAAACCGGAAGCATATCCTCTTGCACATTAAACGTCTTGCCGGCATTTACGTTGCGATCCATATGAATTGCCAAACTCGGTATAACAAGCAGATCGCGGTCAATCGAAACTAATCTGCTCTCTATCCCATGTTCTCCGGCAACTGCTACTCGTCCGGCAATTGAAAGTGCACGATCAAACCAACTGGAGAGTATCATTCCACCATATTTTTCTACATTTAATGTTATATAATATTTCTTCTTAATCTCCGGGTGCTCTTTGATCAAAAAAGCCGGCGAATCACTGTGGGCTGCCGCAATATGAAATCCATCCGGCTCTTGTTCCGGCATTCGCCAAGCGATCAGTGATGCATCGTTACGTATTGTATAATAAGCCTTGCCATACTCTATATTCATCGGCTTATTCTCCGGAAGATATACAAAGCCTGCCGCATCTAACTGTCGGCGCATATTGTATACAACGTGAAATGCACTTGGACTCTGCTCTATAAAGGTTAATAATTTCTCTGCATTCTCATTACTCATATGGATCACCCTGCCCTTTCCGGTATTCTTACTGCGAATCCTATACCACCAGCTAATATCTGCCTATTATTATACCCATTTTTAATAGATAACGCAATTCCCTGCATCGACATCCACCATATTATATTCATTCCGCAAAGCTAGATTTTTTCGGTTCGAAAATCTTTAAGCATACAAATAAATTTTCTTGATTTCCGCCCCCATATACGATATACTTTTATCTGAATACAAATGTATGCCTGTGGGCGGAATGGAGGATAATATGAAATTTGGTTTTTTTGACGATCCGAATAAGGAATATGTCATCACTACACCGAAAACACCGCTTCCTTGGATCAATTATCTTGGAAGTAACAACTTCTTTTCTTTAATTTCCAATACTTGCGGTGGTTATAGTTTTTATAAGGACGCTAAACTTCTTCGTTTAACGCGTTATCGTTACAATAACATCCCGAACGATGAAGGCGGCCGTTATTATTACATCAAAGATGGTAATACAGTTTGGAACCCTGGCTGGCAGCCTGTAAAGGCAGAGTTGGACTCTTATGAATGTCGTCACGGTATGGGTTACAGCCGTTTCACTTCCGTTAAAAACGGTTTAAAGGCATCTTTGCTTGCTTTTGTACCTGTCAATGATAACTGTGAGGTTAATCAGCTTACTCTGACCAACGAAAGCAACGAGAAAAAATCATTCTCTGTATTTTCATATATTGAGTTTTGTCTCTGGAATGCCATGGATGATATGACAAACTATCAGCGTAACTTAAATATCGGTGAAGTTGAAGTCATTGATTCTACAATCTATCACAAAACAGAGTACCGTGAGCGTCGTAACCACTTTGCAGTTTATTCAGTAAACTGTCCGGTAGACGGCTTTGATACAAGCCGCGATGAATTTTTAGGTGCTTACCGTGGAGTTACGGATCCTCAGGTTGTTGCCGAGGGCAAATCTCATAACTCTGTTGCCAGCGGATGGTATCCGATCGGATCTCATCAGATTAATATTACTTTGGAACCGGGTGAGTCTAAAAGCCTTATCTTCGTACTGGGCTACTGTGAGAATCCGGAAGACCAGAAGTTTACTGCACCAAATGTTATCAATAAGAAACCTGCTGATGAATTATTGGCAAAATATCAGACAGATGCACAGGTAGATGCCGCTCTTGCTGAATTGAAAGAGAATTGGGAAAATCTGTTATCTAAATTTACCGTAAGATCTGATGAAGAAAAACTTGATCGCATGGTAAATATCTGGAACCAGTATCAGTGTATGGTTACCTTTAACATGTCACGTTCCGCTTCTTACTACGAGTCCGGTATCGGTCGTGGTATGGGATTCCGTGATTCCTGTCAGGATCTGCTCGGTTTCGTTCATCTGATCCCTGAGCGCGCAAGAGAAAGAATCATTGATATTGCTTCTACGCAGTTTGAAGACGGAAGCGCTTATCATCAGTATCAGCCTCTTACCAAAAAAGGTAATGCAGACATCGGATCCGGCTTTAACGATGATCCTTTGTGGCTGATCGCAGGTACTTCAGCATATATCCGCGAGACAGGCGATACTTCTATCTTAGAAGAAATGGTACCGTTTGATAATGATGAATCCAAGGCAGTTCCGTTAATGGAGCATTTAAAGAGATCTTTCGATTACATTGTGAATCACAAAGGACCTCATAATCTTCCACTCATCGGACGCGCCGACTGGAATGACTGCCTCAACTTAAACTGCTTCTCTGAGCATCCGGGTGAATCTTTCCAGACCTTTGGTCCTAGTGAAGGTCCGGTTGCTGAGTCCGTATTTATCGGTGGAATGTTTGTAAAATATGGTAAAGAATATGCTGATCTGTGTGCTTACACAGGTAATCAGGCTGAAGCTGACCGTGCACTTGCTGAAGTTGAAGCAATGAACAAAGCAGTGTTAGCAGACGGCTGGGACGGCGAATGGTTTGTCCGTGCTTATGATGCACAGAGCAACAAAGTCGGTTCCAAAGAATGCGAAGAAGGTCAGATCTACATTGAGCCTCAGGGCTTCTGCGTTCTCGCCGGTATCGGTGTTGAGACAGGTGAAGCTAAGAAAGCATTGGATTCTGTAAAAGAAAAACTGGATACAAAGTACGGTATTGTATTGTTACAGCCGCCTTACACCAAATACCATGTAGAACTTGGAGAAATCTCCTCTTATCCACCTGGATATAAAGAGAATGCAGGTATCTTCTGCCACAATAACCCTTGGGTATCTTGTGCTGAGACTGTTATCGGTCGTGGTAACCGTGCTTTCGAGATCTACAAAAAGACTTGTCCTGCTTATATCGAAGACATCAGCGAGATTCACTGCACAGAGCCTTATGTTTACTCTCAGATGATAGCCGGAAAAGATGCTCACTTCTTCGGACAGGCTAAGAACAGCTGGCTTACAGGAACTGCTGCATGGACATTTGTAAATGTTTCACAGTATATCCTCGGTGTAGTACCTACATTAAATGGACTCAGCATTGACCCATGCATCCCGTCAGAGATGGGAACAGAGTTTACAATGACCCGTAAATACCGCGAGGGAATTTACAATATCAAAGTAGAAAATCCTTCAAAGGTAGAAAAAGGTGTTGTAAAACTTATTGTAAACGGAAAAGAACATACAGACACAACTGTAGTTCCTTATGAAAAAGGTCAGACACATTATGATGTAACAGTTGTAATGGGGTAGGGTTGAGTTGAACGATATATAAAAATTTCAATGCAGGAGAGCAAGCTTTCTTGCACCGAATAACAACAAAATCCCATGTTTACCGTAAATGCGGCAGACATGGGATTTTTTATCTTCTCTTATATTGATAAAAATAATATTCCAGGTCATAATAAGTCCATTCATCGGAGTCATGCGTCATAATCCACTCGTCTGACTCTTCAAGATTTTCAAGGTAGGCATCTGCCTGATACTCATAATCAACTTTCGTTATATATGCTCTTTCACAGTACGGAAAAAACTCCTTATATACTTTCTCCCCACCGACAACAAAAATATCCTCATCAGCATAATTTTTAAGTTCTTCCATTGCTTCATCCATATCATGAACTATTTTTGCATTGCCATAAGAATAATTTTGGTCCGATGTTAAAATTATATTTGTCCTGCCGCCGAGCGTAGTCCCACCCGGTATAGATTCCATAGTCCTTCTGTCCCCAACGACAACCTTGCCGTCCGTTAATTCCTTAAACAGCTTTTTGTCTGCCGGAATTGACACAAGAATCTCACCTTTATTGCTTATCGCCCAGTTTGAATCTACACATGCTATAAGATTCATTCCTCCCAAGCCTCCTTTTTCAAATGCCCAATAAGAAGGTTTCTTTCGGTCGAACACCTGCCACTCTTCCGTATTCACTCTATAACGTGTCACTCCGGAATCGGATATAAGGGTAGTGACCCCTAGCGTACTCATCATCGGAAGAGAATCCCGTTCAGTGATAGCTTCACCTATCGCTTTCGACTTGCCGCTACAGGAAGGAAATAAAAGAAGCATAACAATTGTCCCCAGGACAATTGTTATGCTCATGCTTTTATGCAATAAACGTTTTCTTCGTTTTCGCAACATACATTTATCTAATCGTTGTAGTCTCTCCGATCCAACCGCCGATAGTGATGCGGTCACCGGCTTTATAACCTAACATGAAAAGGTCTTTAGCCTGCGGAGTATGAGCAGAATATCTGCCAATCAACTTGTTCGCTTCTTCAGCCACACTAGGATCTACCGCCTTTGCACGTTGCAGTTTGTCAATCACTGCAAAATAAGTACACTTGTTCAGAGCGGATTCATCGCTCCAGTTAGGACTCATCGCATAAAGGTTGGCTATCAGAATATAAGGAGCACCGTAATTTTCGTTGAAGCTGATGGCCTTCTGGCAATAAGATCTAGCCTGAGACAGTTTCTTGGCGGAAGCCAATACCGCTGCTGCCGCATACGCCTTTTCTGCTTTCTTCAAATTGTCAGTCTCCAAGTTCACTGCTTCGTCAAAGAACTTCACAGCACTGTCGATATCACCTTTCTTGAATGCCTGATATGCACATCCTGTGGCAGCTTCGGCAGTAGGTTCCATTTTATAAGCATAGAATGATGCTTGCAAATATGCTTCACTTTCAGTACATTTCATCATTTTCATAATATCAATGACTTTCTTCAAGTATGCCAGATCCGTTTGATTAGCTTCTACCTTCGGTCCGTAAATACCTTGCAATGATTCACAATCGGCAGTTCCGCTATTAACGAACAAAGCGACCAAGTTATCTTTGATACCCATATAGGCTTTCTTCTTTGATTCCTTAGTCTCGGCAGCAATAGCTGCATCTGCATACTCGGAAGCAGCCAGATAATCCTGAATGAATTGTTCCTTATGAGTAGGATCCGCTTTTAACTTATCCAATGACATCTGCAAGAAATAGAACAAAGTAGCGGCAGCCGACTCACCTTTCACAGCGTTGACAGACTGGCCCAACCACTGATAAGCCTGATTAACGTCCAACTTCGGAGCAAAAGCGATATAATCTACAGCCTTGATACCCAATGCTTCTTCAGGAGAAGAGACCTTTACTCCCTTAGCCAAGAAGTCAGGCGTATATTTGATACGCAAATCGTGCGTATTCATCAGTTCATTAAAATATTTCTGATAATCCGGATTGTTTCTGTCTTTGATTTGCCCCATCAAACCTTTCAGAATTTTATATCCGTCCGTAAAAGTATAGAAACGAAGCGTCGGGCAATTTTCCAACACAGCTTTCCATGGAGTATACGCATCTTTAAAGTTACCTGCACGCACAGCTTCATGCGAGATACTACTGTTTGAATTACAGTTCGCATCCTGTGCTACCACAGTAGTCGCCCCTGCTGAAAGGAACAACATAGCCACAAGCGTTTTAATCTTCATTGTATTTAAATTTTAGTTGTTATTATAAAGTCGTCTATTCTCTCTCACTTTGTTGCAACTAATTATTCTACCCGGCGCTTGAAGAACCAACGTTCGTTGAACGTCAATCCAATGCTCACACGGAAGATGTTTTCGTTCACCATATTCGTTTCCAACCCTTTGACATGTACAAACTGTCCACTGATGCTGAGAATGGAACGCGAACGAGGAACAGGCAAACCGAAACCGGCAGTTATGCCATATTCGCGGGAAGCCCTCTCACCGTTGATCTTATAATACGGAGTCGTATAATAAGCTCCCAAACGATATTTAATATGGGCAAGATAAGAGCGTCCTATCAAATTAGGAATGTACTCCGCACCCATTGATATTTTATGACGGTCACAGTAAGTATATGTTTCATGCATATCATTGTCCACATCATCACCCTTATAGTTTACATCAGCCCATTTCTGAAGACTATAATCAACACCTACCGTCAAATGCCTATTATAATTGTAAGTAACTCCCACACCAAAAGAATTAGGCAATCCCAATGTTGCATCCAACTCATTGCTAACCGTTGTACTAGCCTGCGTGGTTACCGTTACATCGTTATTCAAATTATGCTTCGGCGAATAAACCGCACCGATTGTCACCGAATGTTTTTTGCCAAAGTCCTGCGTATACTGTGCGCCAAAATCCAACTTATAATCAGAAACAGACACAGCATTCTGTCTCACAAATGAATAAGAAGAAGATGTATTCGGATAAAGCATTGTCAATGAACGAGTGATATCTCCCCAAAAATAAGAAACATTGACTCCCAAAGACAAATTCTTTAAAACCTTCACTCCTACTCCCGCATACAACTGGTGCAACCCGCCATCTCCGGCAAGAGTCTTTGTATAGTCCGGCGTCGCGTCATTGGCGCCAGGTGTTGTTTCCGCAGTACCGCTATGACTTTCCGACACATTATATCCGACACTTGAGAAAGGCAATAGCCCCACACTCATTGCTATTCTAGGATGCAAGCGGAATTGCATTGCCAGATAGTCAAAACTAGAGTTCTTAGCGTTCAGCTTCACACCGCCGTTATTGACATTCATATTTTGCAGACTGACACCTCCTTCGAAAATGAAAGTCAGAGAGTCAATGGCTGTATACGAAGCAGGATTCAATGGATTGATCTGCGCTCCATCACGGAGTCCAAAAGCAATTCCTCCCATCGCCTTGCTATTTCCGAAACTTTGATCGGACAAATCGCCATAGCCATATCGTGTATAAGGAGAGTTTGTATTATTTTGAGCAATTGCCATTCCGGTAACCATCGTGAGCAAAAGCGCACATAGTGTGTGTTTAAATCCTACCATTATTATAGTTTAAAATTCTATTTAATCCTTTCAACACTAAAAATCTATCTGCAAAGATGATACTTTTTACGCTGCTATCAAAAGAAAATTCATCTCCACCCGTTAAAAAAACCAAAAGTTCAGGATATTTATGCTTCATAGACTCAATATAACCTGAAATTTCGTATTCCATCCCTTTTAAGACTCCGGCACGTATAGCCGTTTCAGTATCCCGTCCCATCGGGAGTTTGCGCCCGTTGGTATCCACCAGAGGCAAACGTCCGGTGAACTGCTGGAGCGCTTTGAAACGCATTTGCATACCGGGAGAAATATTACCGCCATGATACTGACCTTTCGAGTCAATGAACTCATAAGTAATACAAGTCCCCGCGTCAATGACTAATATATTTCTATGCGGGAACTGTTCATTCGCACCTACCACAGCAGCCATACGGTCGTATCCCAATGTTTCAGGAGTCTCGTACAAGTTGACCACCGGCAGAGGTGTCTCATGATTCAACCAGAGTAAAGGAAACTGCAAAGCAGCCAGATCCGCCAACACCTGTTCGTTCAAATCAATGACAGTAGCCACAATCCCCTGATTCACCGGATATTTGGCGCAAAGTGTTTTCAAGCAATCCAATGACTGATTGGATTCTGTGAGCACTTCCACCATCTCCCCGTCATTGAAGAGAGCGACTTTCGCCATCGTATTTCCTATGTCGATAATTAAATTCAATGCGTTTTTTATCTTTAGCGGGCGCAAAGGTATAGTAAAAAAAGAAAAGATGAAGCATACGAAAAGAATTATCTTATCAAAAACGTTGCAAACCATTGAAATATAAGTAATTTCACCATACTTGTATACTTGAAAGCTTTATAGATTTTCATACATTTGACAAGTTCCGATTAGCTATAATGAAAACAAAATTAGCTATAAAGAGATGACCACTGTGCAGCACAGGGTATCTTGAGGGTAAAAGCCTATGATTTTCTTTATGTAATAACGTACACGGACGCAGGCGCGAGAGAACACGCTTTTTTTCTAATAAATATAATAATATAGAGAAAACAATAAGTAGTATACATCGA
>ERZ832317.3319-NODE-3319-length-16970-cov-4.155069_pt1 | contig 16970 bp, 18 predicted proteins | sample MGYA00519695_ERZ832317 | MGnify/ENA primary metagenome ERZ832317 (study PRJEB31850, sample SAMEA3708726) | human gut metagenome | biome: human gut; feature: human-associated habitat; material: faeces | place: China | collected 2014 ...
TCCACAGGTTGCGGAACTCGCGCTTCTTCTGCTTGCGGCCGATATAAGCATACTGGCCGCTCTTCATGACAGCCTGCTTGGCGGTCTTGAAAAGGCTGTGCTTTGAGCCATAGTAGCCCTTGGCAAGCTTCAGAACTTTATTTCTTCTCTTGCGAGTCATTGTTGCACCTTTGATACGTGCCATGGTTTTCTACCTCCGAATAATTAATGAGTGGTTGGCTGTCTCTTATTTGTAAGGGATAAGCTTCTTTATCTGCTTGACATTGGTGGTGTCGGCAACAGAAGTCTTGCGAAGATTTCTCTTACGCTTGGTGTTCTTCTTGGTAAGGATGTGAGACTTGTTTGCGTGTGCACGTATCGGCTTACCGTTTTTTGACAGCTTGAAGCGCTTTTTAGCACCGCTGTGAGTTTTAATCTTGGGCATGAGTTCTTTTCCTCCTTCAACTTTTTGACCGGTGTTTTACCGGGATAATCACTTCGCGCTCTTGGGCGCAAGGAACATGAGCATCTGGCGTCCCTCGAGCTTTGCCGGCTTCTCGACCGAGGCTATGTCCCCGCACTTCTCCGCGAACTGAGCCATTATGGTCAGACCGAGATCCGTGTGGGTCATCTCGCGTCCGCGGAAGCGGATAGAGACCTTGATCTTGTTGCCTGCCGTCAGGAACCTTCTGGCGTGACCGACCTTCGTATCAAAATCATGTACGTCAATGTTGGGTGAAAGGCGGATCTCCTTTATCTCGATCACACGCTGATTCTTCTTCGCTTCCTTTTCCCTCTTGGACTGCTCAAAACGGTATTTGCCGTAGTCCATGATCTTACAGACGGGCGGCTTTGCCTGCGGAGCTATCTTGACAAGGTCGAGATTTCTCTCTGCGGCAAGCTTCTGAGCCTGAGCGGCGGAAACGATACCGAGCTGTTCACCGTCATTGCCTATAAGCCTAACCTCTTTGTCCGTGATCTCTTCATTGATCTGCATTTCTTTGATACCTATAACCAAGCACCTCCATATGCTCTGACCGGGGTTACCGGAAAAATCAAAGCGAGGGCACAGAGATGCCCTCGCTCAATAAACAACAGAAAAATCCGTTCTTATTGACCCGCGCGGACAAAACCCCGGAGGTGAGAGCTGCGGCACAATGCGTCACTCTGCTTTGTTGTACTCGTTATTTTAACAGCCCCCGCGGCATTTGTCAAGCGGTTTTTCGGATTATTTTATAAAAAGCACCGACGACGCTATTATGAACTGCGCCGCATAGTAGGAAACATGGTTTATGATTATATTCGCCTTCGTGTTTCCGCCCTCTTTGAAATACATGGTCGAGAGCACGGCGTCGGAGAACGCGAACAGAAGCCCGCCCGCCGACATGAGTACCCACTGCTTTGCAAAGGAGTTGAGTATCATGGCGGAAAAGCTCACGGCAAAGGTCATGAACAGCAAGAAGGTATATGCTCCGACTATTGCTCTGAACTTCCCAAATTTCAGCTTCATCAGCTTTTCGCTGATTATGATATTGCCGAGCGAGACTATGACCGACGCTGTTACCGGCAGCAGAACAGAGAGCGCCGTCCACTTGCCGCAGAAAGCGAAAACCGCGCCGATATAGAACAAATGGCCTATCATGAACGCGATGAATCCCGCATTCAGAAACTTATCCGCATCGGCTTTGTATATCCACTTGAGGTCAAGCCAGATATCGCCCGAAAGACCGAGCGCAAGGCCGAACACGATAAGCAGCGCATAGACCCCGTGACCCGGATTTGCCGCCGCCGCGCAGAGCGCCGTGAGCAGAAAGAAGAGGCTCGCCGTTGCCTTTGAAAAAAGCCCCTTGAAGCCGCCGCACTTCACTCGCAGGACAAGGAAAACGGCTACCGCCGCCATTCCCGTCGCAAGTGCGGCACAGAAATACGCTGTTGACAAAATAATAGCCTCCTGATTCGTACCCGCCGCAGGGGGGCGGGAAAATTCACACGGAGACGAGTATACAACATCCGACACGGTTCGACAATAGGTTGAAATGTAACATTATTGCAACAGTTTTGCTTATTTTGTCTCTGTAAGATATTGGGCTTGTTTTGAGTCGGAAATGAGAAAATCCGCCGCATCCGATTAAAGACGTGGCGGAAAAAATCTGCTTTTATTTCTTGCTGACGCCGAGAGTCATCTTCTCGCCGTTGATGTTCCACTCCTTGGCGCTGTCGCCTCCGAGGGAGTAGACTATCTCGTCCGCAAGGACATCGTGCTTTATGGACTCGGCGTTCTTCTCGATTATACCGTTGAGCTTTGCGTTGTCTCCGGTATAGAGAACTATCTTGTCCATAACGTCGAAGTCGGCCTCCTTGCGCATGGTCTGAATCTTCGAGATTATCTCTCTGACAAAGCCCTCCTCGATAAGCTCGGGGGTGAGGTTCGTGTCTATGGCGACGGTGATTCCGTAGTCGGAGACAGCGAAGCTGCCCTCCTTCTGGACGGAGTCTATGAGCAGGTCGTCAATGCCGAGCTCTATTTCATTGCCGTCGATATCGAACTTCAGAGCGCCGTTCTCGTCGAGCTCCTTCTTGGCGGCCGAGCCGTCGAGAGAGGAGAGGTGCTCCTTAATCTTTCCGAGGAATCTGCCGTATTTCGGGCCGACGGTCTTGAGCTGCGGCTTGAAGCTGTAGCTGACGAAATCCGCCTCGCCGTCAACGAACTCAAGCTCCTTTACGTTGAGCTCGTCTCTGATTATCTCGGCGTACTCGCCGCCGAGCACCTCGTCCGCGCGGACAAACATCTTGCCCAGCGGCTGACGGTTCTTGATGTTCGCGCCGTTTCTTGCGGCACGGCCGAGCACGACTATATTAAGCGCCTCGTTCATTCTCTCCTCAAGCGCCTTGTCGATATATGCGGCGTCCGCAACGGGGTAGTCGCACAGGTGGACGCTCTCGGGAGCGGACTTGTCAACGCTGCAAACGAGGTTGCGGTAGATATCCTCCGTCATGAACGGTATCATCGGAGCGGCAAGCTTCGAGACAGTGACAAGTGCTGTGTAAAGGGTCATATATGCGTCAGTCTTATCACGGCTCTTTCCCTGCGCCCAGAAGCGCTCGCGGCAGCGGCGGACATACCAGTTGCTCATCTCGTCGACGAAGTTCTGCAGCGCACGCGCCGCCTCGGGGATGCAGTAATCCGCAAGGTAGTTGTCAACGGTCGTGATAAGCGTATTGAGTCTCGAGAGAAGCCATCTGTCCATGGTGGGCAGCTCCTCCGCCTTGCGAAGCTCATGCTTAGAAGCGTCGAACTCGTCTATATTGGCATAGAGCACGAAGAAAGCGTAGATGTTCCAGAGCGTGCCCATAAACTTGCGCTGACCCTCGATAACCGCCTTGCCGTGGAAGCGGTTGGGCAGCCACGGGGCGGAGTTCGTGTAGAAATACCAGCGAACCGCGTCCGCGCCGTAGGCGTTGAGCGCGTCGAACGGGTCAACGGCGTTGCCCTTGGACTTCGACATCTTCTGACCGTTCTCATCCTGAACGTGTCCGAGGACGAGAACATTCTCATAGGGCGCTCTGTTGAACAGCAGGGTCGATATGGCGAGCAGAGAATAGAACCAGCCTCTCGTCTGATCGACGGCCTCGGAGATGAACTGAGCCGGGAACTGCTGCTTGAACAGGTCGTGATTTTCAAACGGATAGTGGTGCTGCGCGAAGGGCATAGAGCCTGAGTCGAACCAGCAGTCGATAACCTCGGGCACGCGGTGCATTTCGCCGCCGCACTTCGGGCACTTTATTGTAACCGCGTCGATATAGGGGCGGTGCAGCTCGATATCGTCGGGGCAGTTCGAGGACATACTCTTGAGCTCCTCGACAGAGCCTATCGAATGTCTGTGGCCGCACTCGCACTCCCAGACGTTGAGCGGAGTTCCCCAGTAGCGGTTACGGCTGATGCTCCAATCCTGGACGTTCTCTATCCAGTCGCCGAAGCGTCCCTTGCCTATGCTCTCGGGGATCCAGTTGACGGTGTTGTTGTTTCGCACAAGGTCGTCTCTGACCGCGGTCATCTTAATGAACCACGAGTCCCTTGCGTAGTAGATGAGGGGCGTGTCGCAGCGCCAGCAGTGGGGGTAGCTGTGCTCAAACACGGGGGCGGAGAAGAGAAGCCCGCTCTTTTCGAGGTCAACGAGCACGTCTCTGTCCGCGTCCTTGCAGAACTTGCCCGCCCACGGGGTGCTCTTGTCCATGCAGCCGACGGCGTCGACGAGCTGAACGAACGGAAGGTCATAGTTCCTGCCGACGTTTGCGTCGTCCTCACCGAAGGCCGGCGCGATATGGACGATACCGGTGCCGTCAGTCAGGGTGACATAGCCGTCGCAGGTGACGTACCAGCCCTTTTTGCCGTCATTCGACTTTGTGCACTCGAACAGCGGCTCATACTCTCTGTATTCAAGCTCCTTGCCCTTAAAGGTAGCGAGAGTCTCGACTCCCTCGGGGAAGAACTTCTCAACGAGGGCCTGCGCCATATAGTATACGGTGCCGTCCTCAACCTTGATTTTAACATAGTCCTCTGCGGGGTTGACGCAGAGCGCGACGTTCGAGGGCAGAGTCCACGGAGTTGTCGTCCATGCGAGGAAATATGCGTCCTCGCCCTTAGCCTTGAACTTGACTACCGCCGAGCGCTCCTTGACATCCTTATAGCCCTGAGCGACCTCCTGAGATGAGAGCGGGGTGCCGCAGCGCGGGCAGTAGGGCACTATCTTGAAGCCCTTATAGAGCAGGCCCTTGTCCCAGATCTGCTTGAGCGCCCACCACTCGGACTCGATAAAGGTGTTGTCATAGGTGACGTAGGGGTGCTTCATATCGGCCCAGAAGCCGACCTTGCCGGAGAAATCCTCCCACATACCCTTGTATTTCCATACGCTCTCCTTGCACTTTTTGATAAAGGGCTCGAGACCGTATTCCTCTATCCCCTGCTTGCCCTCGATGCCGAGCAGCTTCTCGACCTCTATCTCAACGGGCAGACCGTGGGTATCCCATCCGGCCTTTCGGGGCACCATATAGCCCTTCATGGTCTTGTAGCGCGGGATCATATCCTTTATAACTCTCGTCAGCACATGGCCGATATGCGGCTTGCCGTTTGCCGTCGGCGGGCCGTCATAGAAAGTGAAAGTCTCCGCATTCTTGCGCGAGTCGATGCTCTTCTCGAAGATGTGGTTCTCGTTCCAGAAATCGAGCACCTTTTTCTCGCGGTTGACGAACTCGAAATTCGTCGATACCTTGTCGTACATAACAGCTATCCATCCTTTCAGGGAATCGCGGACGGAAACAAAAAAGGCCTCTGCCCATAACAGGACAAAGACCCGGCTTTGCAACCACCCACTACATTCAATTAAATGCCGCCCGGTAACGGTGGGACGCGCCGTCGGAATCTACTCGGCTTTCGCCTTTCGTCCCGCTGCTCGGGAGTGATGTTCGCTCCTGCGCCGAGTACCGACTTTCCACTGCCGCCGGCTCACTTTGTCTCTTTGCGCAAGGCTACTGTCTCCGTCATAGCCTTTCAGATATGCTCATTTAGTGTTGCACCCGATAGGTACAACATTAAGGTGATTATAATACTTTTGGATTTATTCGTCAATAGGTTTTAACCGACTATTTTCAGTCGGTATCGGTATTCATAATCAACTCATAAGCCCTCATGCATTCGTCGGCGGTCAATCCCGTCTCGTTCTGCATAAATGCCACGGCCTCCTCCGATTTCTCGAATTTCTCCAAAACATCCTTTGCCTCGGAAAATCTTTTTACCGCTTTTTCGAATTCATTACCCATAGCTTTTCTCCTCTCAAGGTGCCGCACCGACGGGTGAAGCAGGTTTAGTTTATATAAGCCCCGACAGGCTGACTGCTGTTTCATAGGCGTTCTTCGCGGTCTGATATACCGCAACGCCGTTTTGCTCTGCGCGGATACGCGCGTCCTCATCGAGGGGCGCGGACTCCGTTAAAATAATGCAGGCTATGTCCGCGAGCGCCGCCACGCCTATGGCGTTGACATTGCCCATGACGGTCATCCACGCGTCCCCCGCCGCTGCGCGGGACATGACCCAGCTCAAAAGGTCGCCGCAGTAGCCGCCAGTGACCTCGCGCGAAAGCGATTCCTCGCTCTCGCACAGAGCTTTAAGCTCAAGCCTTTCTTTTATATCCCCTACGGTCACTTCGTCTCCTCCTTTTTGCCCGTGCTTCTGAACGGCGCGGGAATATACTCCTGCATATCCGTGCCCGCGAGCTCGTCGCGCATGGCGAAAACGCAGTCGTGGAGCGTCGCGCTGCCCCTGACTATATCCTCGGCAAGGGCGCGGCAGGTGGGCGCGCCGCAGGTGCCGCAGTCAAGTCCCGGCAGGCGGGCTATTATTTCGGTCATCTTCGACATCATCGCCATGGCGTCGGAGACGTTGTCTGCGAGCTTCAGCACGGACGAGCCCTCGAGCGGGCACTGCCACTCCATGCTGTCGGGCACGTCGCCGTCCTCCAGATGATTCGCCGCAACGGGCAGATATCTTCTGAGCTGCTGAATGCGCGCCTTTGCGACATACGGATTTTCCGCAGTCAGCGAGCCGCCGACACAGCCGCCCGAGCAGGCGTTCAGTTCGACGAAATCAAGCCTGTCAAGCTTTTCGTCCTCTATCTCCTCGAGCACTTTTATGACATTCTCTATGCCGTCCGCGGCCAGATATTTGTCCTTGAGCAGAGCGGCAGATTCGCCGCCGCTCGACGCCCAGCTGACTCCCATAAGCCCCGACTCGCAGGCGTCCTCCGGCGCTCCGAGGTGGTTCATCTGCTTTAAAAGCACAGGGTATATATCTTTCATCGCTATCGCCGCGTCAACGTTTGACTCCGGCAGGCAGATTGGCTGCTTGACGGCGGTTATCTTCGCGGGGCAGGGCGTGATAAAAAATATGCCTATCTCCGAAGAATCGAGTCCCGTCTTGGCCTGCGCCTCTTTGCGCGCTATCATGGCGGCGGTCTCCATGGGAGAGTTGAGCGGCAGAACGTGGGGAATAAGATTCGGGAAGCAGACCCTTATCAGCCGGCACACGGCTGGGCACGCCGAGGATATGACGGGCTTGGGGATATCGTGCTCCGCGATATATTTTCGCGTAGCGTCGCTTATCAGCTCGGCGCCCCTTGCCACCTCGAAAACCTCATCGAAGCCGAGCCTTTTCAGAGCCGTTATGACATAGCCGATATCGTCAAGGTGGTTAAACTGCCCGTAGAGCGAAGGCGCGGGCAGAGCTACTCTGTATTTGAACTCGATTATTCTGTTCATCGAATCGCGGTGCGAATATTTTGCATGGTGCGGGCAGACGCGGATGCACTCGCCGCAGTCGATGCAGCGTTCGGAAATAATATGCGCCTTGCCGTTTCGCACGCGGATGGCCTGCGTGGGACATCGCTTTATGCAGTTGGTGCAGCCCATGCACTTCTCCTCGTCGAGCCGCACCGAATGGAAATACGTGTTCATATGGAAAACCCTCCCGGCACCCGCGGACACGGGCGCTCAGTCAGCAATCGTTATTATATACTGTTATACACTTTGAGCCTGATAGTCGTTCCGACATCCTTTTCCGTCTCTATGTTCATCTCATCGGTATACTTCTTTATATTGGGCAGACCCATGCCCGCTCCGAAGCCGAGGGCGCGCACCTTATCGGGCGCGGTCGAATAGCCCTCCTGCATGGCGAGCTCGACATTCTCTATGCCGGGGCCGTGGTCGGTGAGCACCATGGAAATGCACTCGGGCGATATCTCGACGTCTATCTCGCCGCCGCCCGCATGAATGACCATATTTATCTCGCCCTCATACATGGCTATCGAGACATTTCTTATCACGTTGGCGTCGAAGCCGAGCCCCTTGAGCACGCGCTTGGTCTCGCCGGACGCCTCGCCCGCGCGGGTAAAATCCTCTCCGTCAACGTCAAAATGGAGCTTCATATTATCCATTTGCCGCCCGTCCTCCTCTCAGCCCTGCCTGATAGAGCTTTCCGCAGGAGGTAAACATTTCGAGCTCGGTTTTGAGCACGACTATATCAAGCTCGCGCGCAAGGTCGAGTATCGCGTCACCCGGCACCTTGCCGCGCACGAACACTATGACCTTCATATCCATCATTTCGGCGGTACGCACGACCTGAGGATTGACAAGCCCCGTGAGCAAAACAGCCTGCTCCTTGACAAACGCGAGCACGTCGCTCATCATGTCGCTTCCGCAGGCGGTATGCACCTCTCTGTCCAGATGATCGCCGCCGCAAAGCAGTTCGGCCGAAAGAATTTCTTTAAGCTGTAAAACAGTCATTATACTCCACCCTCTTAGCAAAGTTCTCAACTTTTTCGGAGTTTTCCTCCGACTTATGTTGATTATAACATGACAGCGCGGTCTTTTCAACCTCGGGGAAATAAAAACGAGCGGGATTTATCCCGCTGATCCCTTCGCAATCTACTTGCAGGGTCGAGCTTTGCTCGCCTGCTGTAGTTGTTTCATAAACCGCGGGCGGATGATATCCGCCCCTACACGGTTGCGATATACGCAAGCTGCTGTAATTTTGCGGCTATTCACTTTGTAGGGTGCGGCGACTCGACGCACCGCTGCCGCCGCAGGCGGCACAGGAGACAAGCCGCAAGCAGAGAGCGTTTTGCACGACACTGATGAATAAATAGATTTTCGGTGACGCTAATGCGTCAAAGGGTCGTCGGGTCGCCGACCCCTGCAAAGTGAATAGCCACAAGCGACTGCATAAACCGCGGGCGGATGATATCCGCCCCCACACGGTTCAACATACGTTAGCCGCTGTGGTTTCTGAGGGCAAACGAAGTTCACCCCTACGGTGTACCGCTTATAACTCACCCGCAATCCCCGTTTTCCGCGCCGTATACACAAAAAATCCTACCCAAGGAATCCCTCGGGCAGGATTTGCCGTTTTGTAAACACTTTTGCGGAGTGCGCGGTTATTCGAATATTGCCGTGGTGATGCTGTAGGCGGGGACGGTCACTGTCTGCCGGTAGTCTCCGTCATAGGTGAGCGCGAGGTTTTGCTCGCTGTCTGTGGTATAGAGCTTGAGAGAGTTTCTGCCGTCGATACCGTTGAAGGTTATGGTGCGCTCCTTGGTGTTGTTGACGATGACGACAACTATCTTTCCCTCCGGAGTCAGATAAGCGGCGGTATTTGTTCTGTAGCTTATGTAGTTGGCAAGCTTTTTGCGGTCTCTCGAGCAGTATCGGTCGTTGACATCCTTCGTGCAGGAGATAAGATGACTGCCGACGGGGACGAACTTTGAGAAGTGCGCCGTCGCATAATAGCGTCTGGCAAGATGGAACTCGCTGCAATCGTGGTTTGCGATTATCAGTCCGTCGCCGTAATCGTCTCCCTCGCTGACCGCGACCCAGGACGACCATGCAGAAGTGTTGGACATAGTCATATCATGGGCGATAACGCGAGCCATGAGCAGAGCGTTTCTAACATCGAGGTTTTTATATTTTGTGGGCAGTTCGCACCATTCGGACATTTCATAGATAACGCCGGGATACTTCTTTATGTAGTTGCCCCACCAAGTTTTGGTGAAATAATTGGCATCCGACCAATATGAATGATATGCGTATGTGCCGAGAACCTCGCGAAGCTCCGGGTCGTTGTAGACATACTTGAGATAATCAAACGTCTTGCTCGTTATGGAGGAAATCTCGCACATCGACATCTTGACATTGAGCCCGCGCGCCTTTATAGACTTTGCAAACATTCGATAGAGCTTGAAAAGCTCCTCGGTGTCGTAGTGACAGCCCTCCTGATAGACATTGTCTCCGCCCCAGGAGGCCTGCGGTTCGTTTATGGGGCTGATATATTTGATAGGATAGCCGAGCTCGATAAAGTGCTCGGTTATGTCAAGGAAATAATCGACATATTCCTGATAGCATTCGGGCTTTAAGTTGTTCTGATGCTTTTTGAAGCCGCCGCTCGCCTGACCGGTGATTGTCATTGAAAAGTGGGGGGAGTTCGAGAAGAGGATGACGGAATCCACGCAGCCGTAGCTCATGGCGAGGTCGAGGATTTTTCTTGATGCGGCGTCCTGCGACCAGTCGTACTCATACTTGCCCGTCTTTTCGTTATAGACAAGGAAGCTCACGGTGCTCTTCCAAGAATCGGGATCAAGGCGGGAGTTGGGATTCTGCTTTGAACCCGAGCCGATGTTGAAGCGGTAGATATTGAGCCCGAGACCCTCCTTGCTGAAGAGCAGCTTCGCAATTTCCTCGGCGTTATCGCTTGCGCCCGCGACCTGCGGCCACCATGCTCCGGCGGTGCCCCAGCCGGTTATTTCCTGCTGTTGAGAGGTCTCGTCAACGGTCAGATTGATGTGGCTTGTGTCCTTTGTCTTGACATTGGAAACAGAAATCGATCCCGCAATACAAAGCGAGGCGATAAATACGAGGACATCATATATTGTTTTTCTCAGTTTTTCCATAGGTTATCCCTCCTATCACAAGTTTAACAAAAGAAATATAAAAGGTCAACAAAAAAATACAAAGTTTGCGCGCAAAAATTTCGAGCAAAAAATCCCCGTATGCAAGGTACATACGGGGCAAATTTTTTAAAGTATGATAAGCTCCTTGGGCGAGTGGGTAAGACCGCGGCTGCCCGTCTCGGTGATGAGCACCATATCCTCTATCCTGACTCCGAAGAGGCCAGGCAGGTAGATGCCGGGCTCTGCGGTGACAAGATGTCCGGGGGCGAGAAGCTCGTCCTTCTTCGCGTGGGGCGAGACGCGCGGCTGCTCGTGAATCTCCACGCCTACGCCGTGACCCGTGCCGTGGCCGAAGAATTCGCCGTAGCCCGCCTCGGTTATGACATCACGCGCCGCCTTGTCTGCGTCGAAGCAGGAAACCCCGGGCGCCATCTTCTCCATAGAGGCGAGCTGCGCCTCGAGCACGGTGTTGTAAATCTTTTTCTGCTCCGCGCTCACAGAGCCGACGGCGACGGTTCTCGTCATGTCGCTGTGGTAGCCGCCGACGACCGCGCCGTAGTCCATGGTAATGAACTCGCCGCTTTCGACTTTCTTGTCCGAGGGCACGCCGTGCGGCATGGAGGAGTTGACTCCGCTGACGGCTATCGTCTCGAACGAGAGAGCCTCTGCGCCGTTTCTGAGCATATAGTAGTCGAGCTCAAGCTGAATATCGCGCTCTGTCACGCCGGGCTTTATGAAGCCGAGAATGTGGTCAAAGGCGCGCTCGGCTATCGCCTGAGCCTCGCAGACGAGGGCCACTTCCTCATCGGACTTGACCATTCTCAAAGCGTCTATTGCACGGTCGGCGTAGTTCTCGGTGCAGATTCCGGTGTCGGGCATCCACTTTGTGAAATCCTCGAACTGAGCGACGGTGAGCCTTGTAGTCTCAACGGCGAGATTATTTATTTTAAATTCGCTCATAAGCTGCGGCAGCTCGGTGCTCAAGTTCTTTGAGAGTCTCACCGGGCAGACGGTTATCTTCTTCTGTGCTGCCTCGACATAGCGCGAGTCGGTGAGAAACACAGTGCCGTTTCTCGAAATGAGCAGTGCGCCGTCCGACGACGGGAATGAGGTGAAATAACGTCTGTTCTCCTCGGACATTACCAGCGCACCGTCGAGCTCGGGCGGCAAAAGCGAAAGAAACTTTTCGAAAATCATGACTTATTCCTCCTTTAAAAACTCCGAAAAAAGCGGCGAGAAACCATTCCCACCGCCTTTAAATGTACAATTGTACAGTGCAGGTACTTATTTGTACTTGCGTTTGCGAGCTGCCTCAGACTTCTTCTTTCTCTTGACCGAAGGCTTCTCATAGTGCTCTCTCTTGCGGACCTCCTGGATAACTCCGTCTCTGGAAGTCTGTCTCTTGAAACGCTTGAGTGCGCTCTCGAGAGATTCGTTCTCTTTAACTTTGACCTGACTCATTAATATTCCCTCCCTCCGCTGCAATTGCAAGGGCTAATAAGCATAAGCTTGCTCTTAATTATACAACAGGTGAAATTTATTGTCAACCGCTTGGGAGATTTTTTATTTTTTGATTATTTTACTGCGGCTTAACAACGAGGTTGACGAGCTTGCCGGGAACATACAGCTCCTTGACGAACACCATGCCGTCGGTGAATTCCTTCACCTTGTCGAGCGCTTTCGCTCCGGCTATTGCGCCCGCGGCGTCTATATCGGCGGGGACGGTGAAGCGGTCGCGGACTCTGCCGTTTACCTGAACGGCTATCTCTATCTCGTCGTCAACGCATTTGCTTTCGTCATAGTCGGGCCACTGCGCCGTTGAGCAAAGTCCCTCACCGCCGAGCTGCTCCCACATCTCCTCGCACAGGTGCGGGGCAAACGGGCAGAGCAGGCGGAGGAATACAGACAGCTCGTCTTTAGTCAGCGAGCCGACCTCGTTTATCTCGTTGAGGCAGGTCATCATCGCTGCGATAGCGGTGTTGAACTTCATATCCTCGATATCCTGCGAGACTTTTTTGACCGTCTTGTTCATTATCGACTCGAGCTTCCCGGTCGTGCCGCTGCCGCTTGCGATATCCGCGAGTGACGCGACTCTCTCGAGGAAGCGCTTGCAGCCCTTGACGCCGCTCTCTTTCCACGGGGCGGAGGCTGAGTAGTCGCTCATGAACATTATATATGTGCGCAGGGTGTCCGCGCCGTATTTCTTGATAACATCGTCGGGGTCGACGACGTTGCCGCGCGACTTCGACATCTTCACGCCGTCCGCGCCGAGCACGAGTCCTAATCCCGAGCGCTTTGCATACGGCTCCGGAACGGGAACCTCGCCGATATCATAGAGGAAGCGGTGCCAGAAGCGCGAATAGATGAGGTGGCGCGTGACGTGCTCCATGCCGCCGTTGTACCAGTCGACGGGAAGCCAATATTTGAGCTTATCCTTGTCGGCGAAGCACTTGTCGTTGTGCGGGTCGATGTAGCGCAGGAAGTACCAGGACGAGCCTGCCCACTGGGGCATGGTGTCCGTCTCGCGCTTGGCGGGTGCGCCGCACTTCGGGCAGGTGCAGTTGACAAAGGAATCTATCTTTGCAAGCGGGCTCTCGCCGCCCTCGCCGGGCTCGAAGTTCTCGACCTCGGGGAGTTTGAGCGGAAGCTCGTTTTCGGGCACTGCTACCATGCCGCAGTTCGGGCAGTGGATAATCGGAATCGGCTCGCCCCAATAGCGCTGGCGGTTGAACGCCCAGTCCTTCATCTTATACTGAACGCCCTTTTCGCCTATGCCGCGCTCCTTGAGGAAGACGAGCATCTTCTCTATGGATTCCTTTTTGTTGTCCGTTCCGTTGAGGAAATCGGAGTTTATCATCTCACCGTCGCCGGTGTAGGCCTCTTTTTCAATGTCGCCGCCCTTGATGACCTGAACGATGTCTATGCCGAAGGTCTTTGCAAAATCCCAGTCGCGCTGATCGTGGGCGGGAACCGCCATAATGGCGCCCGTGCCGTAGCCCATCATGACATAGTCGGAGATGAAAATCGGAATCTCCTTGCCGTTGACGGGGTTGATCGCGGTGAGACCGTCGAGCTTGACGCCTGTCTTGTCTTTGACGAGCTGAGTGCGCTCGAACTCGGTCTTTTTGCCGCATTCGGTGCGGTATTTTTCGACCTCGTCCATATTCGAGATGCGCTCGGAATATTTATCGATGAGCGGATGCTCGGGAGCCATGACCATAAACGTGACTCCGAAAAGGGTGTCGGGGCGGGTGGTGTATATGCGCATGGTCTCATCCGTGCCGGAGAGGGTGAAGTTGACGAACGCGCCGGTCGAGCGACCTATCCAATTCTCCTGCTGAGCCTTGATGTTGGCGGGGAAATCGACGTGCTTGAGCCCGTCGAGGAGCTTGTCGGCGTATTCGGTTATGCGCAGGAACCAGACGTCCTTTGACTTTTGAACAACGTCGCTGTGGCAGATATCGCACTTGCCGCCCTGCGAGTCCTCGTTGGAGAGCACGCATTTGCAGCTCGGGCAGTAGTTGACGAACGCCTTGTCGCGGAAAACGAGTCCGTGCTCGAACATCTTGAGGAAGATCCACTGAGTCCACTTATAGTAGTCGGTATCGGTCGTATCGACAACGCGGCTCCAATCGAACGCGAAGCCGACGCGCTTGAGCTGGCCGGTGAAATTGTGGATGTTCTGGTCGGTGACTATGCGCGGATGGGTGCCGGTCTTTATCGCGTAGTTCTCGGCGGGCAGTCCGAAGGCGTCGAAGCCTATCGGGAACAGGACGTTGTAGCCCTGCATCCTGCGCTTGCGGCAGATGACCTCCATGCCGGAATATGCCTTGATGTGGCCGACGTGCATACCAGCGCCGCTCGGATAGGGGAACTCTATGAGTCCGTAGAACTTGGGCAGAGAGAAGTCGTCTACAGCTTTAAACGTGCCCTCTTTTTCCCAGCGGTCCTGCCACTTCTTTTCAATGGATTTAAAATCGTAGTTTGCCATAATTTATGTCATTCCTTTCGGATGTTCTCTCTCAGTCGGTCAGCAGGTCGCTTATGTCAAGCTGCTGTGCGTCGTTCCAAAGACGCTCGAGGTTGTAGTATTCGCGCTGTGCTTTTTGGAATATGTGGACGAGTACGCTGCCGAAGTCGAGCAGAATCCAGCCCGTCGCGCGTCCCTCTATGTGCTCGGGTGCTGCGCCGAGCTTGCCCATCTCGTATTCGAGGTCATCGGCGAGGCTCTTGACGTGGGTGTTAGAGGTACCGGTCGCAATAACGAAGTAGTCGGAGACTATCGTCAGCTCGTCGGTCTTTATCGCCGTGATGTCCAGCGCCTTTTTCTTGTCGAGTATTTTAACTGTTTCGTTTGTCAGTTCTCTGGGGGTCATTTCTCTGAACTCCTCTCGGTTATAAGTTCGTTGTAGCAGTCGACGCTCGACGGGTCGATTATCATTCCGTCGGCGAGGAGCTTTGATATGCAGTATCTCTGGGTGTAGAGCATCGCGGATTCTATCGACTGTTCCGAAAGCTCTCGGACTTTGTCGACATCGGGATATTTTCTGTCCGCGCTTATGAAATCCGCGAGATAGACGGTCTTTTCGAGCTGCGTCATGCCCGCCTTGCCCGTCGTGTGCCAGCGCACCGCGCCGATTATATCGGGGTCGGTGATATTCAGCTCGAGCTTCAAAAAAGCCGCCCCGGCAATCGCGTGCCAGAGCTTGCGGTTCAGGCGCTCGGATGAAGATAATATTATATCAGCTTTTTTTATCATTTGCAACTGCTCCTCGGGCGCGGCGTTCTTCATAACGTCGTGCATAAGCCCCGCAAAATAGGCCTTTTCGGGGTCGGAGCCGTAGAGCTCGGCTAAGTGTCTTGCGCTCTTTGCAACGCCGAGCGAGTGGATGTATCTGTATTCGTCGAGCTTGGATTTCAAAAGCTCGTCATATTCTCTGTATTTCTCGGGTACGTTCAAGTGTAAAGCCCCTTTTGTTCTATATAGTCGCGCACCTTGTCGGATATAAGCCCCTGAGTGCTTTCGCGCTCGGAGAGCCTACGGCGGATAAGTGTCGAGCTGACCTCGAAAACGGGTATCTCGATGAATTTTATCTTCTCTATCTCCTCCGGCGTGAACTTGCCCTCGAGCTCGGGCACGAAGCCCGGCTTGCGCGAGGCGGCGCAGAGGGTGCACATCATGAGTATGTCGTGATAGCGGTACCACTCGTCAAAGGTTGCGAGCATATCAGAGCCGACTATCAAAAACAGCTCTGCGTCGGGATATTTCTTTTTTATCTCGCAGAGTGTGTCATAGGTGTAGCTCTTACCCACGCGGAGCAGCTCCGTATCGGAGACCGAAAACCGACGGTCGCCCTCAAAGCTCAGGCGGCACATCTCGAATCTGTCCCTGCTGCGAGCAAGGTTCAAGACGTGCTTGTGCGGCGGAACCGACGCCGGAATAATGAGAACGCGGTCGAGCTGCAGCTTGTCCGCGATGGCGGTAACAAGCCTTATGTGCCCCATGTGCGGCGGATTGAAGGTGCCGCCGAAAATGCCAAGTCGCATATATCTTTCTCCTTGAAACTGTCAGTATTCGGTGTCGTCCGAGAGCGACGCGCTGCCGCTTATCGGGATAACCTCGCCGAGATAAGTCGGCTCGGGCTTGAAAATGCACATAAAGAAGTCCTTGCACCGGGCGAGGCTCTCGCGCACAAAATTATATACGGGCTTGCCGTAGACGCGCTTGTCCGCCGCAACGCCGTAGGCGTCGATACCCAGGCGGCGCGCATTGTAGACCGCGCGGTAGAGGTGGTATTTCTGCGTGACGACTATCGTGCTCTTGACCTCGAACACGTCGCGGGCGCGGTACATCGACTCATAGGTCGAAAAGCCCGCATGGTCGAGAAACACATCGTCGGGGTCAACGCCCCTGCCGACGGCGTACTGCTTCATATGGTTGACCTCGTCGTAGGAGTCCCTGCCGTGGTCGCCGCTGGCGAGTATCTTTTTGCCCGCGCCGGCTTGATACAGGTCAACGCCCGTGCTCATTCTGTCCTCGAGCATATGGCTCAGGGTGCCGTTGGAGTTTACCCTTGCGCCGAGCACCAACACGCAGTCCGTCTCGCGCCCCGCCGCCTCGTCCGCGCTGATGATATACTTGCTCGCGCTTATCATCACGGCGGCGTTTATCGCGCACGGGGTCAACACGGCGAGCGCAAGCAGCACGCAGAGGACGGAAATTATTATTTTTTTCCTGGAACGCGGTTTTTTCATGGCGTTTCTCCTGAAATAGTTGATTTATCTGCGGCAGGCAGTGAGACAGAGGGTGGATGTTGTGGCGCTGCCGCCGTTGATGTGTCGAGTCGCCGCCCCCTACAATGAAAGGTTTGGCGTTGTAAATTATCAAATACCGCACTTCGAAAAGGTAAAGCAAGCGACTTTATAAATCCCGTTGAACAAGTTTCCAATAGCCGCGCCGCAGTGGAACAGGCTATCTGAGAACTGCGAGGGAACGGC
>ERZ832317.3322-NODE-3322-length-16961-cov-41.708802_pt1 | contig 16961 bp, 10 predicted proteins | sample MGYA00519695_ERZ832317 | MGnify/ENA primary metagenome ERZ832317 (study PRJEB31850, sample SAMEA3708726) | human gut metagenome | biome: human gut; feature: human-associated habitat; material: faeces | place: China | collected 2014 ...
CTGACCGTACTGATTATTCTGAGAATGCAGCAAAGACGGAAGATGGAAAATACATCAGCGCGTATGCCTGTGACGCAAAGACCTGTGATGAAGAATTTCTGCTTTCCAAACGACAGTATGAGCATATCACGGGAAGAACCCAGGCGCATGATGTGATTGCATATCAGATTCGGCAATCCTTTAAGCCCGGAGAAATCACGCCGGAGGAGGCGAACAAGGTTGGCTATGAGACGGCCATGCGATTCACCAAGGGAAAACACGCATTTATCGTGGCAACTCATGTTGATCGTGCGCACATTCATAACCACATTATTTTTAATTCGACTACATTAGACTGCACCAGAAAATTCCGAGATTTTCGCTTATCCGGTCTTGCGTTGGCGAGGCTCAGTGATATCGTCTGCCTGGAACACCGGTTGTCGGTCATTATCCGGAAGCCCTATGGAGAACGGCAGAATAGAACGGAATACCCGGAGAAAAAATCGCAGCGGGACGAAATCTGCGAGTCCATTGATGTAGCATTGGCAAGAAAACCAAAAGACTTCCGGGAACTGATCGGAATTTTGCAAGAGGCAGGATACGAGTATAAAGCTGGAAAACAGCCTGCCCTGCGGGGAAAAGACCATGCCAGATTTGCTCGCTTTCGCTCTCTTGGCAAAGGATATTCGGTCGAAGAACTCTGTGAAGTGATTGCCGGAAATGCGGTTCACAAAAGCAAATTTGCAGAGAAAACCCGCACAAGCGCACGGTCTGCACAGGTGCATCAGAAGGCGGAGTTGTCGTTCCTTATTGATGTCCGTGCCAAAATGCAGGCGGGCAAAGGCGCGGGATATGCGCGCTGGGCGAAAGTCTTTAATCTGAAGCAGATGGCAAAAGCTATGATGTTCATGGAAGAGCATGGAATCAAGAGCTATGCAGAGCTGAAAGAAAAGGCAGAGGAAATTTCTGAAAATTGCGATGCGCTGCTGGAATCTGTAAAAGCAGATGAGGCACGGATGTCGGAAGTGTCAGTGCTGCGGAAGCATCTAATCAATTATGCCAAGACAAAAGATGTTTTTGCCGCGTATAAAGCATCCGGCTACAATCCGGAGTTCTATGAAGCCCATCGGGATATGCTGGCCTTGCGCAGCGCAGCGAAAAAGGCGTTTGATGCCTATAAGAAAGAGAATGGTTCTGACAAAAAGCTCCCGCGCATCAGCGAGCTGAACGAAGAGTATGCGATGCTTCTGGAACGAAAGAAAAGCTCCTATGCAGAGTACCGCAAGACCAAATCGGGAATGCAGGATTGGCTTGTGGCTCAGAAGATTGTGCAGGAAATCTTGAAAGAGGATGAGCAGAAAATAGAGCAGCTGCATGAGCAGGAAGTTCGGCAGGAAGAAGAAAATAGACAAAGCAGTCGATGATGGAATGTCCGGTGCAGTGTGGGTGTAATGCTCATGCTGCACCGGTTTTTTTTCTTTGGCAGGAACTGCCGTTAAAGCATCCGGAACGGATGCGCAGCCCGATGCCGCAGGCAGCGTTTTATGGGGATTGGGGAGTTTCCCCAACAAGCAGAAAATCGCTTTCGTGTCACGAAAGCCCTGCTTGCAGAAGAGTGGGTTCTAAAAAATTGTTCAAAATTTGGAAGAACTTTCGATTGATTTTGTTCGTTTCTTGGAGTAGAATATAAATGAGAAATTTTAACTTGCTGCGAGTGACTTTAGACATCGAAAAAGAGGTTCCGTATGGATTTCATGACGATTAAGCAGGCTTCTGAAAAATGGGGCATCTGCACAAGGAGAGTACAGACATTATGCACAGAAGGGCGAATTGATGGTGCCGAGCGTTTAGGCCATCAGTGGGTCATTCCTATTAACGCCGAAAAGCCGAAGGATGCCAGAATCAAAAGCGGCAGATACATTAAAACAAAATCCGGAAATGGAGAGAACGAAGATGGAAAGAAAACCATATAGTGCTGGAGCTGTGAAATTTTCGTTCTGGTTCATGGAATTTCGGAAAACCGTGCAGCTTTTAAGCGAGGGTAAGAGCTTTGCAGATATTAAAAAGTTGAATGAAGAGACAAACATCTATGGTGCACCGACAAAACTACGAGCGCAGCAGATTTATTCTACCGTAACAGCCCGTATCAAGACATTAGATGAAAGCTTTTATCCAATCTTTCTGAGCAGTGATCTTGCTACACAAAAATTATTTGTGCTGACTGCGGCTCTTTTGCATGACACGCTGTTCTTTGATTTTGTGTATGAAGTAGTGCGGGAAAAAATGATTCTTGGTTCCGATGAGCTGACGGATGCAGATATCCGGATATTTTTCAAAAATAAGCAGGAACAGAGTGAGAAAGTGGCTTCTCTTCAAGACTATACGCTGCGCCGCCTCGGTTCCTGCTATAAAACGCAGCTTTATGAAGCGGGGCTTTTAGAAAGCAACCGGGCAAACAGCACAAGAAAAATACTGAAGCCAATTCTTGATATTGCATTTGAGCATTGGCTTTATGACCATGATCTTGGCATCATGGTAAAAACACTGACGGGGGTAAGATGAAATGGATTTAAGCCAAAGACTGGATGAGATGGAGCTTGCAATCCATAAGCCATCTTTCCGAAAAGGAACAGGCCGCGCAAATGAGGTCAACTATTGGGTGTTTGATTATCCACCGGAAAAGGAACTGGAAGTTCGGGAGCGCGTAGAGTATCTGAAAAATAAGAACGACCGGGGCGATGATGATTTTGAGCTTGTGGTCTTTGACCTGTATGATATCATCATTGACTTTTTGGAAAAGAAAAACTTTATGGAAAAGTGCTATGACTTTGAAAAAAAGCGAGGAATCGAGCGTATCGTCAAGGCAGTGACCAACTCCATGAAGGTGAATGACGATGACAGCCTGATCGTGCAATATATCAAAGAACATACGCCGGAGAATGCAGTTGTGTTCCTGACCGGTATCGGCAAGTGCTATCCGATTTTGCGCTCCCACAAGGTGCTTAACAACTTGCATCAGGCGTTTGTGCGCTGCCCGGTCGTGATGTTCTTTCCGGGAACCTATAATGAGCAGGAGCTGATCCTGTTCAATGAGATTAAAGACGATAACTATTACCGGGCATTCCGACTGGTAAAGTAATGGATGGAGGAAACAGTTATGCAGATCAAGGACATGTTCCGAAAGAAAATTGACCGTGAGATACAGGGCGTTATCATTGTCGGTCAGGGTGAAGAAACAAATGTAGCGCAGGAGCTGGAAGAGTACGTTGTGACCCGTGAGCTTCAGCGTCATTTTGCAGATTTCTTTGCAGCATATAAAAAAGGTATTCAGGGAACCACACCGAAAATGGGTGTCTGGATTTCCGGCTTCTTTGGAAGTGGTAAATCTCATTTCCTGAAAATCCTGTCCTATCTGCTTCAGAATAAACAGGTCGGAGACAAACATGCCATCGACTACTTTATCGAGGATCAGAAAATTACCAATCAGATGGTGCTGGCAGATATGCAGCTGGCAGCAAACACCCCATCGGACGTAATTCTTTTCAACATTGATTCCAAAAGCGATTCGAATGGCAAGGAAAATAAAGATGCCATTGTGAACGTATTCCTGAAGGTTTTCAATGAGATGCAGGGCTTCTGCGGTTCCATGCCGCACCTTGCCGACCTGGAGCGCAGACTTTCCGAGGAAGGCCGTTTTGATGAGTTTAAGGAAAAGTTTGAAGAAGAGTATGGTGATCCGTGGGAAAGCTCTCGTCAGGACTTCGATTTCATTCAGGATTCCGTTGTCGATGTTCTTTCTGACATGGATTTCATGAGCGAATCAGCTGCCCGTAACTGGTGCGAGAAAGCAACCGAGAGCTACCAGATCAGCATTGAGGATTTCGCCAAGCGTGTAAAGTCCTATATTGATAAAAAAGGCAATAACCACCATGTTGTTTTCCTTGTAGATGAGATCGGTCAGTACATTGGTGATGATTCTAAGCTGATGCTGAACCTTCAGACAGTGACGGAAGAATTGGGCAAGGAATGCATGGGTAAGGCTTGGGTAATCGTAACGAGCCAGCAGGATATCGACTCCATTACCAAGGTGAAGGGTAACGACTTCTCCAAGATTCAGGGACGTTTCGATACCCGTCTTTCTTTGTCCTCTGCCAATGTGGACGCTGTTATCAAAAAGCGTATTCTGGATAAGACTGAGACCGCAGCACAGAGCCTGCGTCTGCTCTATGACCAGAAATCAACCATCATCAAAAATCTGATTGTCTTCAACGACGGCGTGGAGAAAAAACTGTACGCCAACGCAGAAGACTTTGCAGAGGTTTATCCTTTTGTTCCGTACCAGTTTAATTTGCTTGCCAGCGTGCTGACCAGCATCCGTACCCACGGTGCATCCGGCAAGCACCTGTCCGAAGGTGAACGTTCCATGCTGGCTCTGTTCAAAGAGTCTGCCATGCAGCTGATGGACGATGAGATGGGGGCAATCGTGCCGTTCTATCGGTTCTATGACGCATTGGAGAACTTTCTCGACCACAGCCACAGCAGCGTGATCATCCGCGCTTATGACAACAGCTACATCAACCCGGAAAAGAAGGAAAAAGATGTCTTTGCGATCAATGTGTTGAAGACCCTTTTCCTGATTAAATATGTTCTGGAGATCGAAGCCAATGTGGACAACATCGTTAGCCTGATGATTACCAGCATTGACGATGATCGTATTTCTTTGAAGGCACAGGTGGAGGATGCACTGAAAGTGCTGATGCGCCAGATGCTGATCCAGAAGAATGGCTCCATCTATGTATTCCTGACCGATGAGGAACAGGAAATCAACAACGAAATCGAAAAAGAAAATGTGGAGATGCCGGAGGTCATCACGAAGATCGCGGAGATGATCTATGAGGACATTTTCTCCAGCAAGAAGTATCAGTATCCCAGCTTTGGTGGACGGTATGCGTTCTCCTTCAATCAAACAGTGGATGACCGCCCCTATAAGGCAAACCAGAATTACGATATCGGCCTCCGTGTGCTGACCCCGTGGTATGAGGGTGGCACCGATGATGGTACGCTGCGCCTGCTCTCTGGCCAGGGCAAGGAAGTCCTTGTGGTTCTGCCGAACGACGATGCGTTCCTGACGGAAATGCGGGCATATTTGAAAATTGAGCGGTTCCTGCGCAAGAATACTTCTGTGCAGCTTGCGAAGTATGAGACCATTAAGGAAGCAAAGCGCGTGGAGATGCGGGAACGCAATGGTAACGCCAAGCTTTACCTGACGGAAGCTCTGAAAGAGGCTACCATCTATGTCAATGGCGATGTGCTGCACACCTCTGGCAAGGAAGTGACCAGCCGCATCAACGAGGCAATCGGAAGATTGGTGCAGACGGTTTACCACAAGCTGTCCTACATCGACGCAGCGATGGGCGAAGCAGACATCCGGAAGATGTTCAAGACCAGCAATCAGCTGTCGCTGGCACTGGGAGATACCGGAGAATCCAATGTTCACGCGCTGGATGATGTGCTGCAATTCGTGGCAGGTAACTCCCGGATGCACATGAAAACTTCTATGAAAACCATCAAGGATCGCTTTATGAAAGCACCCTATGGCTTTGTGGAAGATGACATCCATTGGCTGGTGGCACGTCTCTTTAAGCGTGGAGATCTGTCCTTTACGGTCAATGGCGAGAGCGTCAATCTGAACAACCGTTCCGAAGAAGAAATCATCGGCTATATCACGAAGAAGCAGTTCGTGGATAAGCTGCTGACGGAAGTGCGCGTGCGGGTACCGGAAAACCAGAAAAAGGCCGTCCGCACCGTGATGAAAGAGCTGTTCAAGGTGGCACCGCCTGCCGATGACGAAGATACCATCATGAAGAACTTCCAGCACTACTGCGAGAATCGGATCACTGAGATTGAGCGGCTGGAACCGAAATATGAGAATTACGCCTATCCCGGAAAAGAAATTCTGGAAAAGGGCAAGAAGCGGCTTTCCGCACTGGTGCAGATTCAGGCACCGCTGGAATTCTTTAAGACCGTATTCGATGCACAGGATGATCTGATGGATTTTGGCGAGGACTATGAGCCAGTCCGTGATTTCTTTGGCAGTGAGCAGCTGACTATCTTCACCCGTGCGCTGGATATGCTGAACATCTACGAGGACAGCAAGACCTACATCGTAGATGCAGAACTGGAAGATGTGGTGGCCAAAATGCGCACCATCGTCCGGATGGCGAAGCCCTACAAGGAGATTCCGAAGTTGCCGGAGCTGCGCGAGAAGTTTATGAACTGCTATATGCGCATTCTGGAAGAGCAGGCAGAGCCGGTCAAGGACTCCATCAATCAGGATCGGAACCGTGTCTTTGAAGTGCTGAACACCAAACCCTATAAGGATGCAAAGTTCAACCGTTATTTGGAACTCTTTAAGGAGATCATGGACGGTGCGGAGCATTGCAACAATGTTTCCACTCTGCGCAGTTATGCAGATAAGGCGGAGGCACTAAAGCTGCGCCTGCTCAATGAGATGAACGCAGAAGATATCCGTCTTGTGAAGGAGGCAGCGGCAAAAGTTGAGGCAGAGCGCAAGCGTCAGGAAGAAGAGGCGAAAAAGCGTGGCGAGACCGTGAAACCGGCAGAAAAGGTCGCAGAACCGCAGCCGGTATATAAGGTGCGCACCACGAAGAATGTTTCTATCAAGACGGTTGCCAAGACTGCATCGTGGCGGCTGGAAAGCAAGGATGACGTTGATAAATACCTTGCTGCATTGCGTGAAAACCTGCTGAAAGAGATGGACGAAGATACAATCGTCAACATTGAACTATAAACGAGGAGGATTGGCTCCATGAACAAGACAGCCATAAAAAATTTTGCGATCTGGGCGCGGAATAAGCTGATTACAGATGTAAGCTACGATGCCCGCCTGATCGGTATTACGGAGGACGGCATTGCAAAGCCGCTGCCGCAGAGCTTCGGCGATACCCAGTTCTTCGATATCGGTACCACAGAACCGTATTCGATTTCCGGTGAGGCCGTGCGCCAGCGTGACAAGCTGGTGGAGGTCATCCGGCAGAAGGAAAAGGATACCGACTACAAAACCGCATATCAGTATGTGATTGAGGAAGTCGCCTACACATGGTTCAACCGTCTGATCGCGATTCGCTTCATGGAGGTCAACGACTATCTGCCTTCCCATATCCGGGTGCTTTCTTCCGAGAGCGGCAAGCTGGAGCCGGATCTGGTTACGACACCGTTTGACGCAGAGCTTCCCTTCACTGCGGAGGAAGAGGCACAGATTTTTCAGCTGAAGCAGGACAATAAGCTCGACGAGGTGTTCCGCATCCTGTTCCTGAAACAGTGCAATGCCCTAAATGAGATTCTGCCTGCTCTGTTTGAAAAGACAAAGAACTACACCGAGCTGCTGCTCAGCCTGTCCGTTATTGACCAGGATGGCGTGGTCTACCATCTGATTCACGATATCCCAGAGGATGACTTCAATATCGAGCGCGGCGGTCAGGTGGAGATCATCGGCTGGTTGTACCAGTATTACAATACCGAGCCGAAGGCAGCTGCATTTGCCAAGAACGGCAAGATCACCAAAGAGGAAATCCCTGCCGTGACTCAGCTGTTCACCCCGGACTGGATCGTTCGTTACATGGTGGAAAACAGCCTTGGCCGTCTGTGGGTGGAAGGACACCCAGACTGCGGCCTGAAAGAAAACTGGAAATACTATCTGGAAGAGGCACAGCAGGAGTCGGAGGTGCAGGTGAAGCTGGCAGAAATCCGCAAGGAGTATGCCGCCCTCACCCCAGAGGACATCAAGCTCATCGACCCCTGCATGGGTTCCGGTCATATCCTCGTATACGCCTTTGATGTGCTGATGCAGATTTACGAGAGTGCCGGTTACAGCCAGCGTGATGCTGCAAAGAGCATTCTGGAACACAACATCTACGGTCTGGACATTGACGACCGTGCCTATCAGCTGGCGTACTTCGCCGTGATGATGAAAGCACGGCAGTACAACCGCCGTATTCTCAATGGTGAGAACACTTGCCATGTCTATGCCATCCAGGAAAGCAACAGCATCAACCGTGCGCACCTGAAATATTTCGGCGCAGGGATGGACGATATAGAGAAGAACGCGGCTAAAATGCAGCTGGAAGGTCTGCTGGACACCCTGACCGATGCCAAGGAATACGGCTCTATCCTGAATGTGGAGAGCTACAACTGGGATTTACTGCGCCAATTTGTGGCAGCAGAGGATACCGACGGACAGATCAGCATGGACAGCGTGGGCGTGGAAGAAACCGCCGAGCAGCTGAACCGGCTTATTGATATCGGCGAAACCATGGCGCGGAAGTATTGGGTTACCTGTACAAATCCGCCATATGCTGGAACCAGCAACCTGAGCGCAAACGTCAACAACTTCGTCAAGAAGAATTACCCGGACAGCAAGGCGGATTTGTTTGCTGTGTTCATCGAGCGTTGCCACCAGATGACCGCTGACAATGGCTATCAGACAATGATTACCCAGCATAGCTGGATGTTCCTGTCCAGCTTTGAAAAGCTGCGTGAAAAGATGATGCTGACCGAAACCGTCAACATGGCGCATCTGGGCGCACGGGCATTTGAAGAAATCGGCGGCGAGGTGGTGCAGACCACTGCGTTTGTGCGCTGTGCAAACTATGTGGACGGCTATAAGGGCACCTATTGCCGCTTGATCGAGCCGACCTCTCAGCAGGGGAAAGAAGAAATGTTCCTTGCAGGGCAAAACCGCTATACCGCAAATCAGGACGATTTTGCAAAGATTCCGGGTGCACCAATATCATATTGGCTAAGCGCAAATGTTATCAAGGCATTTGAATATGGACTTGTAGATAATATATCGAAGTGCTGCAAGGGATTGGATTCTGGTGATAATGCTCGTTTCTTACGGTTATGGTATGAGCCTAAGATAACAGAAGTTGTATTTAACTCAAATGATGGAAATAACGCAAGCTGGGTTCCCCATAATAAAGGTGGTGGATTTAGAAAATGGTATGGGAATCGAGATTATGTGATAAACTGGAAAAACAATGGAGCAGAAATTAAAGCGCATCCGGCAGCGCGTCCACAGAATATAGATTATTTCTTTAGAAGTGCATTTACATGGTCTACATTAGCAACGGATTTGGCATTTAGATATCTGCCAATGGGAAGTGTATCGGATTCTAAGGGTTCTATCGGAATTGTAAAGAATCTATCTATTTACTATTGCTTGGCTTATTTTAATTCAAAAGTGTGCCGTGAATTTATGAAGGTGCTTGCGCCTACATTAGACTTTAGCGTTGGGTCGGTAAAAAGACTTCCGTTTATAATGAAACCAAGTGCAAATGCTGATTCTATTGCAGAAGAGAACGTGAACATTTCAAAAGAGGATTGGGATTCCTTTGAAACAAGTTGGGACTTTAAGGTGCATCCCCTTGTGAACATGAGCAAGGGCCTATGGGATGCTACGGCTACTGCCGCTACTATGGACTACTACTACGGCTACCTGCCGGAGGCAAGTTGCCCGCTGGAAATTTGCTATTTGCTGTGGCAGGGCCAGTGCAAGGAGCGCTTTGAAAAGCTGAAAGCCAATGAGGAAGAGTTGAACCGCATTTTTATTGACATTTATGGCTTGCAAGATGAGCTGACCCCGGAAGTGGATGATAAGGATGTAACTGTGCGCAAGGCCGACTTGCAGCGGGATATCAAGAGTCTACTGAGCTACGCCGTGGGCTGTATGTTTGGCCGCTACTCGATTTATAAGGATGGCTTACTTTTTGCAGGTGAACCGTATTCCTTGCAGGCGTTTGCAGATAAGCTGAACGACCGCCCTGGAACGATTTCTGCTGATGAATTGGAACGTGCATACCGCAATGAAGGTGTCGTGGTCGATGAAATGTTCTTCCCGGATGCTGACAATGTTATCCCCATCACCGATGAAGAATATTTGGACGATGACATCGTATCGCGCCTGTGCGACTGGCTGAAGGTGGTGTACGGTGCTGATACGCTGGAAGCAAACCTTGATTACATTGCAAAAGCCCTTGGCAATAAGGGCAGCACCAGCCGAGAAATCATCCGCAACTACTTCCTGAACGATTTCTTCAAGGATCATTGCCAGACCTATTCTGTCACCGGCTCCGGCAAGCGTCCGATCTACTGGCTGTTTGACAGCGGCAAGCAGAACGGCTTCAAAGCACTGGTTTACCTGCACCGCTATACGCCGGACACCATCGGTAACCTGCGTATCGACTACCTGCACAAGATGCAGCGTGTGTATGAGTCCGAGATCAACCGGATGCAGGATATGATGGATCACAGCGGGAATGCCCGCGAGGTGGCAGCAGCCTCCAAGCGCAAGGATAAACTTGCCAAGCAGTTGAAGGAATGCCGGGAATACGATGAGAAGATCAGCCATCTGGCACTTTCCCGTATCGAGCTTGACCTCGATGACGGCGTAAAGGTCAACTACCGCAAGCTCCAGACCGCGCAGGACGGCAAGTTCTATGAGGTGCTGGCAGACAGCAAGAACATCATGGTGAAAGAAAAGAAATAAGAGGAACAGGAGGCGTTTGCAATGATTTTGTACCACGGAAGCAATGTTATCGTAGAACAGCCGAAACTTATCCGGCAAAATCGCTATCTGGACTTCGGTTTTGGATTCTATACTACCACCAACCGCGATCAGGCAGTGAACTTTGCTCAAAAGGTCACTGACCGCCGCAAAACAGGAGCCGCTACGCTGAATATTTATTCCGTAGAAGAAGCAGTGGCTTTCAAGGAGTGCAGTTTGCTGCGCTTTGACAGTCCAGATGAAGCATGGCTGGATTTTGTAGCTGAGAACCGTCAGGGAACCTATCAGGGAAAGCAGCATGACCTGATTTATGGTGCTGTGGCAAATGATGATGTGTACCGCACCATTACCCTGTATATGACCGGAGTGTTGGATAAGGAACAAACACTGGCGGCACTCAAGATTCGGAAACTGTTCAACCAGCTGGTGTTTGCAACAGAAAAGTCCCTGCAATACCTGCATTTTGAAGGGAGGGAGCTTGTATGAACGAAGATCAGTTCAGCGCAATGCTTGCAATCATTGTGCCGCCCATCATCGAACAGATTACAAAAAACAGCAATGTGGATGATGAAAAAGCAATTTCCCGCTTTTATCAGTCCAAGCTCTATCAGGAGCTTTCGGATGAAAAATCAAAATTGTGGCACTACAGCCCGATGACGCTGTATACCATGTATCAAGATGAACTTCTGACAGGCTCCTATGATTATCCAGAGGAGGCGTGAGCAATGAGCAAAGAATCCAATTTTTTGATTTATTGCATGGAGAGGTACCGTCATTTCAAAGGGCTTTCCGGTGCAGATGTGGCAAAGACCTTTGAAGAGTATGGCATCTATGGGTATATCACAAAATATTTTGAATCACTGCACACAATGGGGGATCATTGCATCGTGCAGGATATTGACGATTATATTAGCAGCATCACAGGCAACAACCGGATCAAGGCGTAACTGCCTGTATGATATTCCCCAAAGGGCGGAATCTATCAAGTAAAGGAAATTGATATGGCAGAATTAAACCTGAAACAAATTATAGACCGCCTGAATGCGGAATTTACCGGGGAGACCCGGAAACTGGTTTTCTGGTACGATGACAAGGCAGAATTTGCCGAGGATATGGAGACGGTGGAGCTTCAGAATGCGAAGATCTACCATCTCCAGCCGGATAACCAGTTCTATACAAAGTATTTTCTGGAGCGTGTGGATAAGACCACGAATTATCTGATTTATGCACCGTTTCCGAAGCCGGATGTAAGGGACAACCATCTGGAAGACACAATGCTGTATTCCAGACGGTTCTTTGCTGACCGAGCCTCCTTGCTGTCGGTTGACCTGGGTATTGAGGAAAAGTACAAGCCGGTTATTGAGAAGCACATCAAGTTTTTCGCCAACAAAGAGCGCACTCAGCGGTTCTATGATCTGGAAATCGAGAACTTTAATGAAGAAAATATCCTTGTCGGTCTGCTCAGTGCAGTCTGCAAGGCGCGTACCTGCTCTTTTGAGGAAGTCGTGCGCATCGTGTTGACGGATGGAGAGTTGGTGGACAATGCTTTCTTGCAGGAGTTTGAAAAATACGATCTGCTGTCTGCATTCTGGCAGCTCTGTGAGCAGCATTTCGGATACACTGATACAAAGCCGAGTTTGGAACGGCTGCTGGTGACGCTGTTCGTCACTTATACTGGGCGATATGTGCAGGCAGAGCTTCCGGCAGCATGGAAGAGCTTTGTCTCCTACAAGTCCGGCAATATTATCGCATTCCTCGATAGCCTGATGAACAGCGTCCTGTACCGGGACAAATACGACGCTCTGTCGGCGCACGTTGCCAAAGGGCTGAATGTTCTTTCGGCATTTGCAGGAATGCGAGTGGACGATTTGGTGGAGTGCGACACTTTCCTTGCCGTGGATCAGGTGCTGGTAAAGTGGCTCATTGGCAGACTTGTTTCGGAAGATATCGGTGCAATCGTAAACGGATTTACCATTCCGGAACTCTGTGAAAAGCGGGCTAAAATGCACTTTGGCAGAAAGACCGGGAAAACCTATCAGATGCTTTCCAGTGCATACAGCATGGTGAAGGAAGCGGATTACCATGCCGCAGATGGCTTAAAGCCAATTATCGACCGATATCTTGCTGCGGATTACAATATGGATCAGCAGTATCGGAAATTCTACTATTATTACGACCAGCTGGAGAGCACAGAAAGCTTTGAATCGCTTCGGGAACTGGTGGAAAATATCTACACGAACGAATATCTGGCCTGCCTGCTCCCCGCCTGGAATGCTGAAATCCAGCAGAATACCGCATTTTCGGCAATTCCGTTACAGCGGGAGTTTTACAATGCCAATCTGCGCTATACCAAAGAACGCACTGTGGTCATCATTTCGGATGCCATGCGTTACGAGGTCGGACAGGAATTGTTTGCCCGAATGCAGGATGACCCGAAATGCACGGCAAAACTTTCTGTACAGTTGAGTGTCCTGCCGTCTTATACCAGGCTCGGTATGGCAGCACTTTTACCGCATAAAACACTGGAGATGACGGATGACTTTCAGGTACTGGCGGATGGTATCCTTTGCGATAATCTGGACGGTCGGCAGCAGGTGCTGCAAAGCTATAACCCGGATAGTGTCTGTGTACAGTTCGATGATATCAAAAATTTGAAAGTGGCAGAGCTGCGAGATGTGCTGACAAAACGTCAGATTATCTATGTATATCATAATCAGATTGATGCGCGCGGAGACAAGGCCAACACCGAGGATGAGGTGTTTAATGCGTGCGAGGAAGCCGTTCAGGAAATTATGGACTTGATTCATCGAATCTCCGTCAGCGGCAACACCTATCATTTTATCGCCACTGCCGATCATGGCTTTATTTACAAGCGTGATAAGCTGACAGAAAGTGACAAGATTTCCGGAAAAAGCGCGGAAAAAGCATTTGTCAATCGCAGGTTTATTGTGTCCAAGGCGGCACTGGAAGATGATGGCATCGACCATATGAGCATGGGACGCATTCTGGGGAACGAGGACAGCAAGGTGGTGTCCTATCCTGTCAGCAGCAATGTCTTTAAGGTGGCCGGAGGCGGTGCTAACTATGTGCATGGCGGTTCCTCACCGCAGGAAATGCTGGTGCCGGTGCTGGAGTTTAAAATGGAACGCGGCCACATGGAAACAAAGAATGCAGAGATTGCTCTGGTCAGCATCGTCCATAAGATTACGAACCTGATCACTTCCATGGACTTTATCCAGTCGGATGCAGTCAGTGATACTGTAAAAGCGGCAAAATACCGTATTTTCTTCCTCTCAGAAGACAATGAGAAGATCTCGAACGAAAACAGCTATGTGGCGGACAGTCGCGAGGAAAATGCGCAGAAGCGTATCTTCCGGATGCGTTTCACATTCAAGAATAAGAAATACGACAAGGACAAGCAATATTACCTTGTGGTTTATGACGAAGAAAGCGGTCTGGAGCAGTGGAGGCAGCCTGTTGTTATGGACATTGCCTTTGCGGATGACTTTGGATTCGGATTCTGATATAGAGGAGGCAGGAATTCCGTATGGAAATGATGGATATGGCGGCAGATGATACCCGTGAAGAACTGCGTCGGAAGCTGCGCAGCAACTTTGACGGTCGGATCGTCCGCAAAGACCTGACAAAGAAAATAAAAGAAGGAGCGAATGTTCCGGTCTATGTGCTGGAGTTCCTGCTGGGTCAGTATTGTAGTTCAGACGATGAGACAATCATTGAGCAGGGTGTTCAGAATGTGAAACGTATTCTGGCAGACAATTTTGTCCGCCCGGATGAGGCTCAGAAAATTCTTTCCCAGTTGCGCAAGAACGGGAGCCATACCATTATTGATATGGTGACCGTGCATCTGGACATCAAAAAGGATTGCTTTTTTGCGGAGTTCTCTAACCTTGGTCTCACCAATGTGCCGATTACGGATGATTATCCGGAAAAATATGACCGGCTGCTTTGCGGCGGTATCTGGTGCATTGTGCAGCTGGAATATGAGTCTGAGGGAGACAGCAGCTTTGGAATCACGGATATAGATGGACAGCCGATTTCCTCTAAACAGAAAAAGCAGAAGGACATCTCTCCCATCAGCATCCATAAGCTGACTCCGATCCAGATGCCCCATATCGACATCGAAGAAGTTCGAGAGGGACGCAAGGCATTCACACAGGAAGAGTGGATGGATGTTATGCTGCGTTCCTGCGGATATGAGCCGGAACAGCTGAACAATCGGGAAAAGTGGCTGCTGCTTGCGCGTATGTTACCGCTGGTGGAGAACAACTTCAATCTCTGTGAGTTGGGGCCGCGCAGCACAGGCAAGTCCCATATCTATAAAGAAATCAGCCCGAACAGTATCCTGGTATCCGGTGGTCAGACGACCGTTGCAAATCTGTTTTACAATATGGGGCGCAAAACCGTAGGTTTGGTAGGCCTATGGGACTGCGTTGCCTTTGATGAGGTTGCCGGAATCAAGTTTAAGGACAAAGACGGCATTCAGATTATGAAAGACTATATGGCTTCCGGCTCCTTTGCCCGTGGCAAAGAGGAAAAGGCAGCATCGGCTTCTATGGTCTTTGTAGGAAACATCAATCAGAGCGTGGATGTGTTGCTCAAGACTTCCTCTCTGTTTGACCCGTTCCCGCCGGAGATGGGAACGGACACCGCCTTTCTTGACCGTCTGCATTGCTACATTCCAGGCTGGGAGATTCCGAAGTTCCGTCCGGAGCATTTTACCAATGATTACGGCTTTATCACGGATTATCTGGCAGAGTTTATCCGAGAACTGCGGAAGGAACAGTATGGTGATGCGTTAGATAAGTATTTCCGCCTTGGAAAGAACCTGAACCAGCGCGATACGATTGCTGTCCGCAAGATTGTAGGCGGCTATGTGAAATTGCTGTATCCGGATGGAGAATTCACGAAGGAACAGATTGAAGAAATTCTTGTATTTGCGCTGGAAATGCGCCGTCGCGTCAAGGAGCAGCTGAAAAAACTGGGTGGAATGGAATTCTATGATGTGAACTTCAGCTATATCGACCTTGATACCTTTGAAGAAAAATTTGTTTCCGTGCCAGAGCAGGGCGGTGGAAAGCTCATTCCTGATGGTATCTGCAATCCTGGACAGGTATATACCGTAAGTCAGGGGAAATCCGGTATGATCGGCGTATTCCGCCTTGAAAGCCAGATGCTGCCCGGTAACGGAAAATTTGAGCGCACTGGCCTTGGCAGCGACCGTGACTGCAAGGAATCCACGAATACGGCGTTCAATTTCCTGAAAGCTAACGGAAATCGCATCAGTGGCAGCATCAGTACTACGATGCGGGATTACATCATCAACTATCAGGATTTGCAGGGCATTGGCATGACCGGAAAGCTGGCATTGCCTACATTGATTGCACTATGCAGCATCGCTCTTGGACGGCCTACAGTCAGTACACTTGCCGTGCTGGGAGAAATCAGCATCAGCGGCACGATTCTGAAAGTGGACGAGCTTGCCAATAGTTTGCAGGTGTGTCTCGATAGCGGAGCAAAGAAAGTGCTGCTTCCGATTACCAGCGCAGCAGACCTTGGCACCGTGCCGCCGGAGCTGGTGGGGAGTTTTAATCTGATTTTCTACAGCAGTGCGGAAGATGCGGTGTTTAAGGCGTTGGGGGTAGAGTAACAGGTCTCTGAATGAAAGAATGTTTTGAAATCAGGGATGAGGTAGAAAGGAAAGTTCCATGACAAAGGATGAAGTAAAAAAACTCAGGATGAACAGTCCGGAATCACTACAGTTTTTAAATAATGCTACAAAATTTTATAATTTAATGATGATGTATCGTTGTGCTATTCGGGAGATACAAACTAAACTTGAGGTTTTGGATGATGAATTTTCAGTTGAGAACAATCGAAATCCTATTTCTTTTATAAAAACAAGAATTAAGCAGCCCAATAGTATTTACAATAAACTGCAGAAGATGGGATATGAATTTACAACAGAAAATATACAGACATATCTCAATGATGTAGCAGGCGTTCGAATAGTTTGTGCGTTTATTGACGATATTTATATGATATCAGATTTGATTACCCAACAGGATGATATTAAAGTTATTGAAATAAAAGATTATATAAAAAATCCAAAATCGAATGGTTATCGAAGCTATCATATGATTGTTGAAATACCAGTATTTTTTGCTAAGGGTAAAACACCTATGCGTGTAGAATTACAGATTCGAACCAATGGTATGGATTTCTGGGCAACATTGGAACATCAACTTCGCTATAAAAAAGGAATTGAAGAAATGCCTGGCTATGATGAGATAAGTGAAGAATTACTTCATTCTGCAAGAGCTATCATTGAAGCAGATAATGAAATGCAGAGAATAAAAGACAAAATTGGTATGTTCCA
>ERZ832317.3323-NODE-3323-length-16961-cov-4.111085_pt1 | contig 16961 bp, 18 predicted proteins | sample MGYA00519695_ERZ832317 | MGnify/ENA primary metagenome ERZ832317 (study PRJEB31850, sample SAMEA3708726) | human gut metagenome | biome: human gut; feature: human-associated habitat; material: faeces | place: China | collected 2014 ...
TGTCGCCGACAATCTCATTAAACTTACTGTAAATTTCCGCCTCCGCAATCGGGTCAAGGGCAGCAGTCGGTTCATCCAGAATGATAAACGGTGCATCCTTGTAAAGTGCTCTGGCAATCGCAATTTTCTGGGCTTCGCCGCCAGAAACTTCCACGCCATCTTTTTCCAGATCTTTGTACAGATAAGTTTCCAGACCCTTTGGCATCCGTTCCATGCGGTCTGCAAATCCGGCATTTTTCAGCGATAGAGCTACTGCTTCCCTGTCGTACTGTTTGCTTCCTGCCACATTTTCGCCAAGGGTCAATGCCATCAGCTTAAAATCCTGAAATACTACGGAAAACAGGCTTTGATATTCCTGATAGTCATACTTTTTAATGTCGATTCCATTGAGCAGGATCTGTCCTTCCGTCGGGTCGTACAAGCGGCACAGCAGCTTAATGAAGGTAGTTTTTCCGGCACCATTTTCACCGATGAGTCCTAAGATACATCCACTGGGAAGAGTGAGATTTAGATGATTCAGGGAAAATCCAGGATAGTTCTTATTCAAATCGTTTATTTCTAAAGCATTTGTTTCAAATGTGGTCATAAGCTATTCCTCCATCATGAAATGAAGCATCTCAGTAAGTTCCTGTTCGCTTAGATTACAGGAAGCTGCAAGATGTACTATTTTTTCCATGTAGTCTTCAATTTTTTTCAGATTTGTTTCACGCAAAAGATCCGTATTAAGTGGAGCAACGAAACAGCCCTTTGCTGCAATCGTGTAAATGAAACCTTCTTTTTCCAGTTCATCGTAAGCCCGCTTGGTTGTTACGACACTGATTCGTAGATCTTTGGCAAGGCTTCGAATGGAAGGAAGAGCTTCGTCAGATGGCAATGTTCCACTTATAATTTGCGATTTGAGTTGTGTAAAAATCTGTTCATAGATGGGTGCACCACTTTTGTTATCTATGAATATATTCACGTTTTCACCTCGCTTAAAATGTTATAACTGTATATATACAGTATATACAGTTAGCGAAGGTGTGTCAAGAGAAACAATCCTGCTTGTATAGAAATTTGATTCATGGTATGATAATTTTTATAGATTAAACGGAATTACCAGTCGAATAATATCTGGAGAAATCAATGTATGAAGAGTAGGAGAATAAATATAATGATTTCTCTGATTAAAGTTATGGTAGTGGGAGGAAGGAAAAATGCAGACTTTTGCGAATACAGGAATAAAAACGGAAGTTATAGACGAAATTATTTCATTTGCAAAAAAACATGATATACATTGTGTAGCAGTCATGGAAGATGATGAAAGAAATATTGGAGATACATGGATTTGCAGAAGGAGCAACAGATTCTCCGAAAATGATTCTCAAAACAGCATATAAAGCAGGTATGATAAAGGATGAAGAACTATGGTTATCTGCATTACAAGAAAGAAATAATGTAATACATTCTTATAACCGAAAGATTGCAATGGGGATTATTACGCAGGCAAAACAGAAGTTTTATAAAATGTTCTGTGAATTAAAAGAAGAAATTGACAGGAATTGGATATAGTAGTCAGGAGCATAAAATGAATACAAATGAAATCAAGATCCGTCCGGCAACCGAAGCGGACGCAGCAGAAATTTTAAGTATCTATGCACCATATATAACGGACACAGCAATTACATTTGAATATGATGTTCCGACACTGGAAGAGTTTACCGGACGGATTCGTCACACACTGAAAAAATATCCGTATCTGGTGGCAGTAAGAGACAGCGAGATTATCGGTTATGCATATGCAGGAGCTTTTTATGGACGGGCTGCATATGACTGGTCGGCAGAAACTACGATTTATGTAAAGAAGGGTTGCAGGCACGGTGGTGTTGGAAAACTGCTTTATCAGGCACTTGAAACTGCACTGAAAGCACAGAATATCATCAATCTATATGCATGCATTGGATATCCGGAAGAAGACGATGAATATCTGACAAAGAACAGCAAGCAGTTCCATGAACATCTGGGATACCGTTTGATCGGAGAATTCCGGAAGTGTGGTTATAAATTTGGGCGTTGGTACCATATGGTCTGGATGGAGAAGATGATAGGAGAACATCCGGAGAAACCGGAGCAGGTAAAGAGATTTTCAGAAATATAGTGATGGAAATTAAAAAACGGGAGAATGCTGTTTGAAAATGCATTCTCCCGTTTCTCAATATTGTTATGAGAGCATCTCTTCGATCTTCGCCTGCATTTCAGCGACGGTATGCTTTCGTGACCGGGCACATTCCTGTGCCTGACAGCCGCAGATCAAACATTTGCGGTAGACGCCGCGGGAAAGTTTTTCTCCGTCTGTTCCAATCACATCCATATCAAAAAGACGTCCGAAGGGATGGTTTTCTTCGAGTTCTGTTGTTAGTTCTTTAATTTTATCTGCCGGATAGTCGACTGTAAGAATAATTTCATTTCCAGTCTTCTCATCAAACTCAGTTTGGGTAAGAATCGGAATGTTCTCTTTTTGTAATACAGCAAAAAGTGCTTCCTTTCCGGAAAGGAATGCTTTTTTGATCTGTTCATTCGTCTTTATAGGTCCCGGAATATTCATGCAGAATGAAATCACTGGGCAATGATATCTTTGAATATATTCATTTTGTATATTAACGCGGCGCTCGCGGCAGGCGAGCATGTCGGTTAATACTACTTCCTGTCCTTTCATAGCAGATCCTCCTAATAATGAATAACATTTTCTTGTTGTCTGATCCGTTCGATTACAGGAATTGCTTCCGGACTTTTGAAATAATCCAGTGTGGTTTGCGGTACCAGCTTCGAAAGGGTATCATAGTCACCATTTTGCAGGGCAAGACGTACATTGGAAGCGCTGATCGGTGTATCCTCACAGGTCTTTCTTGGGACAACGATGCATTCGATGCCCTGTTCCGGTAATTTTTCAGACATGATCCGGTTATAGATTCCGGTAACCAGGCTAGTAGGCTCTTCCCCTACGTAACGGCGAGTGATACCGAGCACCTTTGCAATCTGCGTAAATACCGTCAGGTCCAGCATGGCGTGGCTTTCAATCACTGCATTCTCATCTTTCTGGAAATAGCTTGGAAAAGTAGCATTGCTGATAATATATGGACCACTGTCGTGATAACAGATGTTTTTCAAGTGTGCTGTTCCTTTCATGACGAGTTGTTTTCTGATCTTGAATGGAACCAGGCTGGCATCTTCACTGACAATGAAGAGATGAAGCAGATCATTTTCAGCAGCCGCTTTTTCTACAAGATACTGGTGTCCGAGGGTAAACGGGTTGGCGTTCATGACGAGAGCAGCAATCTTTCTGGTGGGAGTCTCAGCAGTCAATCCTTCTGGAAGTGCATCTTTTGCAAAAGTACGCAGATAATTTTGAAATCCGGTTTTTCGGTTTTCCATGAAGACAATCTGTCCATCGATCCGGGAAATTTCATAGAATCCAAGATCACCGAAGAACTTGGCAGAATTACATTTGGTGTAAAGAAAAAGGTGTGTATTCCCTCTTGAAAACTGAAATTCAATCAGATGAGAGACGATGGAATTCATCAGTCCTTCTCCCTGATGTTCATGGCTTACGGCAAAACATCGTAAGGTGTTGCCAAAACAGCTTCCTGTTGCGATAATGTGCATCTCATCGTCATACATGCCGCAGGTGTAATCCAGGTTAGCATCTCTGCGGATCCCTTCTGAGATAAGGAGCGCGTCCACTTCATCGTTGGCTCGCTTGTCGGAAGGATAGATTTGAGAAATATAATAATCTGACATAGATAAATTCCTTTCTGCACAATAGCTCGAAATATTTGATGAAATTATTTTAACATGTGTATAGAAAATGTAAAGAGGAGCATGGATTCAAGAAAGAAATCAGACATTATTCTTAAAAAAATACAAAATCGGATTTATGTCATATTGATATGATCACAATATGAATTATGTAATTTACTAATAACCAGGATAACCCTATAATATAGTCGGATAAAAAATAATCGTATGATTTATAGTAAAGGAAGGATAGATATGGCAACCATTTTTCCAAGAGAAGAAAAAGCCGAGATGTTATTTGACAAGATTCTTGCAAACCCGGAGGCATGCAGGCGACTGAAAAGAACTTTTTATGATGCCATTGATTCCGGAGATGAGTTTGTGACAGAGAATCTTCCCGCAAAGCAGTTCACCGCTGCATTATTCGATGCATATGAAAATAAAGATTTGACTGCATTTCTCATGGCTGTGTGCCAAAACAGTATGTTCGATCTTTTAAGAAATGCTTTTCTGATACCGTTTAAATTTAATGCGGATGGACAGACAAATCCTAATTTTTTGACAGATGAAGAGGGAAAGCTTCTGGAAAATCTTCCGATTCATGTAAAGGAAAAAGAATATGAAAAATTTCGAAAAGTTTATCAGAAGCGTGATAAAGTAAAAATGTATCTGGCACATGGATATAAGAAAAGGCATTGTTATGATTCAGAAACAATGGAAACACAGGAATATAAGATGGGAGAGCATGACGGAGTACTTCTGATCTATGAACTTCCGGATACCGTAAAAGAAAAAAAGACGGAGGCTGAAGCTTATGCAGCTGTGTGGGATATTATGATGGAACTTCAAAAGGAACTGCCAAATTCTGTGGTATATTACGGACAGGATTTCTTGCAGGAAGAAGGAAAAAGATTTGATGAAATGGGGGTTTTCCTTCCGCTGGAACACTTTTCTGACAGACTGGAAAGGCATATAGAAAAAGCGGATCAAATTGTATATGGTAAATAAAAAGATGCATCTGGTTGAAAAAAGATCAGATGCATCTTTTTATTTAAAATTCTTTTTTACGTGCAATAACGGAATGTCTTGTCCGTCAAAATTCTTGCAAAGATAAGTCCAAGAGGCAAGGCAAGAATGATAAGTATTGCAGCTGCAAACCAGGATGCAGAGGTTTGCAGAGACATCACTCCAAGATTATAGATTGCCCGGTAAAGATAAAGTCCCGGTACCATGATGACAATAGAAGGTACAGTCAGAGAAATTCTCGGGTAACCAATTTTGCTTTTTAATACAGAAGCCAGAATTCCGGCAGTCAGGGCACCGATAAAAGCTGCGGCTGCAGGAGGCAGGGAGGCCAAGTCTACCAGTTCAAGACGGAGTGTATTGGCAATTGCTCCAATGATACCGGCTGTGGCAGAGAGTTCTTTAGGACTGTTGAACATAACAGAAAAGCCGAACACCCCGCAGAAGCTGGCGAGAAGCCGGAATAGTATATGTTGCCAGAGTGTGAGAGAAAGAGGTGGGAAATCACTTGGCTTTAAATGAAGGATAAGTGCCATGATCCAGGCGGTCAAGGTTGCGACAAGAATGATGATCATTGCGTAAGCAAGTCGTTCCAGGCCGGATCGCATATCCAGTTTTGCAAGGTCGATTCCGCTGGTGATAAATGGAAAACCGGGAATGATGAAAAGCATAGAGCATATATATCCGGCTTCATGAGCAAGAGAAATGCCGAACAACAGTTCAGTTGTTTTTAAAAGTGTAGCATAGATAAGGCAGGCAGCAGCAACAGAGGCAGTAATGCCTAAGAATAATGTGAAATGATGCTTAGTCAGTTTACATCTTACAAAGTTGCCGATACCGGCACCGAAAAAAGCAAGAAGCATTTCTACCGGTCCGCCACCAAGGAGAAAGGTAAATGCCCCACAGGCAAATGCTGCGGCAAATCCGAGTGCAACTGGAGAGTAAAGGCCATGGATCCGTTCAATCTCATCCAGATAAGAATGAATCTGTTCACCGGAAAGATATTTTTCCTTTGTTGGGAAATCGTTGATGAAGTTTTCCAGTCGGTTCAATTTCGAAGTATTAACACCGGTATTGGTCAGACACAGCGACTGTGAAAAACAGTTTTCACCGTCAAAACAGGTGTATTCAATGGACATCAGGCCGATGTCGGCGGTACAGGTGATTCCCAGTTCTCTGGAAAGGGTATTCATGGAGCTTCGAACACGCCATGCTCCGGTTCCACAGGAAAGAAGCATCATGCCACATCTACCGACAACGGAGGCTTTTTCAATTAGCCCGGCCTTTGTGATAGGAATGGTATCTTCTTTATTCAGTGCATAATCATGCCATAGAATGTCCATATGATTTTTTTCTATTATGCCTTGCTGCATAAATTTCACTTCCTTTTGCTATATCAATAATATATGAACAATATATTAAATATGTATTATTGATATTGATTTATCATAATAAAGTATAATCATCGAAATGCAAAAGTCAATAGAAGAGTTGAGAAATCCTGAAAAAGGATACGGATATGCCAATGTGGATTTAAAAACATGACCGAGGCAATGTGCATAAAATGAGAAACCATTTTTTGTCTAATGTGTATAAGAAAAAGTATGTAGAAAATACCGGCAGTTTTTAAAGTAATAAATGCTAATAAAAAATGCTAATAAGCAAGAAAGCCTGTTTTTCTTGACACTCATTATGTTAGGTGTTACGGTTATTGAGAGTTAAGAAAACTCCGTTTATTTATTAAGAAAATGAATCAATGAGGTGTAAGAATATGCAGGAATTAAAACCGATCAAAGAAGGTAAAGTACGTGAGATTTATGACAATGGCGACAGCCTGATCATGGTTGCAACAGACCGTATCAGCTGCTTTGACGTAATTCTTAACAATGAAGTGACTAAGAAAGGTACTGTTCTGACACAGATGTCAAAATTCTGGTTTGATATGACAGAAGATATTCTTCCGAACCATATGATTTCTGTAGATACAAAAGAGATGCCGGAATTCTTCCAACAGGAGAAATATGAAGGGAAATCCATGATGTGTAAAAAGCTCAACATGCTTCCGATCGAATGTATCGTTCGCGGTTATATCACAGGAAGCGGCTGGAAGAGCTATCAGGAAAATGGCACAGTATGTGGAATTAAACTTCCGGAAGGATTAAAAGAATCTGACAAACTGCCAGAACCGATTTATACACCATCTACAAAAGCTGAGATCGGTGATCATGATGAAAATATCTCTTATGAACAGAGTGTAGATCACCTGGAAAAATATTTTCCGGGAAGAGGAAAAGAATTAGCTGAAAAGCTTCGTGATAACACCATTGCTCTTTACAAAAAATGTGCAGAATATGCACTCAGCAAAGGAATTATCATTGCAGATACCAAATTTGAATTTGGTCTTGATGAAGAAGGCAATATGGTGATCGGTGATGAGATGCTGACACCGGACAGTTCAAGATTCTGGCCGGCGGACGGATATGAACCGGGACACGGACAGCCGTCTTTTGACAAACAGTTTGCACGTGACTGGCTTACAGCTAATCCAGATAACAACTGGACACTTCCACAGGAAATCGTGGACAAAACAATTGAAAAATATCTGCAGGCATATGAGATGCTTACTGGAGAAAAACTTGCATAATTATTGCATTTCATATTATAAGAATAAAAATACAAAAGGATCGGCTTTTAATTGCCGGTCCTTTTATTAACTGCTATTATAGTAATAGGAAAATATCAATGAGAAAGGAAGAAGCTTATGAAACGACCATTTAAGAGGATTTTATACGGCGGAGATTATAACCCGAACCAGTGGGGAAAAGAGGTCTGGAAAGAAGATATGCGCATTTTCAAAGATGCCCGTATCAATAGTGCAACGATTAATGTATTTTCATGGGCAAAGATTCAGCCATCGGAAGATACTTACAATTTTACAGAACTGGATGAAGTGATTGCTATGCTCAGCCAGGAGAATTACGATATCGTGCTTGCTACATCAACAGCAGCGCTGCCGGCATGGATGGTAAAGCGTTATCCGGAGGTCGCAAGGACTGATTATGAGGGAAGACATCACAAATTCGGACAGCGTCATAATGCTTGCCCGAATTCCCTTGTGTTTCAGAAGTTTGCATCCCGTCTGGCCGGAAAGCTTGCCGAGCGTTACGGGAACAATCCACATGTAACCTGCTGGCATATCAGCAACGAGTATGGTGGAGAATGCTACTGCGAAAATTGTGAGAAAGCTTTCCGAGTCTGGCTACGTGAAAAATATCAGACACTGGATGAACTGAACAAAGCATGGAATACCGAATTCTGGGGACATACGATTTATGACTGGGATGAAGTAGTACTTCCAGATGCTCTTGGTGACGGAATTGAAGATGCGGCAGAACCGCATATGACAGCTTTTGCCGGACTATCGATTGATTATTGTCGCTTTAATTCAGACGGAATGCTGAATAACTTCAAGATGGAAAAAGAAGCAATCCGTAAATTTGACAAAGAGACACCGATCACTACAAATATGATGGGAACCTTTAAAGGACTTGATTATTTCAAATGGGCAAAGGAAATGGATGTGATCTCCTGGGATAATTATCCTTCTTATAATACACCATGGAGTCTGGTCGCAATGAAGCATGATTTGATGCGTGGACTCAAAGATCAGCCGTTTATGCTGATGGAACAGACACCGAGCCAACAGAATTGGCAGCCATATAACTCACTTAAACGTCCGGGTCAGATGCGCGCGCAGAGCTATCAGACTATGGCGCACGGTGCGGATACAATCCAGTTCTTTCAGTTGCGCCGAAGTGTAGGCGGATGTGAGAAGTTCCACGGAGCAGTCATTGCTCATGCCGGAACGGAAAATACAAGAGTGTTCCGCGAAGTGAAACAGTTAGGTGAAGAATTGGGAAAACTGAGTAATGTGATTCCGGGAACTGTTAATGAAGCAGAGGTCGGTGTAATCTTTGACTGGGATAACTATTGGGCATTGGAATACACAAGTGGACCATCCATTAGTCTCAAATATGTGGATCAGATCCATCGGTATTACCGCTATTTCTATGATCATAATATGGGGGTTACAATGATTCCGGTAGATGCAGATTTTTCTAAATATAAGATGATCGTAGCACCGGTTCTTTATATGGTAAAACCGGGGATGAAGGAAGCACTGGAGAAATATGTAAAAAATGGCGGTATTCTGGTGACGACTTATATGAGTGGTATCGTTGGTGAGTCGGACAATGTATATCTGGGCGGATATCCGGGACCATTAAAAGAGATGGCCGGTATCTGGGTAGAAGAAATTGATGCTCTTGCGCCGGAACAGTATAATATAGTAACTTTTAAGGACGGAAGCCAGAGTAAATGTAAGATCGTCTGTGATCTGATGCATCTGGAAGGTGCGGAGGTACTGGGCGAATATGCCGAAGATTTCTATGCAGGCATGCCGGCAGTGACCAGACATGATTATGGAAAAGGAAAATTATATTATATTGGAAGCTGTATGGAAGTTGTTGGAACAGATAAGATTCTTACTATGGCAGCAGAAGATGCCAGGGTAAATCCGGTTGCAGAAAATGGTAACGGACTGGAGATTGTAAAACGTAACGGAGAAGAGAAGAGTTTCTACTTTGTGATGAACTTTAAGGATGAAGATCTGAAAATTCCGGAAGAATTTGCAGGAAAGATGGATCTATTAAGTGGAAATGCTGTAGAAAAGGGAGAAATGCTTCCGAAGTTTGGGGTGAAGATTCTAGAAGAATAAAAAATTTGAGAGAAATATAAAAAGAAACAGGAAGTTCAGACAGATGCAAAAGCAAAGCTGTCTGGGATTTCTGTTTCTTTTTATTTAACAGGAAAATGTCAGCAGAGATGCTGTCTGGGTTGTACAAAAATGAAAACATAGTTTTCATACTTGACATATATGTTATAAGACGATATAATTCAAAACAATAAAAACCTATTAAACAGATAGGCAAATAAGGAAAAGAAATATCTTTCCAGTGGAATTTATTCGGATGAAACGAAGAGATAGAAGAAGAGAGGATTTTTCATGCGGCTGAAAAATCCTCTCTTCTTCTATTCTTCAATCACCTGGATTTCCAGAAAATCAAAATCAATTGAATCCACGAAACTGTCCTGATAGAATCTCGCTTTGGAATGCCGCTTGAATTCGTTGATATTCACATCCAGCCAGATCGGTTTGCTGAGATCAAATTCATAGCAAATCTCATCCAGAGCATTGAAAATCTTGTGGGTTCTTGTATCGTCGCTGTCATCACAGATGGTGGTGTCTTTGATCATATGATTGTCTTTAAATTCTTTTCCCCATAAGCGGAACATGGTAAAATCCTCCTTATAATAAATATGAAAAATGCCGGTCAGGCGAAGAATGTTTTTGTATCAAGTGATTTTCAGTATAGCGGATTTAGGGGAGAAAGTAAAGGAGACAGATTTTATTCTATGATTCTCTGATATGATGTGCTATATTGATACTAAAGTTTATGAAAGAAAGAGAATCATTCTCAATAACATGGAATAGGATAGAGAAAAAAGACAGGGAATCAGAAAAATGTCTGGAATAAAACGAGAAACTATAATCCGGGTTATACTGGGAATCTGTATGATATTTGTATCGATTGGTATGATATATGGTAAATCCAAAGCCGGGAACGCAGATGAAAAAGGCAGAACCTATATAGAAGAATCAGAAAAAACTGCAAAGCAGAAGAACACAGAGAAAAGCAGGAAAGACAGCACGGAATCAACAAAGGCAGACAGCACAATTAAAGCCCAGATGACAGAAGCGCAGCAGCTATCAGACACCGAAGTAAAAGGCATTGCCGAGGCTGAAGCGGTAGAGGCATCCATCCAGCCGGGACAGTATCCGGTGATGGGGATCAGCAGTATCCGCGCCTGGCAATTGGTAAATTATTTTAAAGCGTATGGAAGCACTTATCCGGCAGAAGTTTTGACGCAGGGAGGCGCCCCTGATATCGAGACATTTGCGCAGATGTATTACGAAGAAGCCACGGCAGAAGGCGTTCGTCCCGAGGTTGCATTTGCACAGGCGATGAAAGAGACAGGCTGGCTACAGTACGGCGGGGATATGCAGATCACCCAGTATAATTTTGCCGGGATCGGGACGACGGGAGGAGGCGTACCGGGAAATTCCTATCCGGATGTCAGAACTGGGATCCGGGCACAGATCCAGCATCTGAAAGCTTATGCGACAGACGAAGCACTTGCCGGGGAATGTGTAGATGACCGGTACTCTTATGTGACAAAGGGGAGTGCACCGTATGTGGAATGGCTGGGGCAGAAAGAGAACCCGGAAGGGTATGGCTGGGCAACGGGTGAACGTTATGGATACGACATTGTAGAAATGATTCATGCAATGCGAAAATAAAAGAAATGTGTCAGATTGAGATTATCTAATTTATTAAAATACTATGAAGCTTGCCCGGGCTGTATAGATTTCAAAGAGAAAAAATGGTATACTGATTTTACTTTCGGGACGAAAAAGGGAGATAGATTCCGGAGGGAAGTATACATAAAAAGGGGAGATTACATGCAGTCAGCAATGAAGTATTACGATGATGTAGACAGCTGGAAGACCGTCATGTTTCTTTACAATTCCGCATTGAAAGAAGTAGGGACGAAGCTGGAGATACTGAACGATGAATTCCAACATGTACACAGATATAATCCGATCGAGCATATCAAGACCAGGATCAAATCCGCAGAAAGTATTGTGAAAAAGCTGAAGCGGTACGGATATGAGACAAGTATTGAGAACATGGTACGCTATGTCAATGATATCGCAGGAGTCCGTCTGATCTGTTCGTTTACATCCGATATTTACCGGCTTGCGGAGATGATCGGGAATCAGAGCGACTTAAAGGTTCTGTCGATCAAAGACTATATCAAGAATCCGAAGGAAAGTGGATACAAGAGCTACCACATGCTGGTGTCCGTTCCGATCTTTCTGTCGGACAGTGTGGTGGATACGAAGGTCGAGATCCAGATCAGGACAATTGCGATGGATTTCTGGGCGAGTCTGGAGCATAAGATTTATTACAAGTTTGAAGGACAGGCACCGGAGTATATCAGCCGGGAACTAAAGGAATGTGCGGATATGGTATCGGCACTGGATGACAAGATGCTGTCACTGAATGAAGCAATTCTGGAATGTCTGAAAGAAGGCGGTGAGAAGCCGGTTCCGGAGAAAACAGAAGAAGTGGATGCGGAGATCATTGAGAATCCTATGATCCGATAAAGAAACACAAGAAAGTAATTATAAGAAAGCAGGAGCAGTCAATTGATTGTTGAGGATTATACTCAACGTTAACTGACTGCTCCTGCTTTCTTGACACTGAACAGAAAAAATCATATTTAACAAAAACTTTACACAGCCAGGATTTCAGATTTTACAACCATTTTATATGATAGAGACCGTGAAGAAAAGAAAAAACAAAAACACATAAAACGGAGGATTTTAGTATTATGAAATTCAGAAAATTAATGGCAGTAGCACTTGTAGCAGCAATGGCAGCAACAATGGTAGTTGGATGCGGAGGATCATCATCTGACAAGAGCGCAGAGGGCAGTGCGGATAACAGCAGCGCAGATGGCGGAAGTGATTTTGATACATCAAATGATATCACAATCGTATCCCGTGAAGATGGATCCGGTACAAGAGGAGCTTTCATTGAGTTGTTCGGAATAGAAGAAAAACAGTCAGACGGAACGAAAGTAGATATGACAACAACAGATGCACAGATTACAAACAATACATCGGTAATGCTTACAACTGTAGCAGGTGATGAATATGCGATCGGTTATGTATCACTCGGATCTTTAAATGACAGCGTAAAGGCTCTGAAGATCGACGGGGCAGAAGCTACAGCAGACAATATCGAAAATGGTTCTTACAAAGTGTCAAGACCTTTCAATATTGCAGTGAAGAAAGACCTTGATAATGAAGTCGCAAAAGACTTTATGGCATATATTATGAGTACAGAAGGACAGGAAATCGTATCAAATGAAAAATACATTCCGGTATCGGATGTAGAAGCTTATGCAGGATCAAAACCATCTGGAAAATGTGTAGTAGGTGGATCTTCTTCCGTATCACCGCTGATGGAAAAACTGATTGAAGCATATAAGAAAGTAAACCCAAATGCAGACATTGAGCTTCAGACTTCAGATTCTACAACAGGTATGACATCTACGATCGAAGGAAGCTATGATATCGGTATGGCATCCAGAGAACTGAAAGATGACGAAGCTTCAGAACTTGAAGCAACAGTAATCGCAACAGATGGTATTGCAGTGATCGTAAATAAAGCTAACACGGCAGATGTGCTTTCAGCAGATCAGGTAAAATCAATCTATGTTGGGGATGTCACAACATGGGATGAAGTTTCCAAATAAATAAAAGAGGAAATTAAAGAATGAAATCAAAAGCATGGGCTGAAAAAGTCATGCAGGGAGTGTTCTTCATTGCCGCCTGCACTTCGGTGCTGGCGGTAGCTCTTATTTGCATCTTCTTGTTTGCAAATGGAATCCCTGCAATCAGACAGATAGGATTTGTAAAATTTATAACCGGTGATATCTGGCGTCCGGGAAATGAACTTTTTGGTATTTTTCCGATGATCATCGGAAGTATCTATGTGACGGCAGGAGCAATTATATTTGGTGTGCCGATCGGAATTCTGACTTCGGTATTTATGGCTATGTATTGCCCGAAGAAAATTTACAGACCGTTAAAAGCAGCAACTGAACTGCTTGCGGGAATTCCGTCAGTTGTATATGGTTTCTTCGGCATGGTGATCGTAGTTCCGATCATTCGGGACTTTGGAAGAACTTTAAAGATGATGGGACTGGTTGAAAAATCCGGAGATGGAAAAGGAATCCTGACTACATCAATTGTACTTGGTATGATGATCCTTCCAACGATCATCGGGACAACAGAAAGTGCAATGCGTGCAGTGCCACCACAGTACTATGAAGGCTCGCTGGCACTTGGCGCAACCCAGGAAAGAAGTATTTTCAAAGTTGTGATTCCGGCGGCAAAGTCCGGTGTGATCACAGGAATCGTACTTGGAATCGGACGTGCGATCGGTGAGACTATGGCAGTTATTATGATCGCAGGAAACCAGCCTAGACTGGTCAATAATATTCTGCTCGGTGTCCGTACTCTGACTGGTAATATTGTAATTGAGATGGGATATGCGACCGGACTTCACAGGGAAGCGCTGATTGCTACAGGAGTTGTACTTTTTGTATTTATCCTGATCATCAATTTTAGTGTTGCGCTGCTTAAGAGGAGGGGTGAACATGAGTGATCAGACGAAAAAACCTGTTTATATCAACCGGGAAAATTTTACAGATAAGATAAAAAGCTATCTGAGACATCCGGGATCCATGATTTTGATGTTTCTTGTGATGCTTGCGACATTTATCACGTTTGCATTGCTCCTGTTCCTGATTTTTTATATTTTGATCAATGGAATTCCGTATATTAAACCGTCATTATTTTCATTACATTATACATCGGACAATGCATCTGTTATACCGGCATTGATTAATACGGTTGTTATGACACTGCTTTCGCTTTTGATCGCAGTACCGTTTGGTATTTTTTCAGCAATCTTTCTTGTGGAATACGCAGGAAAGGGGAATAAATTTATCGAAGTGATCCGCCTGACGACGGAGACTCTTTCGGGCATTCCGTCTATCGTATATGGTCTGTTTGGTATGCTGTTCTTTGTGAATACGCTGAAATGGGGATTTTCCGTTCTGGCAGGTGCATTTACTTTATCGATCATGATTCTTCCGCTGATCATGCGCCAGACAGAAGAAGCACTTAAAGCAGTTCCGGATTCTTACAGAGAAGGAAGCTTTGGACTTGGAGCCGGAAAGCTCCGTACTGTATTCCGTATCGTGCTTCCATCGGCAGTTCCTGGAATCCTTGCGGGTGTGATCCTTGCCATTGGACGTATCGTAGGAGAGACGGCAGCACTGATTTATACAGCAGGAACGGTTGCACAGGTGCCAAAGAATGTACTTGGTTCCGGTCGGACACTGGCAATTCATATGTATATGCTGTCAAGCGAAGGGCTGTATATGAACCAGGCGTATGCGACAGCTGTTATTTTGCTTGTACTGGTTGTTGCGATCAACACCCTTTCCGGTGTGGTTGCGAAGAAACTGACGAAAGCATAGAGAGGAAAAGAAAATGTCAAAGATAAGTGTAAAAAATCTTGATTTATATTATGGCGATTTCAAGGCACTGAAAAACATTAACCTTGAGATCGAGCCAAATAAGATCACCGCGTTTATCGGACCGAGTGGTTGTGGTAAATCCACACTTCTCAAGTCGATCAACCGTATGAATGATCTGGTAGAAGGATGCCGGATTGACGGCGAAATCCTTCTGGATGGACAGAATATTTTTAAAGGAATGGACGTAAATGTCCTGAGAAAAAGAGTCGGAATGGTATTCCAGAAACCAAATCCATTCCCGATGAGCATTTATGATAATATTGCTTACGGACCGAGAACGCATGGAATCCGTTCAAAGGCAAAACTGGATGATATTGTAGAAAAATCACTGCGTAATGCAGCTATCTGGGACGAGTGTAAGGACCGTCTGAAAAAGAGTGCACTTGGCATGTCCGGTGGACAGCAGCAGAGACTTTGTATTGCACGTGCACTTGCAGTAGAACCGGAAGTACTTCTGATGGATGAACCGACTTCCGCACTGGATCCGATCTCTACATCCAAGATAGAAGACCTTGCGATGGAACTGAAAAAAGATTATACTATCGTTATGGTAACACATAATATGCAGCAGGCAGTCCGAGTGTCGGACAATACCGCATTTTTCCTTCTTGGAGAAGTTGTAGAATATAATGATACTGAAAAATTATTCTCGATTCCGTCCGATAAGAGGACAGAAGATTATATTACAGGGAGGTTTGGTTAAATGCGGAACAGATTTGACAGACAGCTGGAAGAACTTAATGAGATGCTTATTCATATGGGAGAACTTTGCGAGACGGCAATTGAGGAAGCAACAGGAGCCCTGGAAGGGCATGATATTGCCAGAGCAAAGGCTGTCATTACAGCAGACAGCGAGATCGATCAGATGGAAAAAGAAATTGAAAATCTCTGCCTGAAGCTTTTACTTCAGCAGCAGCCGGTAGCGCGGGATCTGCGAAGAATCTCGGCATCACTTAAGATGATCACGGATATGGAACGTATCGGAGATCAGACTGCGGATATCGCAGATATTGTGATCGCAACAAAATCAACAGAGGAAAAGAATCTGAAGGATATTAACCGGATGGCAGAGGCGACTGTAAAGATGGTAAGAGACAGTGTATCTGCCTATGTACAGAAAGATCTGGAGCTTGCAAGAAGAGTCATGGTAGCAGATGATGAGGTAGATGATCTTTTTGATCTGGTAAAAGGAGATCTGGTAAAATTTATTTCCGATCACAAAGGAAGTGCCGGAGATGAGGCAATCGACCTGATCATGATCGCGAAATATCTGGAGAGGATCGGAGATCATGCAACAAATATTGCAGAGTGGGTTGAATTTTCAATTACAGGTATTCATGCAGGCGGAACTGCAATCTAAAAGAAATTAAAGGAGAACGAGAATGATTTTTTGTGTGGAGGATGAAGCGAACATCCGGGAATTAGTAGTATATACACTTGAAACTACGGGATTTGAGGCCCGTGGATTTGAAGAAGGCACATCATTCTTTGAAGCTCTGGCAGAGGAACTGCCAGAGCTGATTTTGCTTGATATCATGCTCCCTGGAGAAGATGGAATGGAGATCCTGAAGAAGCTGAAGACTTCCGGGAGAACCAAAGATATTCCGGTCATCATGGTTACGGCAAAGGGTGCAGAATATGACAAGGTCATGGGACTGGATGCGGGAGCAGATGATTATGTGACCAAACCATTTGGAATGATGGAACTGGTATCCAGAATCCGTGCAGTACTCAGACGGACATCGAAAAAAGAAGAGGATGATACCTATGTGCTGGGTGAGATCCGCATGGACCGTAAAAAGCATGAAGTAACGGTAGCGGGAGAACCGGTAGCATTAACATTGAAAGAATATGAGCTGTTG
>ERZ832317.3326-NODE-3326-length-16944-cov-4.067204_pt1 | contig 16944 bp, 15 predicted proteins | sample MGYA00519695_ERZ832317 | MGnify/ENA primary metagenome ERZ832317 (study PRJEB31850, sample SAMEA3708726) | human gut metagenome | biome: human gut; feature: human-associated habitat; material: faeces | place: China | collected 2014 ...
GCTTGGTTTTTAACGGCAGAGTTACCATGAATGCCGTTGTAATCAGCGAAAAGCATATCCGGGTGTTTTCAAATTTTATCTACCCGGTACTGGTGCTTGTGGGACTGTTGATGATCACTTATATTTTGTTCTGCAAAAAGGATTTGTTAAAAAAAGATATTTATAATTAGAAATGGAGATTAGTGTGATGCCTGCGGAAAGGAGATTGGAATGAAGCTGTTTATACAGGAAGTACAAATGGATATCAAACAGGGTATTTTATATAAATATCAGCGATATGTCATTGCTATTCTTTTAGGGTGCGTCCTGGCGATGTTTTATGTAACAACATGTTTTCATGCGCTGGACAGGGGAAAGATATCATCAATGAATTTTACGCTGGGCGATATGCTGTTGTATTTTTTCAGGGGAAAAGAAATATACAATCCGATAAACGGTGCAGAGTTTATGATTCCGACAGAATATATGATGTTACAGCTCTATCTTTCTTATATGATAGGGGATTACATTTTAAAAGACTTACTGGGGGTTGGAAAAAATATTCTCGTGCGGACACAGAAAAGAGTATTCTGGTGGCTGAGTAAATGTGTGTGGTGTGTCATCACAGTTATTGGATTTTATGTAGCAGTTTATCTTTCGGCGGTTCTTATCTGTATGATTACCGGCGGTTCACTGACAACGGCGCTTACACCGGAGATTGTACAGACGGTCTGTGGAATCCCGGCGGCGGTCAATGATGTACCGGTAGATTTACAGGTACTGCGGCATACCGTCTGCTGGCTTCCGCTGGTTACGTCTGTAGGAATGGCATTATTCCAGATGATGCTGGCGCTGGTTATCAGTCCGGTTATTGCATATATTGTAAATGTTGCACTGCTCACGGCAGCGGCATATTATACAGTACCGTTTTTGCAGGGAAATTCATTTATGATGTTAAGAAATGCCTGTTGTGTGGACGGGGGTGTCAATACAGGACTTTCGATAGGAATTTCTGTGGCAGTGGCGGTTATTTCGATTATTATCGGTAAGATTTATTTTGATAGAATGGATATTTTAAAAAAGAGATGATGCGGCAGATGGGATGCCGGAAATGGAGGAGCAGAATGAAAATTGAAATACAAAATTTATGCAAGACAATTAAAAAGGTGCCGATTTTACAGGATATTACGGTTACATTTGAAAGCGGAAAAATTTACGGATTAAAGGGTAAGAACGGTTCCGGTAAAACCATGCTGATGCGTGCCATATCGGGGCTGATTATTCCAAACAGCGGAACGATTAATATTGATGGTGAAATTCTCGGCAAGGATATTTCATTTCCGAGAAGTATTGGGATTTTAATTGAAAATCCGTCCTTTTTGGGAAATTATACAGGTTATAAGAATCTGGAAATGCTTGCTTCAATTCAAAATCGGATTGGTGAAGATGAAATTCGTGAAACACTGGCGGAGGTCGGACTCGACCCGGATGATAAGCGTACATACCGTAAATATTCTCTCGGTATGAAGCAAAGGCTTGGTATTGCAGCGGCAATTATGGAAAAGCCGGATATTGTGATTTTAGATGAGCCGATTAACGCCCTCGATGAATCCGGGGCTTTAAAGGTGCGGGAGATTTTGTGGAAGCTGCGTGATAACGGTTCAATCATTATTCTTGCCTGTCATGATGCAGAGGAGCTGAATCTCCTGTCTGATGAGATTTATCATATTGCCGAGGGAAAAATCACAGGACATGAAGTAGCGGAACACAATGAAAATACAGAAAATCAGAAAAAAGCAGAATCGTAGTAGATGTTGTATTAGTGAAAAAGTTGTATACATTTCATACCGGAAAGTGTTATAATCTCATGTATATTTATTACATGTATGGGGAGGTTTGTGTGAACAATCCTTAAATCAAAGATTGTTCACACAGATATTTGTGCCGCGGCAGCACAAATATCTTTTTATAGCAGAACTGAATTGCATCAGTTCGCGATTTCTCCGGCATTAAAATGTTCGCAGAAATGAGGATTAGTATGATAGTATCAGAGAAAATGTATGAACTTGGCAGTAAGCGTTCTGCTATCAGAGAATTATTTGAATACGGAAAAAAGAGAGCGGCGGAAATCGGCACGGAAAATGTTTATGATTTCAGCCTTGGTAATCCGACTGTTCCGGCACCGGAATGTGTCAATGAAACAATCCGGGAGCTGACAAAGGAATTAGACAGTGTACATCTGCACGGCTATACGTCTGCACAGGGCGATTTAGAAACCAGACAGGCAGTTGCAGACTATCTGAATAAAACGTATCAGACAGCATTTAAAGCTGATAATTTTTATATGACAATGGGAGCAGCGGCATCACTATCACTGTGTTTCAAGGCACTTACAACGGATAGTGAAGACGAATTTATCACGATTGCACCGTTCTTCCCAGAATATCAGGTATTTGTGCAGGCGGCAGGAGCAAAGCTTACAATTGTACCGCCGGATACAAAGAATTTCCAGATTGATTTTGATGCGTTAGAAGCACGTTTAAATATACATACAAAAGGTGTAATTATTAATTCTCCGAATAATCCGTCCGGTGCTGTCTACTCAGAACAGACGATAGAAAAGCTGGCAGAACTTCTGACAAAAAAATCCAAGGAATTCGGAACACACATTTTTATTATTACGGATGAACCGTATCGTGAAATTGTATATGACGGTGTAGAAGTGCCATATGTCACAAAATATTATAATGATACACTGGTCTGCTATTCTTACAGCAAATCCCTGTCCCTTCCGGGTGAGCGAATTGGATTTGTGCTGGTGCCGGACGAAGCATACGAAAGTCGTGAAGTGTATGCGGCAATCTGCGGAGCGGGCAGGGCTTTAGGTTATGTGTGTGCACCAAGTCTGTTCCAGAAAATGCTTGTGAAGTGTATCGGCAATACAGGTGATGTGAATCTGTATAAGAAGAACCGTGATTTATTGTATCAGGGACTGACGGAATTAGGATATGAGTGCTTTAAGCCGGACGGTGCATTTTATATGTTTGTAAAAGCGCTGGAAGACGATGCCGATGCTTTTTGTGAAAAGGCAAAGGAAGAAGATTTACTGCTTGTATCGGCAACGGATTTTGGTTGTCCGGGATTTGTAAGAATTTCGTATTGTGTGGATGAAGCAATGATTCAGCGCTCATTTAAGGCATTTGAAAAGCTGAAGGCACGGTATTAAAAATCTGTGCAGTTGTACAAGAAAAGTTGTCGAAAGTAACATTGTGTAAAAAAATATCCTGTCTTATAATTTGCTCAAAGAAATGAAGAAAAGACGGGAGGAAAAGATATGGCGGCAAAATTTACAATACCGGGAACGACATATATCGGGGACGGTGCTTTGGCGGCGGCAGGCAGTGACATCTGTGCGCTTGGTACAAAAGCATTGATTGTTACGGGGCAGTCCATGATTAAACAGGGATTTATGAAAGTGCTTACGGACATTTTAGAGCAGAACGGGGTAGGTTACGTGATTGATTCCCAAATATCCGGAGAGCCGACCGATGTAATGATTGAAGAAGGACTTTTACTGTATCAGGAAAATGCCTGTGACTTTATTATCGGATTTGGCGGGGGCAGCCCGCTTGATTCGGCTAAAGCGATTGGCGCAATGGTGACAAATCCGGGGAAAATATCAGATTATAATGGTAAAGTTATTCAGAATCCGATTCCACCGTTGGCAGCTATTCCGTCAACGGCAGGAACCGGTTCGGAGGTCACGCAGTTTACAATTATTTCCGATACAAAGAATCAGATTAAAATGTTATTAAAGGGAAGTGTGCTGCTCCCGGATATTGCAGTGGTGGACCCGCAGTTTACAATGAGTACGCCAAAGAGTGTCACGGCGGCAACGGGACTGGATGCACTCACACATGCAGTTGAAGCATATACCTCTAAAAAGGCAACCGCACAGACCGATTTGTATGCGGTTTCTGCAGTAAAAAAGATTTTTACCTATCTGCCGAGAGTTTATGCAGACGGCAGTGATAAAGAAGCGAGGGAAGCTATGTCAGCAGCGGCATATGAAGCCGGTATCTGCATTAACAATTCATCCGTTACGATTGTACATGGTATGAGCCGTCCAATCGGCGCATTGTTTCATGTACCGCACGGTCTGTCGAATGCCATGCTGTTAAAGGATTGTCTGGAATTTGCGGCAGATGGAACTTATGAGCGTTTTGCAGCACTTGGAAGGGCAGTCGGCAGGGCAGAATCCTCCGATTCCGATGAAACTGCGGCAAAAAAATTTATTGAGGCTTTGGGAGAAATCTGTAAAATCTGCGAAGTGCCGACACTGGAAGAATATGGTGTTGACAGAGAAGAATTTTTCAAAGTTATCGGAAAGATGGCGCAGGATGCCTATGACAGCGGAAGCCCAGGCAATACAAGAAAAGCAGTTACTATTGAAGATATGGAAATGATTTACAGGAAGCTGTGGGAAAAATAAAGTATTGACAATTGAATAAAACAGGTCTTATGATATATGAAATATATATCAGCAAAGGGGCTGTCAGCAGCCGTTGTACGAAAATGTCTGATTCGTACATCGGTGCAGACAGCCCCTTTTATTTTGGGCAGTTATTACGTCCGCACGGAATTAAGAGTGGAATAAGAAAAAATATAAGAGCATCATTTGTAAGGGGTGGAAAGGAGCAGCCTATGGCAGTAACGGTAAGAAGATTATGCAGATTTGCAGGGCACTACATTAATACCGGGATTTGTGGAAGCACATTCTCACTTTATGCTGAATGCGATTTTGTTGAATGAAATTGTAATACCGATTGATTATACAATCTGTAAATCAATTAAAGATATTCAGAAAATTATACAGAAAACTGTTCCAAAACGAAAAAAGGGTGAATGGATTATACTTCAGGGATATGATCAGAACAAATTGAAGGAGCAAAGACATCCGCATTTTAGTGAATTAGATGCTGTGTCACCGGAAAATCCGGTATGGTGTGTGCGGGCAGATCTTCATACAGGGGTATGTAATTCCATGGCAATGAAAATTGCAGGCTGGACAAAAGAAAGTGCGAAGAATTTTCAGCCGGGTGAGTTGGATTTAGATGAAAATGGTGAATTGACAGGACTTGTAAAAGAAGAAGGTTTTGGTTATCTGAATTCCATGATTACTTATGATGATGAAAAGTTATTAGAGGCTTATAAGCTGTGCGATAAAATGTTTTTAAGTAAGGGAATTACCAGTGTGCATGATGCAGGTGCTTACGGCGGACAATTTGTAAAAGTATTACAGACAGCATGTATGAACAGGGATGTGCATATTCGTGTATATGAAATGATTTACAGAATGCTGGGAAAGCAGTCGATTAAAGATTTCATTTATGAGCATATCAAAACAGGACTGCATACAAGAATCGGAGATGCACATTACAAATTAGGACCGGCAAAAATGCTGGTAGACGGAAGCAGCAGTGCACCGTCCTGTTCTACAAGGGAACCGTACAGCCATGACCCGTCACTGCCGCAAATTATAAATTGGACTCAGGAGGAGATGAATCAGGTATTTGAAGATGCACATTTAGCGGGATTTCAAATTACAGCACACTGCATCGGTGATAATGCAGTGGAAAAAATGATCCATACGATTGAATATGTTACAACAAAATATCCGCGAAAGAATTGCAGACCGCGTATTGAACACTGCGCAATGATTGATAAAGAAATGTTACAGCAGATAAAAAAGCTTGGAATTATTCCAATCAGTAATCCGGGACTTGTTGCATTTAATGCAAAAGATTACAACCGATATTATGGAGACAGAGTCAATATGATGTTTGCAAATCGTTCATATATTGAGGAAGGAATTATTGCGGCCGCAGGAGCAGACGCACCTTGTATGGATGTTAATCCGATGCTTGGAATTGGGGTGCGGTAGAACGAAAAGATATTGTAAATGGCGAGGAATGTGGAACATGCCAATGCATTGATGCATTAGATGCAATCAGAATGTTTACCATAAACGGAGCATATGCCAGTTTTGATGAGCAGATAAAAGGAAGCATTGAAGTCGGAAAACTGGCGGATTTAATTGTGCTGGATGAGGATATTTTAAAAAGCAGTAAAGCACATTTAAAGGATATTTTGGTAAATAAAACATACATTGATGGAAAACTGGTATATCAAAGATAAAATCAGATTCAGTTGGAAAGGAGAACACGATGTATACATGTAATTTAGAAAGTATGGAAAATAAAATTAAAACGTTTTCAAAATTTGGAGATGCCGGGCATGGTGGCATTACAAGATATTCTCTTTCTAAGGAAGCTATTATGGCAAGAAAAGAGTTTCAGAAACGCATGGAGAATATCGGTGCAGTGATTGAGGTTGATGATTTGGCCAATATGTATGCAACGATTCCGGGAACCGATGCAGAGGCACCGCGGATTGTGATGGGTTCTCATGCCGACTCAGTAAAAAACGGAGGCAATTATGACGGCATTTTGGGCGTATTATCGGCAATGGAAGTCTTAGAAACCGTGGTAAATCAAAAAATTCCGCACCGCCATCCGCTGACGGCAATGATTTGGACAAATGAAGAAGGCTCATTGTATCCTCCGGCAATGATGAGTTCAGGCATTGTATGTCATGATTATCTGCCAGAAGATATCCGGGTGAATTTTGAATATGAGGATATGATGCAGTCTAAAAGTATGATAGACCATAAGAGTACATTTTATGAAGCACTGGAAAAGTCAGGTTATAAAGGTAAAAAAGAATTTCGGTTAAATCCTGAAAAGTATCTATGCATGTTTGAAACGCATATTGAGCAAGGACCTATTTTGGAGGAAGCAGGCAACGATATCGGTGTAGTTGATTGCGTGTTGGGAATGTTTAATTACAGAATACATTTTTCGGGTCAGACAACACATGCAGGAACATTTCCGATGGTAAAAAGAAAAGATGCATTATTTGCCGCATCAAAAGCAATATGTTATTTACACGAAGCGATAGATGCCTTACAGATTGAAGATTTAGTTTATACAACTGGAGAAATTATATGTCATCCGTGTGTACATAGCTGTGTTCCCGACGAAGTTGAGATTTCTATAGATGTGCGCCATAAAGATGCAGAGAGTTTGCAAAAGGCAGAAAATGTAGTAAAATCTTTGGCAGAACGAACATGGGCAGGGTGTGCCTGTACAATACAGCAGGCGTGGAATCGTGATACGGTATACTGGAATAAAGAATTGGTAGATTATGTTGAGCAGGCAGCAAAAGAAGCTGGAATTAAATATTAGTATATTCATTCAGGAGCTGGACATGATGCGCAGTTTGCGGCATATATGCTTCCGACGACAATGATTTTTGTTCAGTCTAAAGGTGGATTATCCCATTGTGAACAAGAGTATTCTACACCAAAGCATTGCACAGAAGGTGCTACGGTAATGTTAAATGCAGTTTTGAAAGCAGATAAAGAATTTAAAAAATAATGTAAGTTGTATAAAAAAATTTGAAGGGAGAAAACAATGCGTAGAACACAAAATGAAATGAAAAGTATCGAAGAAATCTGTGCGGTATTAGACAAATGTAAGGTTTGCCGCCTTGCAATGAATCACAACGGATATCCGTATCTTGTACCGATGAATTTTGGATATGAAAGAGAAGGAAATAAAATCTATTTGTATTTTCATGGGGCAAATGCGGGAACGAAAAAAGAACTCATAGAAAAAGACGGCAGGATTGCTTTTGAAATGGACGTCCATGAGGAAGCAAGGATCAGTTCTGTTGCCTGCAACAGTTACATGGATTATGAAAGCGTCTGCGGTACGGGAAATGCAGAAATTGCAGATGATACACAAAAGCGGGCGTATCTGGAAAAAATCATGAGACATTACACAGATATTCCATTTGAAATGCTTGAAAAAGCCATTGAAAAGACAATGGTAATCCGCGTGGAAGTAGTAACGATTACGGGGAAATTCCATAGGACGGGGAAGGGGGAATAATTATAGAATGTTACTGTTTGTCTGGTGTATAAAATAAACTAAAAAATGGAATACTTGAAAGGGCTGTCTGAATATGCTATAATAGCGATAGCTAAAAGGATATAAGTGTCAAATTGACACAGATAGCGCATGAGTACAAAAATCCCCTTAGTAATGGCCGTTACTAAGGGGATTTCTCATTTTATACGGTTGAGTTCCGTTTAGGCTAGTTGTCACGGGTATTTCTGTCTAACCATTTGCAAATAAAGTAACTAACAATAGCTGCCATGACAGAAACATAAAAGGATATAATAGTTTGCATGAGTACACCCCCTTTCTGTTGCCAGAATGGGTGCGACAACATAAAAAATTATAACAAAGAATTAAACCAAATACTAGGAAAGACTACTCTATTTTGTACTATATCCAAAATATTTTTTACAATAAAATAGCTGTTTGAATACAGAAAAACATCATAGTCGCAAAATTTTCCGATATATGCTATACTTTCCTCATGAAAATAATCAGCCGGACTGTGGCATGGTTGGGAAGCGGGGATTTGCATGAAGTATAAACACAACTACCAGATAGGTCTTGAAGACGTTGATATCAAAGGCAATGCAACGAACAGGGCATTGATGACAATGATGGAAGATATTGGAGGATTACATTCGGATTCGGTCGGATACGGACTGGATTCAGTGGAGCAGACCGGACTGGCGCAGCACGCGGTCAAAATACATCCGCGACTCGTAGTCGCCGAAGTTGATCGAGCCCATGAGCCGCTGCAGCCACGGACCCTCCACGACCCAGAGATCGTCGAAGTGGCGGATCTGCAGCTCGTCGCTCGTGCCGACCTCCGGCTCGGGCGGGACATAGTCGGCCTCATACGGCTGCATCGGCGGGATCTCGGCAAGCTTTGCGGCGCACGCCTGCACGAGCTCACGCGTGCCGGTGTGGGCGGCGGCGCTCATCTCGAAAAATTCATAGCCCTGCGCCTCGACGTGTGCGCGCAGGCGGTCAATGTTCGTGCGGTCGTCGCCGAGCAGGTCGCACTTGTTGGCGGCGACGATCTGCATCCGTGAGCCGAGCACGTCGCTGTAGGCGCGCAGCTCGGCGTTGATGGCCTCAAAGTCCTCGACCGGGTCGCGCCCCTCGCTGCCGGACACGTCCACCAGATGCACCAGCAGACGGCAGCGGTCGATGTGGCGCAGGAAGTCGTGACCGAGTCCCGCGCCGTCGCTCGCGCCCTCGATAAGTCCGGGGATATCCGCGACGACAAACGACTCGCCCTCGCCCATGGTGACAACGCCGAGGACGGGAGTTATGGTTGTGAAATGATAGTCGGCGATTATGGGCTTTGCCTCGCTGACTACGGAAATGAACGTGGACTTTCCGACGTTCGGAAAGCCGAGCAGACCGACATCGGCAAGTAGCTTGAGCTCGAGTATGACCTCCCACTCCTCGCCGGGAGTGCCGCTTTTCGCAAAACGGGGAGTCTGGCGGGTCGGGGTCTTGAAATGGGTGTTGCCCCAGCCGCCGCGGCCGCCCTTTGCGGCAACAAACGAGGTCTTTTCGGACATATCCGCCATAACCGCGTTCGACTCCGCCTCGCGGATTATCGTTCCGCGCGGGATTTTGATAACAAGATCCTCGCCGTTTTTGCCACGCCTGCGTCCGCCGTCGCCGCGCTTTCCGTCGGGCGCGCTGTACTTTCTCTTATAGCGGAAGTCCGCAAGAGTGGCAAGATTATCGTCGACCTCGAATATGATGTCTCCGCCCTTGCCGCCGTCGCCGCCGTCGGGTCCGCCGGATGCGACATATTTCTCGCGGTGGAATGTCACCGCGCCGTCGCCGCCGTTTCCGGCTTTTATTTTAATTTTCGCAATATCTACAAACATATAGGTTCCTTTACTTTAGGTTTCTTTTCGGGATTATCTTCCCTCGCGCGCCGCCTTTATATTCTCAATAAACTTGCGTGCGGTGTCGGTGATTTTTTTGTAGTCGCCGGTCTTTGCGCCCGCCGTCAGCGAGCTGCCCGCACCTACCGCCACTGCGCCCGCCTTTATCCAATCGGCGGCGTTATCGACATCGACTCCGCCCGTGGGCATCATCTTCGCGTAGGGTATAGGTCCTCTTATGGCTTTTATTATCTTCGGCCCGTAGACGTCGCCGGGGAACACCTTGAGGATATCCGCTCCGGCCTCCATGGCGGCGACAGCCTCCTTGACGGTCATTATTCCGGGCATGACGGCAACCCTGTAGCGGTTGCACATTCTTACTGTTTCGGGGTCAAAATAAGGGCTGACAACAAAGTTTGCGCCCGAGAGCATGGCTATTCTCGCTGTAGGCGCATCCATAACCGTGCCCGCGCCGAGAATCATCTGCTCGGGGGTGTAGCGCTTTGCAAGCTCCTCTATGACCTTATCCGCATGGGGCACTGTGAAAGTGAGTTCGATAGCCGCAACGCCGCCCTCTATGCAGGCGTCGGCGATTCTGCTCGCCCGGTCTGCGCTCTCCGCTCTGACGACCGCGACAATGCCGCAGTCCTGTATTTTAGTAAGTATTTGTTCTTTATCCATTTTTACTCTCCTCTCTTATCTCTGCACTCTTGCGCCCGCGCCGTTCATAACGGCCTCGACCTCGCGCTTGCTCGCCATTGAGGTGTCGCCCGGCGTGGTCATAGCCAAAGCGCCGTGCGCTATGCCGCAGTTGACGGCATACTGAGGCTCGCCCTCGGTCATAAGCCCGTAGATAAGTCCCGAAGCGAACGAATCGCCTCCGCCCACGCGGTCGAATATCTCGAGCGCGTCGAGCTTCATGCCCTCATAGAGCTTGCCGTCCGCCCAGCAGATGGCGCTCCAATCGTTGACGGTAGCTGTCTTGACGGTTCTGAGCGTAGTCGCAACCACCTTGAAATTCGGATAAATCTTGACGGCGTTCTCTATCATTTTGCAATAGCCTTCGACATTGAGCTTCTTGAGTCCCGCGTCGTTGCCCTCGACCTCAAGACCGAGGCAGGCGGTGAAGTCCTCCTCGTTGCCTATCATGACATCGATATATTTTGCGATTTCGCGGTTGACCTGACGAGCCTTTTCAAGTCCGCCTATGCCCTTCCAGAGCGAGGGACGGTAGTTGAGGTCATAGGAGACGACGGTGCCGTATTCCTTGGCCTTTTTGACTGCGGCTATAACGGTCTCTGCGCTCGTCTCGGAGAGAGCGGCAAAGATTCCGCCCGTGTGCAGCCAGCGGACTCCCAATTTGCCGAAAATATAATCCCAGTCAACGTCCTCGGCTCTGAGCTGAGAGGCTGCGGTGTTGCCCCTGTCGGACACTCCAACGGCTCCGCGTATACCGTAGCCGCGCTCGGTAAAATTGAGCCCGTTTCGGACATTTCTGCCGATGCCGTCATAGCTCATCCATTTTATAAACGAGGTATCGACTCCGCCCTGAAGAATAAAGTCCTCTATGAGCCTGCCGACCTCGTTATCGGCAAGGGCGGTTATGACTGCGGTACGCAGCCCGAAGCAGCGGCGTAGGCCGCGGGCGACATTGTATTCTCCGCCGCCCTCCCAAGCGGAAAAGGAACGGGAATTCTTTATTCTGCCCGCTCCCGGGTCGAGACGGAGCATTATCTCTCCAAGAGATATTTCATCGAACATACAGTCCTCCGGTCTTTTAAGTTCAAGCTGCATAATTTTTACTTCCTTTCCCTGCCGGCCGTGTTTGACGCGGGAAACCCGCCTATTACCATACAGGATTAGTATACGACGAAAACTTGATTTTTACAATAACAAACGCTAAAAAGAACAGAAAAAATCCCCCGGTTCGGAAAAATAAGCCGAGGGATTTTAAAAGTATGAAATTATATGCCGCAAAGACTTACAGCTTTTTATAAGTGAGAACACTGAACTGCGCACTGACGGTGAGCGAGTTCAATTTTTCGAGCTTCTCCCTGTCCTGCCGAGAGGTTTTGTAGCAGTACGGCGTCATATTGAAAAGGTCTGCGATATCTTCGACGCTTTCGAGCGTGAAGCTGTAGCACAGCTTCTTTTCGCCGACGAGCCGAAAGCCCTCCGTCTCATGCGGCGGAACTTCGTTTTCGTACGGTGCGTCATATACAGCGCTCTTGAGCTCCCACAGGTGCTTTTCGAGCGGTATCGCCTTTATAAACAGTCCGTCTTTTTTGAGCACGCGCGAAAACTCCTGCGGGCAGGCGGGCGCGAATATATTGACGAGCGCGTTGCATTCGCCGTCGCCCACGGGCAGCTTATATATGCTCGCAACAGCGCGTTCAACTCCGCAGCTTTTCGGCGCTTTTTCGAGCGCATATTTGGAGATATCCACGCCGAGCACATTCGGCTCAAGCCCCGCTTCATCGAGTCTGCGCTTAAAATACGAAGTGTACCAGCACTCGCCGCAGCCCGCATCGAGCAAGGTGCCTCCGCGCGGAAATTCCGCCGAAAGTGCCTCATACAGAGCCTCGCGCAAAGGCTCATAAAAGCCCTTTGAGAGAAAATCGCGCCGCGCGTTTATCATCAGGCGGTCGTCGCCGTGGCGCTTTGCGCCGGAGGAGTTGCTCATCAGCAGATTCACATAGCCCTTTGCGGCTATGTCGAATGTATGCCCCTGCGGGCACACCCATATCTTCCGTTCTTTTTTAAGCTCCTGCGAGCATACGGGACAGCGAAAGCTCATTTTGCCTTTACAAGTTCCTTTTCCGCGCCTTTGGGGGCGAACATATCGTTGACATTGTTCTTGCCCCTATGATGATAAGGCACTATTTTAAGTATGATATAAAACGGCACTGCACCGAGAGTATTGAAGACTATATCGGTCATGGTGTCTATGAGTGCGAAACGGGCGGGATCTCTGGGGTCAAAGAATGTCCTCGTGTTGTTCGCAGCCTGTGCAAGCTCATACGACCAATGCTGGGAATCGCCGCCCGCGAACTGATCGAAGCTGAACTCGAAGAGCTCCCAGCAGGTGGAGATAAAGAACGAGAAGCCGAGAGCGCAGAGCAGGACTATCGGCAGGTCGCACTGCTTCTTGTCGCGCTTTTGCATGGCAGTTGCAAGCTCATAGCCCATGAACACCGCCTCGGCGCCGCCGAGCAGGTGGAGAATCTTATCCCACATAAAAATTGTATAGTAAAAATTCAGGAACGCGCCGCCGAACGAGGCGAGGAGCAGACCGACGGAGGCGACGGTCTGGCAATAAGCCGGGAGCTGGCGCAGGCAGTTCTTTTCGGGCAGAGCCTGAATTATCTCCCACGCAAACATTCCGATAAGATTAGCGGTCAGCTGAAGCGCCATCTGCGTCTTCGGCAGATCCGAGGGCGGGTTGGTAAACAGAAGGCTCACCATCGCACCTATCATAATCAGACGGAATATCCACCATACGATGAACTCCCATTTCTTCGCGCTCGACATGAGCCGGCTGAAATAATTTTTCACAAACTTTTCCTCTTTTCTTTTGTTTTTTCCCTAAAACGCACGAGCTAATTATAACACCTGCGAATTACTTTTTATTACAAATATGAATTACCGTTCTTTTTTGTATTATCCGACAAAAAGCAGGGACTCAATTTGTCTATTTATACAGTTTTCAGGCGAGAGCTTTCAGCAGACGGAAGAAAATATCTTTAAATGTCAGTGCGCGCACGGCCTCCGGGGCTATAATATTGTACTCCCCTATTTTTTCGTCTCCGAGGCGAATCACCGCTTTACCGAGCACCTGCCCTTTCTCTACGGGCGCCTTAACATCTATACACAGCTCGACGTCGGTCCTGATTTTTCCCTCGTCGCCCTTTTTGACGAGCACGGACGCGGCTTTCGGCAGAGCCGGGTGAACATAGTCGGCAACGCCGCCTATAACAGCGACATCGGTTATCAGCGACGGGTCTATCCGAGGCGTTACCGTAGAATAATTCGCAAAGCCCCAATTGAGCATGGCCTTTGCGCCGTTGAAGCGGTCGTCGCTCGTCTGACTGCCCATAACTACGGCGATAAGATGCGTGTTGCCGCGCTTTGCGCTCGCCGAGACACAGCACCCGGCCTTTGCGGTCGTGCCCGTCTTTAGCCCTGTCGTGCCCTTATAGAATCTGACGAGCTTATTCGTGTTGACAAGCTCCGTGGCGCCGCCGCGCAGGGAGTCCATCCATATGGTCGTATATTTTGTTATTCTCTCGTGCTTTAGCAGCTCGCGCGACATTATCGCAACATCCATGGCGGTCGTCAGATGCGTTGTAGTCGTATCGTCGAGCCCCGTGCAGTTATCGAAATGGGTATTTTTCATGCCGAGCTGACGGGCGCGCTCGTTTATCATTGCGGTAAAAGCCTCGTCGCTGCCCGCCAGCAGCTCACCCAGAGCGGTGCAGGCGTCGTTGGCGCTGTAGACGGCGGTCGCCTTGAGCAGCTCCTCGACGGTCATCTGCTCGCCCTCCTTGAGCCATATCTGCGATCCGCCCTTGGATGCGGCTGAGGATGAGGCGGTGACGGTGTCGCCGAGGGTTATCTTGCCGCTGTCGAGCGCTTCGGTCACGAGCAGCAGCGTCATTATTTTTGTGACCGACGCGGGATAGAGCTTCTCGTCGGCGTTCATGCTCATGAGGACTTTACCCGTGCCGACATCCATGAGCACCGCCGCCTTCGCCTTGACGGTGACGGGCATGGGCTCATCGGCAAAGCCGACGCAGCAGCAGGAGAGCGTCAGCAGCAGGACGAGCACGGCGCACAGAGCGGTTTTAAGCTTACGGTTCATAACATCATCTCCCGAAAATCAAAAGCAAATATAAGCAGCATTAAAGATATATGCCGCCCGACCGCTTCTTAGCCCGTCGGACTTGCACAAGAGCGCGAAATGCTGTATAATTTCACTGCAAAACTCAAAGGAAGGGCGGCTTTTGCCGCGGTGATGATATGAAGGTCGCATTCTGCACCCTCGGGTGCAAGGTCAATCAATATGAATCGCAGTCCATGGAGCAGGCGCTGATAAAGCGCGGCTTCGAATGCGTCGGGGCTAACGAGGACGCGGATGTCTATATAGTAAACTCCTGCACCGTAACCGCCGAGAGCGACCGCAAAACGAGACAGAATGTGCGCCATCTCAAAAAGCTGCACCCGGACGCCGTGATAGTGCTCACGGGCTGTATGCCGCAGGCGTTCCCCGAGGACGCGCGGCTGCTGACTCAGGCGGATATTGTCACGGGTAACCGCTCGAACAGGCAGATTCCCGACATGATAGACGAATTTTTCCGCACGCGCGAGAGAATAGTGCGTATCTCAGAGCACGAAAACGGCGAAAAATTCTCCGGCGAGCTGATAGAGGACTTCCGCGAGCGCACGAGGGCGACGGTCAAAATTGAGGACGGCTGCAACCGCTTCTGCTCCTATTGCATAATCCCCTACGCGCGCGGACGGGTGCGCTCAAAGCCGCTTGAGGACATAAGAAAAGAGATATCCTCGCTCGAAAAGAAGGGCTTCTCGGAGATAGTCCTCGTCGGCATAAATCTTTCGGCCTACGGCACGGACTGCGGTTTGAATCTCTGCGACGCCGTGGAGCTCGCCGCCTCTTTTGACGGGATAAAGCGCGTGCGTCTCGGCTCTCTCGAGCCCGACCACATGACCCCGGAAGTTACAAAAAGGCTCGCCGAATGCAAAAAGCTCTGCCCGCAGTTTCACATATCGCTCCAGAGCGGCTGCGACAAGACTCTGAAGCGCATGAACCGCCACTACACCTCGGCCGAATACGAGGAGCTTTGCAGGAGGCTCAGAGACGAGTTTGAGGACGCGACGCTGACCACCGACGTTATGGTCGGCTTCTCGGGCGAGACGCGGGAGGACTTCGAGACCTCACTCGAATTTGTCAAAAAGACAAGCTTCGAAAAAGTCCATGTGTTCCCCTATTCGCGCAGAGCGGGCACGCGTGCGGCGGAGTTCCCCGAGGTTATAGAAAACGCCGAAAAAGAGCGCAGAAGCCGCGAGATGATAGCGGCGGCTAACGAAGTGCGCCGGAAATTTTTGCGCTCGCAAATAGGCAGGACGGTCGAGGTGCTGTTTGAGGAGAAGCTGCGCGACGGCAGTGTTCGGGGCTACACGGCGAACTACACGCCCGTCAGGGTAAAGAGCGGCTGCTCGCACGGGCTGCACAAAGTAAAAATCGCCGCCTGCGGCGATGACCTGTGCGAGGGAGAATTGATATAACAAAAACGGCACCGCAAATCCCATTTGCCCGAACCGATAAAAGGCGCCTTGCAATAACACAAAAAACCGACCTATGAGCCACAGGTCGGTTTATGTTTTACGAACACCGCACTAACGGTGCGTTTTTATTTGAGTATCTTTCTGAGCCTTTTGCTCAGGCGCAGACAGTAGAACGTGATGAGCTTTGAGAGCGCGTAATCGTAGAGCAGGAAGGTAATAATTCCGAGAATCGCTATCGCGGGTATCGCCCACTTGCCGAGGAAATCCGGCAGATCGGGGTCGATGCCCATAAATTTTATCATCAAAAAATACGAAAGCGACATAACGACCGAAAAGGTCAGAATCTTTATAATATATTCGACTGCGCGCGGCGTTTTGCTCTCCAGCACGGCCTTGAGCACGGGATAATAGCCGAAAAAGACCGTGTAGATTATCGCAGACTCTTTATTCGGAACGACTGTCAGCGACAGCAGGGACACCGCCGCCCACACGCCGAGCGCCCATTTTTTGTCAACTTCAATGACTATGACCGCGACGAACAGACCCGATATCGCGGGGAGCGCCAGCTCGAGATTCGGGATAATCGAGACTAACGCCATCAGAGCGACAGACAGCGCCGCGAAGACGGCGCTGAGAGCTATTTTGGATGTTTTTTTCATTTCCTGTTTCATATCAAGATCAATCCTCAGCAGCAAGGGATAAGATCGCCGCCCATGCACTCGCAGCAGCAGTCGGCGCAGAGCAGACCGGAGCAAACATCGCAGGCA
>ERZ832317.3332-NODE-3332-length-16928-cov-20.168020_pt1 | contig 16928 bp, 21 predicted proteins | sample MGYA00519695_ERZ832317 | MGnify/ENA primary metagenome ERZ832317 (study PRJEB31850, sample SAMEA3708726) | human gut metagenome | biome: human gut; feature: human-associated habitat; material: faeces | place: China | collected 2014 ...
ATTCTCATATACCTTCCCATCGGAAGTAATACATAAATCTTTAATTCCTAAATCGATTCCTATGTTATGATTTGTATGTGCCAGTTCCTTATGCTCCGTTTCTGCAAGTATGGACACATAGTATTTTCCACTGGAAACCTGCGAAACGGTCGCTGACTTAATCTGCCCACTATATTCCCTGTGTAACCTTGCTTTTACCGCTTTTAATTTTGGCAATTTTATCTTCCCTGTCTCAAAATCTACCGCAATATTTCCATTTGTGAAGTTTGTTGTGTATGATTTATGGTTATCGTGTTTGCTCTTGAATTTCGGATATCCTGCATGCTCCTTAAAGAATTTTTGATATGCAGCGTCCATGTTATAGATTGCGTTGGTCAGAGCAAATTTATCTATTTCTTTTAACCATTCATAGTCTTTCTTTAATTCTCTGTTACAGTAATTATTACAATCCGTTTTACTAACTGACTTTTTCTCTTTCTCGTATATTTCTTTCCGATATGCCAATGTCTGATTGTAAACAAAACGGCAACAGCCAAATGTTTTTGCAATCTGAATTCTTTGTTCGCTATTAGGATATATCCTGTATTTATATGCTTTTAACACCTACTGTCGCCACCTTCCTACCCTTGATTTTCTATATATTTTCGTGGCATCTCTTCTGAAACATTTCCTACACTGCAGACAAAATATCCGTCCGTCCAAAAAGTATGTTCTTTCCAGAAATGTTTTCGTAGATAATCCGGATATTTTTTCCAAATATGATATGCTGTATAACTCTTCATCAGATTTACCATTTTACTGATAGACATTGTTGGTTCTGTTTCTATCATGTAATGAATATGATCTTTATCTGTCTCCATATATCTGATAATGACTTTATGCTTTTGACATATCTCATAAGAAAACTGCTTTATATCATCTGATATTTGTTTTGACATCAGCAATTTCTTTCTATACTTGCATACGAAAATAATATGATACTGTAACAAATATTTGTGTCTGTTTTTTGATTTCCACGTTCCCATAACGCAAGTATAGCACTAACCTCCGCTTCCGGCTACCTTAACCCACCTTCTAAAGCCAGTGGGATTGCGGTAGCCCTATTTCAAATTTTGTAACGTTGTAATTGTTACAATTGCGATTGCAAAAAAGATAATCATGATACCTACTGTAATTACAAATGGTTTATTATTCAAATTCTTTATCTTTATACCTTTATCAATAACAATCGCACCTGCAAGCAATAATACAATCCCTATCACTATAGACATAATATATTCACTGTTCATGATTTTCCTCACTTTTATATTTCAAATGTTCTTCTGAACCTGTTTGATTTTTCTGTTCAGTATCCAGAAAATCAAATATATCCATTTGTCCTTCAACCTCATAAAATTCTATTATGGGATTGCTATATTCAGAATGTTTTTGTTTATCATTTGTTTTATTACTATAATCTTTGCAGCATTTCATCAATTTCTTTTTCCACGGAATCTTTTTCAGTACCTATTACAGAAGCTATAATTTGTGGAAGATCTTCTTTGGTAATGCCTCTTGATGCAAGTAAATTACCATAATATTCTGCCCTTGTCATAGATGGGGCCAGCTTTCGTGCATATGTCTTAACAGCCTTTTCAAGCCCTTTAACTTCGAGAAAATTATTCTCTGTCAAAGCCTGTACTGTTTTAAATAAAGTTACATTGTTCCATCCCGTTTCCTTCATTGCTTCCGCCATTTGAGTCGCTGTCAAAGACACGTCTTTATCCCAGAGAAAAAGCATCAATTCTTCCTGTCTAGGTGATAATGTTCCTTTTGGTGTTTTCATATATTTGTCCTCCATCTTATGTATATTTATTTTATTTAATTTGTATTATTATAACACATATTATAGCAAAAAGAAATGCTTTTAAATCTTCTTTATAAATTTTTTTGGATGTATAGTGTCATGGACAGCCTTATACTCATTTCTTTTATCAAGAAGAAATATTTTCTTACTTTTCATCATTGAAGAAAAGTATTTTTGTTTATTATGGTTGCATCCTTTGCGCATATTGCATATTTTATGCTATCATCATCATTTAAAATAAAAACATTAACACAGGAATCATCCGAAATAAACACATGTAGATCTCGTACTCGCATGTTTGCAATATTCCTTTCATTGTAAATATTTTATCTGCTTTTTTGCAGGTAGTTTAATTTTTTTTTCAATTTTGCATTACCGCCTTTGCAATGATGCATAAGTGTATCATCTATTATATTTTCCATGTAATGCTCAGATTGCCGATTTGAGCAATAATAAGACAAATTGGCTATATCCACCTTTCGATGCGAACAATATTTGCAGCACCTTAAATCGGATTTTATTCTCGCCATTGCGACACCTCCGCTCGCTTCTTTCCTTCTATTTTCTTTCCAATGCCCATTTCTTCGCTCTAGCTTCCGTCAGTGTATGGTACCCGTGTTCCTTCCGCCACAGCGTAAGAGCAACCTGCCAATTCTCCGGCAACTCATCCATATATTTCAGCAGTATTGCTTTTTCTTTCTTTTCTCTTTCGTCAAGGTATTCGAGAGCCTTGTTAAGATACCGGAGTGCTGCCGCGTAATTTACATCGCATCTGCCGATCCGCCATGAAGTTACCTTACGGTTTGCAATGGCATACCGGAGACGGACGGAATCAAGGTAGGTAAGGTTTAAAAATTCCCCATTGAAAACTTCCATGTTTGCGCGTGCTTTCTTTTTGTGCGAATCGGTTCTCCAGTCATACCCACTGTCTTCTTTGACTTCGGAAATGAAGTAATGCCGTTCTGTTCCGACATGCTCTGCGGAATACACTTCCCGTCGGTAAGCTTTCTTCTCCGGACTGAATGATTTATATACGCAGTAAAATCCATCCTTTCCATAATATTCCACCTCCCACTTGGCATATTCCATGACATTCTCTTCGGTTACTTTGCCGTAATTACACAGCCCCATGTCGTTTTTAAGGACTACCGTATTCGTGGAAAGTGTAGGCGGTCCCTGCAGCTGTTTATACTCATTACGGATGTAGCAGGAAGTTCCGTGTTCTGAGGTTTTCTCATCTTCCCTGTGCTCGATCACCATGCACGGGTAATCCAGATACGAAAACTCCCATACTTCGTAACGGTCAATAAGGTTAACCGGGTATACTTTACAGTCGCTGATGCTTACATCGTGCGTCCGATTTTTCTCACCGCGTCCTCTGTCATTATTGAATGCCTCATATTTCCGTTTAAAATCATTAGCATCATCCCTTGTAATCCGTTGCATGGTCAGTACCATATCACCTTTCTTGATTTCTCCGTTGGAAGAGTCCAGAATATCCTTCCACGAACCATAGGTATTATCCTCAATCCACCCATCAGTCATGGAAAATACCACATACGGATTCGATTTTATGACCGTTACCTTCTCCGGGAGCCGGATCAGCTTTCCATCATTGATGATTCCCTGTAGCAATGCAAAGATGAAGAAACGAGAAATCTTCTCTTCCCTGGAAGTTGACTTGTAAGTTTCTTCCGTTTTCTGTGATACGGTTTCTTCCTGTGGTGCAAAGAAGATATTTTCATCATGGATGTTAATACGATCTTCATCCGTCCACCCCATGTATAGGTTTTCTCCGTCTTTGACAAGGATACCGATGGTATGTCCATGGTATTTCTCGTATTTCTGAAGCATGTTGGCAAATTTTTCATGTTTCTTGTATCCAATACCGCTCCGGCTCACTTTGACAAAGGAGACTGCTTTCTCACCCGGACAGAACAGGTCGCGCAGATCTTCTCGGTTCTTGAGAATATCTTCAAACAGCCCGGCATCATCCCCGTCCACGTCATACAATGCCAGGTACTTTCCAAGTTCTTCATCCATGTAGCGGAGTTTCTGGTAAATCACAACCGGAGAGTCTGTATCCGCATGCCCGCCGGTGACAAGCTGCGTGAAATCCACAACCTCTCCTGTGATACATCGGATGGCATAAATCTGCGTATCCAGCACTGTAAGCTGGTTTTCCAGTTTTTTCTTCTCCTCTTCCAGTTCTGCCTGCTTTTTCTCGATCATTTCCATGAGCGGGCGGTACTGTTCCATAAGCTGGCGCTTCATTTCTTCCAACTTTTCTTCCTGTTCCTGTTGTAATTTTTTCAGGGCAGTTTCCTGCTCTTTTAACTTTTCTTCCTTACTGTATATGTCTTTCTTAACGTCTGTGACGGAAGAAAATCCCTGACCTGCAGGAATAATGGATGATGCTGTTTCTCCTGCGATAGAACACATCTGATCTGGTGTATAGTCGGAGTAATCCTTATATTCATCAATTTCAAGAAACTGGCATGGAAGTATATATATTTCATTTATGTCGGCTCCAGAGATAATTGCAAACCGATGCTGATCATCCAGATAGAGAAGATTAAGAGACTGCCCGATGGACTGCAGGTACTCTGCCATTTCAAGCAGATTACTCATCCGAGAGCCTGTCCGGTCAAGGATCTTGGAAAGTCCAGGAATCTGATTCTGCATCTGGTAAAATGCAATCTGGTCGGTATCCTCCCATTTGATATGGTGGCAAGCAGCAAGTTCGGGTGACCAGTTTTCGTCACACCACTTCTTGTATTCCCCGGAATCATGCCATTTTCTAAGAGCTGTGATATTTTTAATGTGCACTTTTCCAATTACAGAAAGTTTTCCCATAAACTATCCTCTTTTCTTTGAATTAAACGAGAACAAAGTCCTATCTGTCTGCATAGAATAAAACCCCTCATACCATTTTGAACAATCTGTTTTTCCAATTACTTTAGCCCGATACAGAGCATATTCTAATTTATCCATTTTCTCTCCTTTTACGACTCCATACACAGATAATCTCAGATCCAAACCATTTGTAATCCTTATCTGCCTAGTAAATATGTTTACATCACCACTTCAGGCTGTTGATGTAACATAAGAAAAAACCTCGCGTGTTCCGAAAAGATTTCATTTGAATATCTCTCCTGTTTCTTCATTCTTGGCAATATAAGCTATAGGAAACTGAGATACTGATTCGATAGCAACACATTTATCCGTTTGCCTTGTTTTTCTGTTCGCATAATAAAAAATGTCACCTGTATTAATTTCCCTTTATCTGATTGACTTGAGAAACTCCGACATAACGTTCTTTCCTTTCCATCGTTTATTTCATGGTTACTGTTACATATGGTAGTAATGCATCTTTTGAAAAGAATTCGTTACGCAATTTGCTGTCATTGGCAATCAGATTGTCCGCATTATCATACATAATTGTAACTGTTCCTTCTTTAATTGGCGAATCTAATAAATTACTATTGAATTTTCCATCATATAGGATTTCTTTGATCGAATAAGCTCCAGTCGATAAAGTCCCGATAAGGACATCCATCAAAGTGTTCTGGTCAAACAGCGAACAAAATTGTCTTAAATTCATAAATTTCCTCCTTAGCAGTTATTTTGTGAAAGCTTCCGGTTTAGTTTTACTTTGTGAGACTTCACAAGCTTTCCGATTACCGAGAGTTTTTCCATTACCTCTTCTCCTTGTCGATTAGCATACCATTTTGAATTATTTATATAGTAGATTATATCATATATATACATTTTTGTAAAGAAGAGTCCGCCGCGGACTGCGTTGGTATACAACAAAAAAGGTGTATTGCAACATTGACCTAAAAATCATCGCTGCAACACACCTTATAAATTTTAATAAAATATATAAGCAGAAGTCAATGGATGAAATGCACCATTCGTATCCTGCTTTTGGAAAGGTGTCGCTGAAAACCACGACACATCATTTGATCCAAAGCTTAAGGATATTTATTTCATTTATTTTTTGTATGATTACTGAGCTTTCCCACAAGATATTCAAATTTTTGGCCCAGTGTATCCCCATACCTCCAAGCATCTGCAATACCAAACTGAATATCCATATCAGAAAAATTGCTTCAAATAAACCAAGACATCCAGATAGTATGTGGCTTCCTTCCTTTATTCCAGGTAATTTTTCTGTTGTATGTAACATATACAATACTATGCGAATCAGAACCACAGCTAAAATATAGGAAATTGCGATCAGAGCTAGTTGTATACCGTACTGCTCGAACAGCTTCGTGGAAACTGGACCTCCGGCAGAATTCCTTGCGCTGAAAACAATTTTATCAATGAATTGTTTTGCTGGTGCTTTTATGAATGGGAAAATCGCATAAGAAACAGGTTTGCACAAAATTATTCCCCCTATGTAGGAAATAAAAGGGGCAACCGTGTTAACGGTTCCCCTTTTGGCTCCTGAATAAACCTGAACCAGAATAAAAATACATACAATAAAGTTAATACATAAAGACGTTGTAGAATGCATACTTTTTACTCCTCAATATTGATAACTTCATGTGATGTATGGCTTTCATCTTTTTTGGCACGTATGTTTTGAATTGCAATATTTTCGTAATGGTATATCTCAATGGTATATTTCCCTTTCTTCGCATAATCCATAAGATATTCCATTTTTCCAGTATCATGATCATATTCCATCTCGTAAGAAGTTCCATCTTCATATGTAACAGTTCCCCATACATCATCCTCTTTGTAGTCATCGCCGACAATATCAGCTGAAAACATAATAAATGAATCATCTTTTTTAAGAGTTTCTGTTTCTTTATCACAAATAGCGTCTTTTTGTGTATATCCAGATATAACTTCCGCATTTTCGACTTTTATATCTTTTGGATATATATTCATTGTGTATCGGCCGGCAACTGCTTTATCCAGAGTCACTGTCGCTACTCCATTTAATGCAGGCATTTCATAAACGGTCTGATCATCAGGAGCAATCAGCGTGCATATAATGTCATTATCTGTATACCCATTTGTATCGTAAGTAATTTGAAATACTGCATCCTTTGTATCTTCACTTACCAAAGCAAAATATTGCTGAGAGTATTGCGCAAACTGTTCGTTTTGTGATGTATAAAATGCATCGTTCATGTCAGCCTTTGCTTCACTCTTTTCTCCACGTTTAAAATTGTAATATTTAAAAAATCCTGCACCTTCAATCATGTAATAACCACTTTTGGCATCGTCCGGCATGGAGAATTTCAGATAACCGTTCTTTGTGTTTTCCGCTTTTTCAATAACATATGCCTCATAATACTGCAGAAACTTCTCATCTGCTTTTATAGTTGCTGTCTGGTAATATGTGCCGGCGTAAAATGTTAAATGATACTCTTTATTCTTTTTTAGTCCAGTAATGCATCCTGCATTATTCAAATTTTTCTTGGTAACAGGTTTATCGTCAATTGATACAAGCCTTATTGTATCTGATTTCGCTCTTGATAGAATTTTACCCATATCTGAGTCTTCAATTGTATTCTTTTTTACAGAAAATGAAATATATCCATCATCATCTATTTCTGCCCCATATAATCCGAAAGAATATCCGTTGTATTTGTATCGCTGTATTTGCAAGGGCTTTAAGGAGCTGTTTTCCGACGCATATGCGATAATCTCTCCCCTATAGTAATCAGGCATCAGGCTTTCATCCTTCTGCATCCAGTAAACGCTTTCCGGACTATATTGAGAAGCTGAATTTCCTTTTGGCTGATAAACCACATAGAATTTGGTGCCATTTTTTATATAGTACATGTCTGGCTCAATATCTTTTACATCAATAGGAACGATCTCATTTGGATCTGTCTTTTCTTTGAAAATCGCCTTGTGTCCGCAGCCAGTTATTGAAATTATGGAAAGCAACACAGTTCCAACCAGAAAAATACTGCGGAATTTTTTAACAATGTTTTTATGACTCATTTTTCTTTCCTCTCTTTTTGTGCTGTTTCGGGTATTCCCCATTAAGCACATTATAAATGGTTGATTTCGAGCAATTATATCTTTTGGCAAGAACCAGATAGGGCGTTTGTCCGTAATTTACAGTTATTCCCCTGCTATTTACAAAAGAATATGGTTCGTCATGTTCTTTTCGGATCATCCGGCACTGTTCATCTGTAAGCGCCCTTTTCTCCTTATTCCACTCATTTCTTGTACCTGCAATAATATTGTCATAGGAATAATTGTTTGCTACCTTCAAGGTGATGATTTTATTCCTTGATGGTTTTCCACTGAAAGCTTCATAAATAACATTTTTGGCGAGACGAATACATTTTTTCCCGTCAATATAAATGCTTATCCTTCCTTCTTTATTTATAGGAATTTCCTTTCCAAGTGCATTAAAAATTCTTCCATTGCGATATACAATATTGCTATGATAATATCGAAACTCTTCATTCTCTAATTCAGTAGCTGACATATTACCTCCTTCTTCCCAACTAAATATTGTTTATATTCTGACGAATTGACCAGATTCCAACATAAGAAAATATTTTAGTCCGGAAATTCTCGTATTTTTTTCTCTGTTCATTATTGCGTCTTTCATTGCCTGTCTACTTCCCACAAAATCTACTTCTTTTTTCCCGCGGGACCCGGCAACGTATGGGATATTATAGTAAAGCATTCCTCTGTGGAATGGCATAAGTGTAAACACACATGCCGGGCTTTCACTTCCCTGAGACTTGTGTACACTCATGGCATACGCGTGAATTAAAAGATCCAGATCATCTTTTTTATACACGATGTCCTTATCATTTATGTTCGCATATATTTGTACGTTTTCGTCCTGATTGACAATTTTTGTTATAAAGCCAATATCTCCGTTAGATGCATCCTCGGTATTAACCTTGGATTGCATGATAAGATCCCCCTCTCTGAAAATCACACCTTTTCTGGAAATTTCATTTTTTTCAGCTGCTGCCGGATTCAGTTTCTCCTGCAGTAAGGCATTCATATCATTGATTCCTGCCGTATGTTCCCAATATGGACATAAGCACATTACATTGCCAAGTCCATATTTTTTCGTCAAAGTAACAACGCGTTCAGCCATCATGTTTTTTACATCTTCCATGGAATTGCAGTCGAAAATTTTGAAATCATCACTTTCTTTCAGTTGAGTGATTCCATTTTTTATTTTTTTGGCATTGGAGTTAATCTCTGAGTTTTCACTGGTTCTGTAAATTTTTGTTAACTTTGACACTGGAAAAGCTCCACTATCAATAACATCCCTTAATACCGCACCAGGACCGATGGAAGGAAGCTGATCAATATCTCCTACCAAAATCACTTTACAGTTATTTTGAATCGCATGGAATAACGCATACGCGACATTGATATCTACCATGGAGAATTCATCAACTACAATGAGCGAATCATTAATCAAAACTTCATCTTCACTGATTACATTTTCTCTTGTTAAATGCAAATAAGAATGTATCGTATATGCATCTATTCCTGTTGATTCTGTCATTCGCCTTGCAGCTCTTCCAGTTGGTGCAAGAAAAATGGTATTGTTCTTTGGAAATAAATAATGATATGCTGCCTGTACATATTTTATTATCATGGTTTTTCCTGTACCGGGTCCTCCATCAATCACGGATAATCTGCTTTCAAGAGATCTTAAAATCGCATTATACTGATCTTTGTCAAGTGTAATTCCATCATCGGAAGAAGTCTTTTCTATAAAACTCTGTGCATTTTGGATGTTTACCGGATCGCAGCTTATCTCACACATCATATGAGCGAGTTCACTCTCCTTGCGGTAAGTAGAAGCTGTAAACACATATTGACCTTTTGTTTCTGGCAGTCTTAGAATCTTAAGCTCCTTTTCACGTACCAGACAATAAACTCTTTCGTTTATTTCTTCTTTTGTATAACCATCTTCCTGCAGCAGTTTGAGAAGTTCATAACCAAACTTTTGCAGTTCGATGCCTGTATCACCATTGTTTTCCTTTTGTTTAATGGCATAAAAGCATGCATATTTAAACCTCAACGGGCTTTTCATTGGAAAGTTTTCTTTTCTTGCTATTCTGTCTGCGTCAATAAAAGTCAAACCTCTCTGCATACAAAGGATATATGGGTTTTCCCTTAAAATTTTCATTGCTGCCGATTTATATTGCTGATACAGTTTCATTCCATATTTTTGTGAAATACCAAAAGAAAGCAGATAGGAAACAATTTCTCTTGATGCTTTGGATTCCTGGTATGATTCTTTGATTTCCTCTAACTTCCGCTTAGTTATTCCTTTGATACGTAAAAGTCTCTCCGGGTATTTATCGAGGATCTCCATTGTTTTCCCGCCAAACATCTGATAAATTGCCTCTGCTCGCTTTGGCCCGATTCCCTTTAATATTCCACAGGAAAGGTATGTTACAATGCTATCTTTATCATCTGTAACATATTCCTTATAAGATGTCACAATAAATTGATATCCGTATTTTTTATTCTTTTCGTAATATCCTGACATGGCATACAATAGTCTTTCATTATCCGGTAATGTGGTACCCTTGCAAGCCACTTTGCCATCTTTTGTTTTAAATACAAATATGGAATAATCATCTGAATGAAACCGTTGGAAAAGAAAACGTCCATAAATAAGATGTGTATCCATTGACACAGGAGCATATCCTTCTCCAAGGGAATTTTTATCTGCAGACTCAGTAATCAGATATTGATCAGCTTCATTTTCTTCGTTATCCCGAAATGTCTTATATACAGCTTCATGTCCAATAACAAGCGATTTGCATGTATCCCAGTTTGATATTTTTTTGTTGACCTCTTTTCCGTCAATAGTTTTAATTGCATATATCATAGTATCACCTACTTTTATAATGTTGATTATATCATATATATATAATTATCGCAAGAAATCGGAGATCATGAAAGAAACGATAAAACCATACTATAAAAAGCCACTATGCATTTTCCGTAAATACATAATGGCTTCGATTCTGAAAATTACTGCCAAGCGAATCTTTCTTTTATAGCACCCCAAAAGCTGTTTTTCTTTTTTTCTTCCGGTTTATATGTATGAAATTGAATTCTATACGGGTATTTTTTTCTCCCTGGTGGCAAAATAAAAACTCCAAGTGTAGGAGGAACCTTAGCCCCTTTCGGTTCTTCAATCTTTTTATGGACATCAGGAAACTGATAATAATACGCTTCTTCTATTCCCTGCCGGAATTCATCTGGCATCTCACCGGGAGCAAATGGACTCCGAAAAATTGCTACCGGAGCATGAACCTCGGATACTTCCACAGCCCCAAGATATGTACAGTTATCGTCACACCCGGCCAAATCAAGGATTTCCAATCGTGATGGATAATCAATATAACCGTTTTTTAAATACAGCCTTGATCTTCCATCCTTTATCTTAGTGTTATCTTTCATTGCTCTCATATCTTCTGATAAACTCATAGTTTCTCCTTTCCTATGGATTACAAATTCCACAAGGCGAATATCCCTTTTTAACAACTTCTTTTCTTGACATTTTAACCTTTTTTGTATTCTTCTTAGCCATACCATTTGTTCCTGAACATCCCGGTTTGTGGAATTTGTGCGATCTTGTATTGAGAATATATGTATTCTTTTTCGTACTGTCAGACGCAGAGCTTTCTTTTATTTTGTTTTGATTTTTACTATTATTTGAAGAATAATTTGTTGTTTTTGAATAATAGCTGGATGTTGCATATTCGCCGCTATAATTTTTGGTTAAGTGGCTATCTCCGGTTTTATAATCTATAGTAATTCCCGGTTGGACATTATAACAATAGACGCAAAAACTGCAACCTTTCCCTTTATCTTCTACAGAATATGCTTCTGTTAGTACACCGGATGCAACCATATTTTTGCCTTCAAAAATCGGTGTAACACGGTAAAGAACATGATTTCCAGTTTCCTTAACATAATCAGCAACCTTGTTTTCATATGGCAGCTGCCCATCACAGTTCATATAACGTGTTCCTGTAATCAAATTCTTTTCATTCGCATTTTCTCCGGCCAATTGATAGCCTATCAGATGACACCGGTTATACAGGTAATTTCCTTCTACATATCCATTATATTTGACGGTATGCCATCCAGACGGTTTAACAGATCCGATTTCTTCTCTTTCCTCAGTTGGCATAAGCTCTTTGCAGATGTTTGCATATGCAACTCCACAACGGCTTAGTGAATCAATTTCACTATAATTTTCAAAAGCATCTGTTCTTGCTTTATCCCTGCTGCTAAAATATGGTTTATTCTGGTTGATTTCTACAGAAGCACTTCCAGAATAAGCAGGAACACTTTTAACATCGAATTTTGTTGCTGCCGAAACAGTTGTTGTTTCTGATACTGCCGTTTCAGGCTCAAATGCCTCAGATAAATTATTCTGTTGGCATCCGGTAAATATCATTGAAATCAATAACGCCGCGGCAAATAATTTTTTTTTCATAAATAGTCCTTTCGTTTGTGGTTAATGTAACCAACTTCTTACCTTGTATACGGTATTACTTTTTGACTCCAATTACCCATATTATATATGCACCCTTTCTTTTTTGCTATCTTTTACAACCGCAATTGCCTTTTTGCAATTATTTTTTGCATCTCTAGCAACTACTGGTAAATCAGGTTCTATTGAACAAACGAATTCTTTGATCGAATTATCGTATTTGCAAAATTTGCATTCTTCACATTTCATTAATATCCCATCCAAAATTATTACTTCATAAACATTCCGGTATACCTACTTGACGCTCCCCACAGCTAAGCAGGGGGATTCTTGCTTCCACCACTACTGCATTGACTGATACCTTACGATATTGCAATGTCTTACACAGTGTCCACAAGCTAGATTATACTGTTCCCGTATGCCCTACGGTGCAGTCTTATGTATATTTATGCCGACTGCATTTTCTTTCACTAATCTAACAAATACATCAATAACACTTACGCTTCGATTGGACCGGTATATAAGTCTGCAACCTGATATGCAGCTTCCAATTCATCAATATCTACACGATCCTTCCAGTTTTCTACTGTCACATCTTCATCCAGTTCAACCTTGCTTCTGCAGGCGAGAAGAAACGGCTTGTTTGCCATGTGTTCCCAAATACGACCTTCGCCTATGAGCGGAAATAAAGTCACAGATATATCCGGATCATCAAATGGATGCGTTGTCTGCATAAGTGCCGCAAATGGTATGAACTGATCTGCTTTTCTTAATTCTGGATACAATAGGATATCTTGATAGCAAGATGCGGATAAATCGCCTTTTTCTCTGTCAAGATCCAGAAATGCGTAATCCTTTAATCGTTCAACTAAGCCCTCAATTTCTTCATAGCTGTGGTTATGAAACATCAATCCACCATACACCAAGGAAAACGGTCCTTTTTCTGCGGCGTCCATATCAATTTTAAGATCTTTATCATCATTTTTCGCCGCATCCAGGTAATAATCAAATACCTGAACCTCTCTTGCGGATACTAATAGTTCGTGATCATTGAGGATCATCTTGCAATACAACATGGCATCATCTTCATCATAGATACAATCTTCTGAATGTTCGTTTTTCCCTGTGTTTTTACAACGATGTAGATGCTCGATCCGATCAACCGCAGGAGTATTATCATACATTCCCACGCAATACAATTCACGCAACTGTTTGCAGTTTCCACGAATACTATCCTGTACTTTGAACATTGAGCAGTCTGGAGCGTCAAAGCCTACCGTATTTCCATGAGCTTCGAAGTCCAATTCTTCTTCTAAATCAAATAAAAAAACAGGTTTGGACTGCATATCGGAATATAAAACTTTCCGGTCATTTGTAATAATATATAATTCGTGATAGGAACCCCATCCACCTCCAGTAATTGTAAACACATAGGCTACATAATTGAGATCTATTTCAAAATTTCTCAACATATCCATGAGCGCTTTTTCTTTTTTGCTTAGTCTTATCATTTTATTTCCATCCTCCTCATAACTTTACAGGTTATTCTGCTTGCCGATATTGCTGCCACGTTGGAATGATAGTCGTTTACCTTATTGTTACGGTTAAGAGCAATCGCTTTTTGTATGTTCGTGGTCTTCTTTCCAAGATACTGTTTGTTTTTTATAGACGGTAAACGGGCATTAATACTCTTTTATATATGCTTCTGCATCTCCCTCTCCAAAGTCTGCAACCAATATATTGAGAGCCTTATTTTTCCGAATCCACTCGTCTCTGTACTTTTTAAAATCGTTAGATAATTCCCATCCGTCTTTTGAGCAGTCTCCCATAATAACAAAGGTGTATATGCCGTTTACTACACTTGGCAAAATAGGACTTATCATCTGAGTGTTTACATCGTAATCCGGAAAGTCAAATTCATCTCGCATGATTTTTCCAAAATATTCAACCGCATTTTGTCTTGTGTTGGTAATTCTATCAAAATTGTAATCATTCACAATCGTCAATCTGTTTCTAATAGTTCCCATATGTATCTCCTTTCGTATTAACAACGTTTACAGTTTTCTTCATAAAGAACCTCCTTTTGTAAATTTCCAATATTCTTTTACCTTCAATAAGTAGTTTACCAGATTTCTCATTCTGTTCCATCTAATCTAAAAACTCTGAAACAGATTCTCGCCTAATGAGAAAATTATTCCTCGTTAATCTCTGACTTATATTCCACCAGGGCAGCTTCAACATCTATATTCTCCGAAACACGGTTAATGATTGCATCGATCAGAAAGCTTGTGATTTCCGCTTGTGTATGATTTTCATCTGCATAAGTATGCTACGGCAAGTATAACTGTAAGCCGTAACAGTTTGCGTACCGGCCAGTACCACCACGTCCGGCCAAGGAATCCTTTTATAATCCACCATCCCATCTGGGTTCCCTTGCGGAGATTACATCTCCTGCAGGCCGGCACGAGATTCTTTAAATCATTGGATCCACGTATTCCAAACAATGCCGCCCTTCTGCGTACTGCCGGGTACTCTTCCATACAATGTACAGGGAAAATATGGTCTATTGTGATCTTCTCCCTTGCCAGTTTTCTTCCGCAGTACGCGCACCGGTATCTCCCGGATACTGTTTTATTTTTTGCAAAAAATTCATTCCGGTAATTCCTGCTCCTGGTGTACTGGGTTGGAACCGCGTCAAGAGACAATTTCCTTCTCCTGCAGAAATGGAACATTTTGTTTTTTTCCCATTTGGAACAATCTTTTTTTTCATAAAACCCACGGCCATTCGACCGCGGATTGAATATGTACTGTTTCCACCACAGAGAGAAACGGTATCTTCTTACACTGTTTGCCCCAGATCTGACCCGGATAGTATAGGTATTTCCCATAAATTACTCGCCCAGTTTTTCCTTTAATCTCTTGTTTTCTGCCATAAGTGTTTTCAGCTGCTCTTTCAGGCTTTCGATTTGTTTCAGTGCATCGTTCCGGTCAAGGAGCTTTCTGTCTACCAGAATTTCTGCTGTGGCATTAGTTTTACTCAGATCACTTTCATATCTCTTCGCCATCAAGTCCGCATTAACATCATCAAATCCGGCGTCCTTTGCAGCCTCCTTAATATCTTCCGCTGTTACCGGATCATCTGTATTATCGTCATTTTCTTTTTTATCTGCGATTGCCTGCAGTTCTTCATGCATATGGTAGATTTTCTCTTCCATATCGCTTTCCTTTTCTGCAACGGATTCAAGAATATGACCGAAAATATTCTTTTTTTCAGAAGCTGTGAGATCTGTGTTGCAGCATAATAGATCGTTCATGAAATCATGTGCCGCTTCTTTAGGTTTTCTGTTGTAAAACAGGCACTCATTGACATCCGGACAGCGGTCCGTAAAGGACGGGTACAGGAAACCAGCGTCCGGCATCTGCACTACCCAGTCTCTTTCCCGAAGATCCACTTCATCCTCTTTTTCGTAATAACTCAGCCCCGGCTTGGACAACTTAACTGGACAGATTGAGCATAAAATATACTCATAAACAATTTCGGATTCATCCAGTTTTTCGTTGTCGCTCGTCTTTGTCATCACGTCGTAGGCATCATAAAACAAAATGATGTAATACGGCTCCGCTGAATCATAAGTCTCGATTACACGGTCATAAAAAGCATTGAGAAGTCCATCATCTTCCAGATGACTGTCTTTAACGCCCATAAGCAACTTGGTCATATCTTCTTGATCTTCTGATCCACTATGCACATTTACATTGAGCAGTGCATCACCGACCTTACCAGATAATGTCTTGTTTGCAATTTCGAGATATTTATGCATAACCTCATCGTCCAGATTCAGAAACTGCTTATTCATCGCAGCCTGTTTCTGCTTATTAGGATCCACATACACGCCGCATACCCGCGGAAATGTTGCTCTGTCTTTCTTAAATCTTCTTTTAAGCTCTAAAACTTCTTTCTGTACCATTTATTTTCCTCCTGTTAAAATATTGCCAAAATAATCATGTTATCTTTGTTACTTACTATTATCTTCTGTTGTTTGACAAACTGATCTCCGGAATCCGGTTTCCCTCCATCTTTCTTAACTTTCCTTTCGGAATACATTCTTTTAATGCAGATTCACTTGCTGTTGCCATGTCGATAAACCAGAAATCATTTCCATTCTGCATAATATCCATGGACCACTGCTCGTGCATCTGTTATTAGCAATAGCAAGGGAATCAATCTCCGGATCTTCAAGGAATGGATATGCAGCTTTAAAGTCAGACAGATCCGTGCCGAGTGACTTGAGGTAGTCTATGCGGCTGGCAACAGGCTTGCAGTATAATCTGTACTTTCTGCAGGCTGTGCAGTTCACGATCGCGTGCAACCAGGCGGTTGCAAATAAAGCGTGTCGCTCCGTCATTCTTTGCAATGATCCGTTTCTGGACAACAGACGGAAATATACGTACTTTTATACCGATCACATATGTCATGTGTTTCATGTTCCGCATGGACGTTCACCTCCTTAAAGCAAACTTATGTTTGGGTTAATATGCCTTTCCCACACCAGACGTTCCTATTAAAACAGTATTACCATTTTTATATCGCTCTGTATTAAA
>ERZ832317.3344-NODE-3344-length-16858-cov-4.189609_pt1 | contig 16858 bp, 20 predicted proteins | sample MGYA00519695_ERZ832317 | MGnify/ENA primary metagenome ERZ832317 (study PRJEB31850, sample SAMEA3708726) | human gut metagenome | biome: human gut; feature: human-associated habitat; material: faeces | place: China | collected 2014 ...
CTGGAGGATGTAGCCGCCAAGGGTGCCGAGGCTGTGGACGCCGTCTCCGGCGCAATCGCGGCACGCAGCGCAAGACCCGCAGCGGCGCACGCAAACCACGCGCCGCAGAGCCGGAAGCCCGCGCAAAACCAGCGATTCTCGCGCCGCAGCGCGCGAAAACCGAGCAGAAGCAGCACCAGCCCGACGGTAGGGAGGATATACTGCAGGCCGCTCACCTGCAGCGTAACCGTGCAGAGCGCGCTCCCCCAGAGCACGCGCCGCAGCGCCCGATGGCCGGGTGTCACCCCGGCGACGACCGTCTCGGGCGGCGCGGAGAGGTTCTCCGCGAGCAGCGTCTCAAAGGCCTGCTCGTTCCGATCGCGCTTATCCATCCAGCTCACCTCCCAGCATTCCGCGCAGCCGCTTTTTCAGGCGGTAGAGCCGCCCCTCGACGGCGCGCTCCGTCGTTCCAAGCTCCGATGCAATCTGGCTCGTCGGCTGTAAGTAGTAGTATTTCCGGTAAAACAGCGCCTGCTCCGCGGTGCTCAGCTGCGCGAGCGCCCGCTGCAGCGCCCGTCGCCGCTCCGCCCATAGGAGCGCTTCCTCTGGATCCGGGGCAGGGGAGGGCGCATGCTCCGGAAGCTCACCCTCGCCGCGGCGCGCGGTCTGCCGCGCGAAGTTATAGGCCGTGTTCCGCGTGACGGCGGTGAGCCATGCCTTCCAGCTGCCGCGCTGGGGGGGGGCGAACCGGTCGGCCTTTTCCCAGATGCGTAGCGTCACCTCGGAGAAGCAGTCCTCCCGGTCGTGCGCGTCCGGGACGATCGGCGCGATGATGTACCGGATCAGCGGCCCGTAGTGCAGCAGGAGCTGCTGCATCCCGTCCGGGTGCTTATCACGCAGCAGCCCGGCAATCTCCCGCTCGCGCATGCCCATCGCCTCCTCTCACGCGCTTTCTATCCAATAGATACACGAAACACGCGGAAAACCCACGCGGTTTTCACGGAATTTTTCAAAAAAAGGGCATCCGGCGCGGTCGGATGCCCTTTTTTACATGGAACGCTTACTTTTTGAGCGCCTGTACGGCGGCACGGAGGGCGTCGACGTTCTCCTGCGTCGTGGCCCAGCTCGCGCAGAAGCGCACGCCGGAGTGCGTCTCGTCGACGCGCTCCCAGTATTCATAGCCGAAGCTCTTACCGAGCTCGGCGAGGTCGCTGTCCGGGAGGATGGGGTACTGCTGGTTGGTGGGGGAGTCGAACAGCAGGGGATAGCCCGCCGAGACGAATATCTCGCGGATCTGGTGCGCCATGTCGATGGCGTGGCGTGAGATCCTCAGGTACAGATCGTCCGTGAAGAGCGCGTCGAACTGGATGCCGAGCAGGCGGCCCTTGGCAAGGCGCGCGCCGTGCTGCTTCATCATGAATAGGAAGTCCTTCTTCAGCGCGGGCTCCGTAATCACGACCGCCTCGCCGAAGAGCGTACCGACCTTCGTACCGCCGATGTAGAACACGTCGCACAGGTGCGCGACGTCCTGCAGCGTCACGTCCGTCCCGTCGGTCATCAGGCCGTAGCCAAGGCGCGCGCCGTCGATGAACAGCCGCAGCCCGCAGCGCTGGCAGGCGTCGTAGATCGCCGTCAGCTCCGACTTGGTATAGAGCGTGCCGCACTCGGTGGGGTGGGAGATGTAGACCATGCCGGGCTGGACGATGAAGTCGCTGGAGGGGTCCGTCCGGTGCCAGTGGACATAGTCCTCGATCTGGCGGGCGGTAATCTTGCCGTCGTCCGTGGGCAGGGCGATGACCTTGTGGCCGGTGGCCTCGATGGCGCCGGCCTCGTGGCAGTTGATGTGTCCGCTCGCGGCGGAGAGAACGCCCTGCCACGGGCGCAGGATCGCGGCGATCACGGTTGTGTTCGCCTGTGTGCCGCCGGAGAAAAAGTGAATATCCGCATCCGGCGCATCGCAGGCCGCGCGGATCCTGGCGCGGGCAGACGCACAGTATTCGTCCTCGCCATAGCCGACGGTCTGCACCATGTTCGTCTCGGCCAGACGCTTCATAATCTCTGGATGGGCGCCCTCGAGATAATCGCTGTTGAAGTAGATCATGGGAAAACGCTCCTTTCTTCTGTTCAGTTTCATCTTACTACAATTCTTGCCCGAAGTAAAGCGCGAAAATCGCGCCCGTCGCGGGGCTTGCAATGGGCGGGCATTTTCGATATAATAGATAAAAACGCATGGGGAGGGGCTCTATGAAAAAGGTTCTCTATTATCTGCTGCTGGCGGTGCTGATCGGCGTGTTCGCCTTCTCCGCCTATAAGATCGGGAGTTATCTCGTCGAGAAGCATAAGAGCGAGCAGGTGACGAAGGCGGCCGAGGAATTCACCACCCCCGTCGAGACGGACGAGGAGCAGACGACGAAGGAGCCGGAGCGCATTTCCGTCGATTTCGACGCCCTGCGCCAGCAGAACGGCGACGTGGTGGCGTGGCTCTACGGCGCGGACACGGGGCTGAACTACCCCGTGGTGCAGGCCGACGACAATGACTATTACCTCTACCGTCTGCTCGACGGCAGCTACAATAAAAACGGCACGCTCTTCGTCGACGCCGCGTGCAAGGCCGACTTCTCCGGCCGCAACACGATCATCCACGGCCACCATATGCGCTCGGGCGCGATGTTCGGCCACCTCGTGGAGTATAAGAAGCAGGCGTTTTACGATGCGCACCCGTACCTCTATCTCATGACGCCGGAGCAGACCTACCGCGTCGACCTCTTCGCGGGCGTGGTCGTGGACTATGACGCGGAGATCTACCAGTCGAATCTGAGCCAGTCGTACCTCTCGTGGTGCATGAGCCATTCGCGCTTCACCACCGACATGACCGTCCCGTCCGACACGGACCGGATCCTCACGCTGAGCACCTGCAGCTATGAGTACGACAACGCCCGCTTCGTCGTGCTGGGCGTGCTGACGCCGGTGGAGTGAGCCGAAACCGCATCACCGCAAAAATATAATAAAAAAGCTCGCCATGCAGTGCATGGCGAGCTTTTTTTAGTTACTTCGCGTCCGGAGGCAGGAAAATTGCGCCGACGGAGAAGAGCGCGACCTTCGCCAGATCGGGCTGCGCCGTGCGCACAAGATTCTCGTTTTCCATCACGCACAGCAGGTCGCGCCCCATATAGGCCGCGATGGGCCGCGCATCGATGGCCTGCTCCATCGCGTCCGTCACGGGGACAGGGGAGAGCGCATAGGCAGGGAAGTCCATTGCATACAGACCGTCCGGCGTTTTGTCGACCGTCAGGCGGCCGCTCAGCGTGTCAAAGCGCACCTGTGTCTCTCCGGGCTCGATCAGCTCCATCACGGCATAGGCCGCCGCCATGGTCGCGTGGCCGCAGAGATCAAATCTCACCGTTCAGCGTGAACCAGCGCAGGTGCCAGCTCTCGCCGGTTTTTCGCAGATAGGCCGTCTCGGAGAGGTTGTTCTCCCGCGCGATGCGCTGGAGCATTTCATCGCTGTAGGGGCGGTCGAGCACACAGATCGCCGCGGGATTTCCTGAAAAGACCCGGTCGGTGAAAGCGTCGATGATATACTGCTTCCTAGCCTGTCCTCCTGCGCGGCAGGCGGATTGTTCAGAGCGTCTGCTTGATCTTCTCGGCGATCTGGTCGGCGGTCAGGCCGTACTCGCGCAGGACGTCCGCGGCCTTGCCGGACTGGCCGAACTGATCGTTTACACCGATCTTGCGGAACTTGCAGGCGACATGACCCATCAGCACGTCGGCCACGGCGTCGCCCAGACCGCCGATGACGCTGTGCTCCTCGACGGTGACGACGTTGCCGCACTTTTCGGCGTAGGCCTTGACGCACTCGGCGTCGATGGGCTTGATCGTGTGGACGTTGATGACGGAGATCTCGATGCCCTCGGCGGCGAGGAGCTTCGCGGCCTCGAGCGTCTCATTGACCATCAGGCCGCAGGCGAACACCGCCGCGTCCTTGCCCTCGCGCAGGACGTTGGCCTTGCCGATCTCGAAGGGGTAGTCCTCCTCGAAGACGGGCGTTGCCAGACGCGCAAGGCGCATGTAGGCGGGACCCTGGAACCCGGCGAGCGCGAAGGTGGCCTTGCGGGCCTCCTTGGCGTCGGCCGGGACGATCACGGTCATGCCGGGGACAAGGCGCATCAGGCCGATGTCCTCGATCGCCTGGTGGCTGCCGCCGTCCTCGCCGACGGAGACGCCCGCGTGGCTGCAGCAGATCTTGACGTTGAACTTCGGATAGGCGATGGAGTTGCGGATCTGCTCATAGGCGCGGCCCGCGCCGAACATCGCGAACGTGGAGCAGAAGGGGACAAGACCCATCGTGGACAGGCCCGCGCCGATATTCATCATGTTCGCCTCGGCGATGCCGCAGTCGAAGAACCGCTCGGGATAGGCGGCCTTGAAATGCTTCGTCATCGTCGCGCCGGCGAGGTCGGCGTCGAGCACCACGACCTTATCGTTGACGGCGCCCAGCTCGACGAGGGCCTTGCCGTAGGCTTCACGGGTTGCAATTTTCTCACTCATGGTCTCAGTCCTCCAATTCCTTCAAAGCCTGCTGGCGCTGCTCCTCGTTGGGTGCCTTGCCGTGCCAGCCTACCTGGTTCTCCATGAAGGAGACGCCCTTGCCCTTGACGGTGTGGGCGAGGATGCACTTCGGCACGCCGGGGGCGGTTCTGGCGCTCAGCGCCGCCTCGATGGCTTCGAGGTCGTGGCCGTCCAGCTCGAACACCTCGAAGCCGAAGGCGCGCACCTTCGCCGCCAGATCGCCGAGACTCATGACCTCGTTGTTGCTGCCGTCGATCTGCAGACCGTTGTTGTCGATGATGACGGTCAGATTGTCCAGCTTATAGTGGGCGGCAGACATCAGCGCCTCCCAGATCTGGCCCTCCTGACACTCGCCGTCGCCGAGGATGGTATAGACGTTGACATCCTGCTTCTGCACCTTCGCGCCGAGCGCCATGCCCACCGCGATGGAGCAGCCCTGACCGAGCGAGCCGGTAGACGCGTCCACGCCGGGGACCTTCTTGCAGTCGGGGTGGCCCTGCAGGATGCTGTGCAGCTGGCGGAAGTTCTGGAACTCACCGCGGCTGATGAAGCCGCGCTCGGCCAGCACCGCGTAGTAGCACGGGGCCGCGTGGCCCTTGCTCAGCACGAAGCGGTCGCGCTCCGGCATCTTGGGGTTCTGGGGATCAATGCGCATGTGGTTAAAAAACACGCTCACCATCAGCTCCACCGCGGAGAGGGAACCACCGGGATGGCCGCTGCCTGCATTGGCGGTCATGTTGATGATATCTCTGCGGACGGCTTTGCATACGCTGGAAAGTTCTGCCGTATTCATGGGAAACCTCCATATTATAAGTTACTATTAGAGTATCGCATCTGACAGAAAAAGTCAATCAATCCGGCGGAGAAAAAGTGCCGCCGCGCGGGCAATATTTTCTCCCGGACAGTGAAAAGGGCGGGGAAGCTCAGGTCTCCTCGTCCTTTTCATGATTTTTATCGGGCTCTTCCTTGATTTTTCCTTTGATTTTAACGCGTGACAAGGGGTTTGCCTTTGCGGCCACACGGAGGGCTTCGTTGTCGATGTGCGTGTAAATTTCCGTTGTATTGAGGTGCTCGTGCCCGAGAACCTCCTGCACGGCCTTCACGTCCACGCCGTTTTGCAGCATGAGCGTCGCCGCCGTGTGGCGCAGCTTGTGGCTCGAGTAGCGCGTGCTGTCCAGTCCCGCGGCACTCAGGTGTTTCTTGACCAGCAGGTTCACCGTCGAGCGGCTGATGCGCCGATTGTTGCGCGAGAGGAAGAGCGCCTCGCGGTCGCGGCCGCTGATCGGCCGCCGCACGGCGAGATACTGCCCGAGCGCGTCCTTGCAGGCCTGATTGAGGTAGACGATGCGCACCTTATTGCCCTTGCCGAGGATGCGCAGCGCGTCGCCCTGCATGTCGTTGAGGTTCAGGCCGATCAGCTCCGAAATCCGCAGCCCGCAGTTGAGAAACAGCGTCAGGATGCAGTAGTCGCGCTCGCGGTTCTCGCCGTCGACGGAATCGAGCAGGGAAATGCTCTCATCGAGCGTCAGATAGCGCGGCAGCGTCTTCATCAGCTTCGGCGGGTCGACATCCTTGCAGGGATTTTCCTCCAGCAGGTGCCGCTTATTGCACAGATAATTGAAAAACGAGCGGATGGTCGCGAGCTTGCGCGCACGGGAAGCCGGGCTCAGCCCTTTGTTAGAAATTTCACTATTCTGGTGCTGCAGCCGGTCGCGGCTCAGGTACGACAGATAGTCGTAGATGTCCGTCAGGCGGATCGAGCTGACGAACGCGAGATCGACGTCGCGGATGTCGATCTGATCGAGCGGAAGCTCGTGGAGCTCGGCATTTCGGGCGCGCTTCATATAGCGGAAGAAATTGCGCAGATCCAGATAGTATTCATCGACCGTGCGCTGCGAGTGCGCCTTGATCGTCTCGTGGTACGAGAGAAAATCGAGCAGGATCTGCGGAGAATCTTTTCGGTAATCCATTGTATTTTTTCGCGGGGATGTGTTGAGCAGACAATTAAATAAAAAACAGGTGTGCGGCGGCCATCCGCGCCAAGCGGCCCCGGAAGGTCAAACCGGCCAAAAACGCCGTTTTCCGGGGAATACCCTCTGTCAGCCTACCTCCAACTGAACAAAATTTTTATTTTGTTCAGTTGACACAATCCTCACGGAAGTCCTCCTTCTCTTTTCAACGCTACGGGCATCGTAGCAGAAATTTTGCTTTGTGTCAAATCAGCGCATGCGGCGGCGCAAAAAAAACACGGGCGCGCAGAAAACTCTGCGCGCCCGCAAAGAAAGCCATGTGCTACGAAGCGCTGCCGCTCATCATGGCGGCGATGAGAATCGAATAGTACTTCGTATCGTCCGAGTCGCTGCGGCTGTTGATGATGATCGGGCAGGCCGCGCCGCAGATCGTGCTGGCCATCGTATGCCCCGCGATGCAGCTGCAGGTCTTATACATGATGTCCCCCATCTCGACATACGGCACGAGCAGCAGATCCGCCTGCCCGGCCACGGGGTCGCTGATCGTCTTCGGGCGGACTCGCGCGAGAGCGCGCTGTCGATCGCGAGCGGCCCGGAGACGACGCAGCCCGGAATCCCGCGCCGCGCCACCTCGCGCGCCGTCACGGTCGAGGGCATCTTCTCCGACACGGTTTCGACCGCGGACAAAACCGCCACCTTCGGCGTCTCGATCCCCAGCGCGTGCGCCACAGGCAGCGTGTTCTCGACGATCCCGATCTGCGTCTCGACATCGGGGTTAATGTTGATCGCCGCGTCGGTGATCAGAACGATCCGCCCGTCGTACTGGAAAAAGCCGCACTGGCTCAGCAGCCGCCGCCCGGTCTGCGGCATCAGACCCGTCTCGCGATTTAAAATCGCGCGTGCGAAGTCCGCCGTGTGCAGCAGCCCCTTCATCAGCATGTCCGCGCGCCCCTCGCGCACAGTGCGCACGGCCAGCTTCGCCGCGTCCAGCTCCGTGCCGGTAAACGGCACGATCTCATAGTCCGACACCTGCTCGCCCATTCTGCGCAGGAGCCGCGCGATCTCGTCGGCCGGGCCGATAAGCGTACCCTCCGCCGCCCCGGCGCGCTGCGCGCGCACGAGAGCCGCCAGCGCCGGTTCATCCTGCGCGTTGGCGAGCGCGATGCGTCCGCGCAGGCCGTGCGAGAGCACATGCCTCTCCAGTTCCTGAAAGCTCGTAATCAAAACGGTGTTCCTCCGTGGTATCAAGAATCTCGGCGGCGCAAAACGCGCCGTACAAACAATTGGATATTATACATGCGGATGCGGCAAAACTCAACCGTTTTTCCGCCGCCCCCTCCCCTCTTTTCGCCGCGACGCGCTTGCAAGCGCCCGCGTTTTCCTGTATACTGGAGGAAATCAGATAAGGGGGCACGCGATTCATGATCTGGAACATTCTCGTTTACGCCATTGTCGCCGTCGGCGTGATTTTGCTCGTCGCGCTGACTGTCTACCGCATCGACTGGGCACGTCACCCGGAAAAGTACAAGGAACTGGAGAAATCCGACGAAAAAAGCGAATATTGGGCCAAGAAAAAGCTCGATCAGGAGGCCGCGCAAAAGCGCGCCAAGGAGAAGGAAAAAGTGAAAAAGCAGCAAAAACGCCTAGACAAGGTCAACCACTACCGCGCCATCGCGGGTCAAAAGCCCCTGAATCCCAGCCAGCTGAACAAAAAATCGAAGAAATAAGGAAAATCTCCGGCAACGCCGGAGATTTTCCTTATTTCCTGAACCGCTTTCCCGTGTTGCTGTAGATTATGGCAAAGGCGACCAGACCCAGCACGAGCGCGAGATAGGCGAGTGCCGGCCAGACTTTGTCATAGATCCCGCCGACCGCCGCCATGGGCAAAAACGCGCCCATCGGCAGCAAAATCTTGCCCCAGAAGCGGCAGAGCGCCCGCTCGTCAAAGGCCGCGCGTTCCTCGGGCGTCATGGTGTTGTAGCCCGCGAGCAGCCGTCCGCCCTTTCCGCATATCAGCAAAACCGCAGCGGCAAGGATCCCGAGCGCAAGCAGCCCCGTTATCACCAACGAGAAGATGTCTCCTTTTGTCATAACCGGCCCTCCCTTCTTCTGTGCGTCTATTATTTTATCATACAGACCGCCATTTGTCACTTCCAAGTCTCGCAGAGTTCGCATCTAAAAGGTCCAATCCGTTTTTGCGGCGGCGTGTACGTCGAAAAAAACGGACTGCGCGGAGAGAGTGTATTTTTGTGCGCCGCGCGTACAAAAATGCGCGGTTCGGAGCGAAAAATTACATAAAAAGGCCGTCTCACCCACTGGATGAGACGGCCTTTTTATGTAATTTAGTCCTGCTGCCAGTTATGCCACACGTTCTGGACGTCGTCGTTGTCGTCGAGCATATCGAGGAGCTTCTCCATGCTCTTCACGTCCTCCTCGCTGGACATGGTGACGTAGTTCTGCGGCACCATCTCGATCTCCGCGCTGGCAAAGGTGTAGCCCTTGGCCTCGAGCGCCTTGACGACGTCGTTGAAGCTGTCGGGATCGGTGGTGACCTCAAAGACGGGGCCGTCGGCCTCGATGTCCTCGGCGCCGGCGTCGAGCGCGTCCATCATGACGGTCTCCTCGTCGAGCTCCTCGTCCTCGTTGTTGATGACGATCACACCCTTGCGGTCGAAGGACCAGCTGACGCAGCCCTGTGCGCCCATGCCCTTGCCGAACTTATCGAAATAGTGGCGGATCTCGGGGGCGGTGCGCTGGCGGTTGTCGGTCAGCGCCTCGACGATGACGGCCGCACCGCAGGGGCCGTAGCCCTCGTAGGTGACGGACTCGTAGTTGTCGGTGTTGCCCGAGCCGAGCGCCTTGTCGATGGTGCGTTTGATGTTGTCGTTGGGCATGTTGGCAGCCTTCGCCTTGGCGATGACGGTCGCGAGACGGGAGTTGTTATTCGGATCGCCCGAGCCGCCCTGCTTGACGGCGACGATGATCTCCTTGGCGATCTTGGTGAAGGCGGCGGAGCGCTTGGCATCGGCCGCACCCTTGGTTTTCTGGATATTGTGCCACTTGGAATGTCCGGACATAGTATCTTCTCTCCTTAGCTCATGTAGAATTGCACGGCGTCATGGTGGACGGCCGATTTTGTGATCTGAATCGTGGGAAAGGCCTCGCTCAGGCGGCGCACAAGCTCCTCACAGACCACGTTCTCCGTGGGAAAGTGGCCCGCGTCGATGAGGTTCAGTCCCTGCGTATCCAAAAAGTCGTGGTAGCCGAGGTCGCTCGTGACGAACGTGTCGCAGCCGAGGTCGATGACCCTCTGGATATATTCACCGCACGCGCCGCCACCCACCGCCACGCGGCGGACGGGTCTTTCGCCGCTGTGATAGCGCAGCCCACGACAGCCCAATAATTTTACCACATCCTGTAGGAACTCTTCAAGGGGTTTTTCGCAGGAAATGGTGCCGATTCGCCCGATTTTTTCCTCATTGAACGGTTCCGCGTCCTGCAGGCCAAGTTTTCGGGCGAGACAGTCGTTCACGCCGCCCTCCGCGGCGTCGAGATTGGTGTGCATGCAGATGGCGGAGAGGTTCCCTCGCACCAGCGCCGTCAGCAGCCCGCCGAGCCGCGTATCGTCGCGCAGCGTCTGCATCTGCTGCTCGTGCCAGCGGACGTTCATGACCGGGTGGTGTGCCACGATCAGCTCCGCGCCGAGCCGCGCCGCCTCGTCCGCGACGGCCCGCGTCACGTCGAGCGCGACGAGAATCCGCGTGACCTCGCGGTCCGGGTCGCCGACGAGCAGACCCACGTTGTCCCAGCCCGCCGCGAGCTCGCGCGGTGCCCAGGTATAGAGAAACTGTTCGATTTCACGCACGGCCGCCATGCTGCCATACCTCCTTCTTTTCCTGCAGCTGCGCCGCAAGGGACAAGAGCGCCTGTGTCTCCTCCCCGCGGCTCTCGCGGATGCCCTCCGCGCGGCGGCGCAGGCGCGCGATCTGCCGCGTGAGGTATGCGCCGTAGAGCGGGTCGCCCTCCAGACAGAACCCGCCGTACTGCTCGAGTACCGACGCCGTCCCCGGCTCCGCCCCGCGGACGGAAAGGACGAGATAGAGCTTACCCTTGTCCTCCACGAGCCGCTCGGCATCCGCGGCATAGCCGTGCTCGCGCAGCCACGCACGCAGCAGCTCGATCTTCGTCTGCGGCTGCAGCAGAAGCGTGCATCCGCGCGTCCACGGCGCGCTCTCGAGAATATGGATGATCGTCTCGCCGCCCATACCGGCGATGACGAGCGTGTCGGCCTCGTCGGGCGCGATGGCGCTCAGCCCGTCGCACAGGCGGAAGGCCAGCCCGTAGACGTCGTATTCGCGCGCGGTGCGGCGGGCGTGCTCAAGCGGCCCGGCGCCGATATCCGCGGCGATGGCGGAGGAAATCCGCCCCTGCTGCAGGAGCCAGACCGGCAGATACCCGTGGTCGGTTCCGATGTCGGCCAGACGCGCGCCCTGCGGCACGAGATCGGCCAGCAGCTGCAATCGCGGGGCGAGCTGTAGATGTTTCGGCTGCATAGGCCACTCTCCTTCTGCGGACGCAAGCAAACGCATACGGCGGTGGCCGTATGCGTTTGGCGTTGTCACGGTTGTGTTACTCCGCGGCCTTGTTGGCCTCTTCGTTGACGATTTCGAGCAGCTTGTCGCAGTCGATGCCGTGCACCATGCAGGCCTCCTCCACGGTCTCGCCGCGGGAGGACGGGCAGCCAAGGCAGTGCATGCCAATGGACAGGAAAATGGGCGCGGTCTGAGGCGCGACATCCAGAATATCACCGATGATGGTGTCTTTGGTGATCTCAATCATTGTAAAAACCTCCGTAAGATAGATACTGGGGATAGTATATCCCAAATTCGTTTCCGTTTCAACAGAAACTTTCAGAAATTGTTCATTTGTTGCGCTGATAGATGTTCCACAGCCCCTCCATCAGCAGATATTTGTCATAGACGATGCGGTTGCGGCAGTAGCGCACGATGACGGGCGCGTTGCTGCCGGTGGCGATAATGGAGGGGTGCTCATCCTCGCCGAGCATGTCGCGGATGCGGTCGATGATCCCGTCGAGCATGCCCGCCGTCCCGTAGACGATGCCCGAGCGCATGCAGTCCTCGGTGTTCTTGCCGATGAGCTGCTTCGGGTGCTGCAGCGCCACGTCCGGCAGCTGCGCCGTATGATCCGAGAGCGCGTCGAGACTCAGACGCACACCGGGGAACATCAGCCCGCCCTCATAGGTGTGCTTGGCGGAGATATAGGAGATGGTCGTGGCGGTGCCCATGTCGATCATGATGATCGGCGCGGGGTATTTCTCCAGCGCGGCCACGGCGTTTGCGACGATATCCGCGCCGAGCTGGTTGTGTACCTCCATCCGGATGTTCAGCCCTGTCTTCACGCCCGGCCCCACGACCATCGGCGGCTTTCCGAGCAGGCGCGTGAGCGCCTTTTCCATCATAAAGTTGATCGGCGGCACGACGCTCGAGAAAATGGCGCCGGTGACGTCCTTCAGGTCGTAGTGATACAGCTGGAACAGGTTCATCAGGTCGATGCTGATCTGATCGGCCGTTTTGCGGCTGTCCGTGTCGATGGACGCGAGGAACTTCAGCTCCCGCTTCCGGTCGAACAGACCCGCCGAGATCGTCGAGTTGCCGACATCAATCGCCAAAAGCATCTGCGAGTCCTCCCTCTTTCGTATTCTCTCTTATTTCATATCATAGCACGCTCCGTGTACAATGGCAACAGGAAAAGCCCGGTTCGGCTGCCCGCGGGGCGCGCCGTTTTTTGCCGGAGAGGTCAGATTTTCTTCGCCGATACATCGCAGATCTGCAGGCGGATGCCGTTTTTCGCGGCGGCAGTGCGGCCCGTCTCGAGGAGCTTGTCGCGATTCTTCGTGAGCAGCTGCACGACCAGCTCGTCCTTCTTCTCCTGCGGCAGCTTCTCGAGCAGGCCGCGCGCCATGTTCGAGGCCATGGCGGAGTTGCCGGAGAGCACGGAACCGAAGAGGCCGGTCCTGTCCTCCTTTTTCAGCTTCTCGACCAGCAGCGGGACGAGAAAGTCTGCCACGGAGTCATAGTCGATCTCGTCGATCAGGATTTTCAGTTCAATCATATGCTGTCCTCCTTGGGGAAAAAAGCGCCGGGAGCGGTTGGCTCCCGGCGCTCTGTCTGTTTTTCGGCCGGAAAATGCGCGTTTACGCCTTGGGGCCGGCGGCGACGACCTCGGCGCTCATGTGGGTGTACTTCTTGAAGTTCTCGACAAAGCTCGCAGCCAGCTTCCTGCAGCTCGCAGCATAGGCGTCCCCGTCGTCCCACGTGTTCGCGGGGATGAGCAGCTCGCTGGGCACGCCCTCGATGCTCGTCGGCACCTGTACGCCGAAGGTGGGATCAGTGACAAACTCGCTCTTCTCGATCTCGCCGGTCAGGGCGGCGGTAACCATGGCGCGGGTGTAGCTCAGCTTCATGCGCTTGCCGGTGCCGTTCCAGCCGGTGTTGACCAGATAGACCTTCGCGCCCGCCTTCTCGACCTTGTCGGCCAGCATCGCGGCATAGACGGAGGGATCGAGCGGCAGGAAGGGCTCGCCGAAGCAGGTGGAGAACGTCGGCACGGGCTCCGTCACGCCGATCTCGGTACCGGCGACCTTGGAGGTAAAGCCAGAGACGAAGTAGTACATGGCCTGGTTCTTATCGAGCTTGCTGATGGGGGGTAGCACGCCGTAGGCGTCCGCCGTCAGGAAGATGACGGTCTTGGGGACGCTCGGGCTCATGCCGGAGAGCTCTGCGTTGGGGATATACTCTACGGGGTAGCCCACGCGGGAGTTGACGGCGAGGGAGTCGTCGTCGAAGTCGAACTCGCGCGTCTCGGGATCCATGACGACGTTCTCGACCATCGCGCCGAACTTGATGGCGTTGTAGATCTCAGGCTCGCCTTCGGGGCTGAGGTTGATGCACTTGGCGTAGCAGCCGCCCTCAAAGTTGAAGACGGAGTCGTCGGCCCAGCCGTGCTCGTCATCGCCGATCAGCTTGCGGTTCGGGTCGGCGGAGAGGGTGGTCTTGCCGGTGCCGGACAGACCGAAGAACACGGCGGAGTCGCCGTGCGTGCCGATGTTGGCGGAGCAGTGCATCGGGAACACGCCCTGCTTGGGCAGGACATAGTTCATGACGGAGAACACGGACTTCTTGATCTCGCCCGCGTACTGCGTGCCGCAGATCACGACCTCGTGCGCCTCATAGTCGACGAGGATCGCGGCCTCGGAGCGCGTCCCGTCGATCTCGGGGATGCACTTGAAGCCGGGGGCGGCGATGATGGTATAGTCCTCGCGGAAGTCCGCGAGCTGCTCGGCCGTCGGGCGGCGCAGCAGCTGGTGGATGAAGAGGTTCTGGCTCGCCAACTCGTTGACGATGCGGAACGCCTTCGTATACTTGGGATCGGCGCCGGCGAAGCCGTCGAAGATAAAGACGTCCTTGCCCTGCAGATAGGCGATGACCTTGGCGCGGATGGCGTCGAACTTGGCCTTCTCGATGGGGCGGTTCACCTTGCCCCAGGCGATATCGTCATGGACAGCGGGGGTGTCGACAATGAACTTGTCGTTGGCGCTGCGGCCGGTATACTTACCGGTTTTCACGACCAGCGCGCCGGTATTGGAGAGCGTGCCCTCTCCGCGCGCAAGCGCATGCTCCACGAGCTGCGCCGGCGTCAGGTTGCGGTAGACGGCACGGGTGTTGATGATCCCCAGCTTCTCCAGACCATAGGTTTCCATAGTTGCTTTTCCTCCTGCATGAATATATGGGCAGTTACCTGCCGCTTTTCAATCTTGGATTATAACATATCAGTCGGATAAAGGATAGCCCCTTATCCGAAAATTTGACAGGAAAGTTTTTCAGCGCAGGCAAATCCGCGCCCCGCCCTGATACGCCGTCAGCTCGCCGACGCGCTGCGCGCTCGGGACGCAGCCGCGGAGGTCGGCCAGCAGGCTCTCCGCGTCCCCGGGATCCGCCGCCATGAGCAGGCCCCCGGACGTCTGCGGATCAAAGAGCAGATCCTGCACGGCCAGCTCCACCTCACCGGCGTCGACGGAACTCTCGGCGAAGCTGCGGTTGCGGTAGAGCCCCGCCGGGAGCACGCCCATCCGCGCGAACTCCATCGCCGCGCCGATGAGGTCAATCCCCTTCGTGTCCACCCGCGCGGCAAGGCCGCTGCCCTGGCACATCTCCAGCAGATGCCCCATCAGGCCGAAGCCCGTCACGTCCGTGCAGGCATGGACGCGATAGCGCACCATCACATCGCGTGCGTTTTTGTTGAGCGTCGTCATCAGGCGCATCGCAAGCTGCACCGTCTCCTCGTCACAGAGGTCGGCCTTCATCGCGGAAGTCAGCACACCGATACCGATGGGCTTGGTCAGAATCAGCACGTCGCCCGCCCGCGCGCCGCTGTTCGTCAGGACGCGGTCGGGGTGGACGAAGCCCGTCACGGCGAGGCCATACTTCGGCTCGTCGTCGAAGATGCTGTGTCCGCCGGTGATGATCGCGCCCGCCTCATAGGCCTTGTCGTACCCGCCGCGGAGAATCTGGTGGATCGTGGCCTTTTCCATCTTCTCCGGCACGCACATGATGTTGAGCGCGAGCTTCGGCTCGCCGCCCATCGCGTAGACGTCCGAGAGCGCATTCGTCGCAGCGATCTGGCCGAAAGTGTAGGGATCATCCGCGATCGGCGGGAAGAAGTCCACCGTCTGCACGAGCGCGAGCTCGTCCGACACGCGGTAGACCGACGCGTCGTCGCTCTTGTCGAAGCCCACCAGCAGATTCGGGTCGCTGTGGACGCGGATGCCCTCGAGCAGCTGCGCCAGCGTCCCGGCGCCGACCTTCGCGCCGCACCCGGCGCACTGCGCGAGCTTCGTCAGCTTCACCTGATTTTCCATCATGCTTCCCTCCTCAATATCCCGGACAGGTGCAGAATCGCCTCTAAAACGCCGCCGCCGACGGCAAGAGCCTTGTCCGACGCGGTATAGCAGTTTTCCACCTGTCCGCGCGGGTCGACGTCGCCGGATTTCATGCCCTTGTGAACCTGCGTCCCCTCCGGAAGAATCCCGCGCAGGACGCCGCCGATCATGCAGCACATCGGCAGACCCGCCACCTCGCCCGCGACGTCGCCCGGCTCCACCCGCGCGCCGATCTCGAGCTTCCGGTGAAACACGCCGTCCGCCGGTGCGCGCAGGACGCGCTCGCCCGCGAAGCCCCCGATCAGGCCGGGGATGTTCGTGTTGGGGATGGCGCTGCCGCGGTAGATCACCCGTCCGAGCGTGTGCCCGCGCATCGTCTCTACGACGGCGTGGCAGTCCTCCCCCACCGTGAAGCCGGGGCCGACGCCGATGACGACGGGCGCGTCGCCGATCCGCATGCCGAGGTTGCGCTTGGCGAGAATCGCGTCGACGAGCGCATCAGGCCGCAGCGCTTCGCGGCAGGTGCATGCCGGATCGGCGAGCACGGGGATCTCCCCCGCCGCGAGAATTTCCTCCGCCTGCGCGGCCGATGCCGCCGCGCGCGCCGTCACATCCTCGACCGTGGCCGCGCCCAGCACAAGCGCCTGCGAGAAGCAGACCGTGCGGCGGATGGCCGTGGGCTTTTCGAGGTCGGTCATCACCACGTCCAGCCCCGCGCGGTGCAGCCGCAGGGCGATGCCGGAGGCGAGATCCCCCGCGCCGCGAATCAGAACTCTCATGCTTCCCGCTCCCTTCGTCTGTTTTTCAAAAGAATAACACCGATTAAAAAAAAGGTCAATCCCCGCCGTTGACGTTTGCGGCAGGGGCTGGTACAATAGCCGTATGGAACAGAATTTACACTACAACGTATCTGTGCGCCTGTTCGCTGAGGAGAAGTGCTTCGGCCCGGGCATCGCCGCGCTGCTGCACCGCGTGCAGGAGCTTCATTCGCTGCGCGCCGCGGCCATGTCGATGGGCATGGCATACTCCAAGGCGTGGACGATCACGAAGCACGCCGAGCGGCAGATGGGCTTTCCCCTGCTGCACTCGAGCACCGGCGGCAAAGGCGGCGGCGGCGCGACGCTGACCCCGGAGGGCGAGCGCCTGCTCACGCAGTACGACGATTTCTGCCGCGAGCTGCGCGATTACGGCGACCGCCTGTTCGCGGAAAAATTCGGAAGCATCCCCATACAGAGCGGCCATACAGAAGAATAAGCAAAAACTGGCAGCCCCAACCGGGGCTGCCAGTTTTATATTATGTAGAACGTTACTTCTTCCGCGCGTAGGGCGTGTTTACCAGCGGAAGCTCGAGACGCCGCTCGCCGTCGAGCCGGTAGTAGGC
>ERZ832317.3348-NODE-3348-length-16846-cov-3.909118_pt1 | contig 16846 bp, 12 predicted proteins | sample MGYA00519695_ERZ832317 | MGnify/ENA primary metagenome ERZ832317 (study PRJEB31850, sample SAMEA3708726) | human gut metagenome | biome: human gut; feature: human-associated habitat; material: faeces | place: China | collected 2014 ...
CAGACTACCTGGATCTGGAACGGAAGGTGAAGGCCCCTACGCTTAAGAAAAATGTCCTGAGCCGGAAGATGAACCTGGAGAGCATGGGGGAGGAGCTGCGGATCCTCTATGTGGCCATGACCAGGGCAAAGGAAAAGCTGTTCATCACAGCCGGAGACCGGTATCTGGGCCGCCATGCGGAAAAATGGGGCGGGATCTCCGGAAGGCGGGAGCTGCCGTTTACATTCTTAAGCGCTGCCGGTTCCTATCTGGACTGGCTTTTAATGGCCTCGGAAAATGCCAGGGCCTCTCTTTCCGTCACCTGTATCCCAGCGGAGGAGCTTCTGAAGGAGGCGGCCAGGAGCCAGGCCTGGAAGGCGGAGACGTACCTGGAGCTTAAGCGGCTCAGGGAAGAGGGGGAGCCCTGTCCTCCGGAGGTCCTGGAGCAGCTTTGCCGTCCCTATCCCCATGAGGCGGACATCGGGCTCCATGCCAAGATGTCGGTTTCAGAGCTGAAGGAGCAGGGACAGTTTGTAGACGACGGAGAAAGCGATTTCCTTCCCACGGTCCCGGCCTTTCTCCGGAAGGGAGAGGAAGAGGAACGGGAGCAGGGCCGTATTTCCCGTCCCGGCGGCGCAGTCCGGGGAACGGCCTATCATCGGGCCCTGGAGCTTCTGTCCTTTAAGGATGCGGTCTCTTTCGGGGATCTGAAGGCGCAGCTGGATGCCATAAAAGCCCAGGGACTTATGGCAGAGGAGGCCCTGCGGCTGGTACAGCCCGGCGTTCTCTGGAGGTTTTTCCAGACGCCCCTGGCAGAACGGATGAGAAGAGCGGACGAAGAGGGAAGGCTTTACAAGGAGCAGCAGTTTGTGGTGGGGATCCCCGCCCGGGAGATGGACGAGGCTGATTCCGACGAGCTGGTGCTGATCCAGGGCATCATCGACGCCTGGTTTGAGGATGAGGACGGGGCTGTGCTGGTGGATTATAAAACAGACCGGATCGGAGAGGGGGAGGAGGCGGTGCTTCTGGACCGCTACCGGCTGCAGCTCATTTATTACAGACGGGCCCTGGAGCAGATCACAGGAAAAACGGTCCGGCAGGCGTTTCTTTATTCCCTGGCGTTACAGAAAGAGATCCCGGTATTTTAAAAATACCGGGACCGCAGGATGCAGGGAGGGCTATTCCTCCGCCGCGACGATCAGCTCCTTTGCATAGGGAAGGGATTCGATCCAGCGGCAGAAGGAGTGCCACTCCTCCAGCTTGTGGGCTTTTCTGGCGTAATAGATGTTGATCAGGGTCTCGTAATTCATGGTGCAGGTACGCATCTGGTTGTAGCTGGAGGGAAGGAGCTGGATCATGTCGTACCAGTCCTCCTTATTTTTTCCTTCCTCCATATATTTTAACCGGATGGCCTCCAGCCTTCCAACGACGGTCTCCATGAAGGCCAGGGTCTCCGGCGTCATGTGGTCGTGGCTGAAATCGTCGATGGAAAAGGGCCTGGAGTGGATCTTGTGCATGGTGCTGGTGGAATTGGCCACGGTGGCTACCTTGTAGGTGTCGTATTCCTTCCACCAGTACAGGGGGGCGGTGATGTCCACGGAGACAAAGATCTGGCGGACGTATTTCCTGTGGTCGCTGCCGGCTCTGCGGAGCCGCTTTGCCAGATCCAGATCGTTGGGTCCCAGGATATAATTTCCATCTTCATCGTAGGCGCTGTCCATCCGTCCCCAGCTGTTCATGGGGTTTCTGGCGCCGCGGATGGCGTTTTCCAGGTTCATGACGCTTGTGCGCTCAAATTTTATCATATGGTCGATTCTCCTCTCTTGGCGGGGCCGGAGCCGGAAGTCCTGTATGTTTCGCAGTCTCTGATCCCTGGCATCATTATATATGGAAACGAAAAAACCATCAAGTACAAAATCGCGCCCCGGACGCAGGTGTGGACGGGAAGCGGAAAACGTGATAGAATGAAACATCATAAATGGAGGCGATAAAATGAATCTGATCGTAGCAGCAGATAAAAACTGGGCCATTGGAAACAGAGGCCGTCTTCTGGTGACGATCCCGGAGGACCAGAAGCTGTTCCGCCAGGAGACTCTGGGAAAGGTCATCGTCATGGGAAGGAAGACCATGGAGAGCCTGCCGGGAGGCCAGGCCCTTCCGGGACGTACCAATGTGGTCCTCACAAGGAACAGGGATTATAAAAAAAAGGGAGTGACAGCGGTCCACGGGATGGACGAGGCCCTTTCCTTTTTAAAACAGTTTCCAGACGACGATATCTATATCATCGGCGGCGGGGAGATCTACCGCCAGTTCCTTCCCTATTGCCGGACGGCTCATGTGACCAGGATCGATTATGCCTATGAGGCCGATACCCATTTTCCGGACCTGGACCAGGATCCGGACTGGCAGGTGACGGCGGAAAGCGATGAGCAGACGTATTTCAGCCTCTGCTATGAATTCTGCCGGTATGACCGGAAGATGGAAGAAAAAACATACGAAAAAAAAGAATAACAGTTGATATAAATTGGAGAACATGATAAACTTAAACTATGTGAGCAGTTTCAGAACTGTTTAATTTACACAGGAGGTTGAGGTAGTATGTATCCGATATTAAAAGCAGAAAAGCTGGCGGATAAGATTTATCTTATGGAGGTAAAGGCGCCGAGAGTTGCAAAGAGCTGTCAGCCCGGAGAATTCGTGATCGTAAAGATCGATGAGGCAGGCGAGAGGATCCCGCTGACGATCTGTGATTACAACAGAGAAGAGGGAACCATCACCATCGTATTCCAGACCGTTGGAGCTTCTTCTGAGAAGATGTCCCACTTACAGGCCGGAGATTCCTTCCACGATTTCGTGGGCCCCTTAGGAAATCCGTCTGAATTCGTTAAGGAGGATCTGGAAGTCCTTAAGAATAAAAAATACCTGTTCGTAGCAGGCGGCGTTGGAACTGCTCCTGTTTATCCCCAGGTAAAATGGTTAAAAGAGCACGGCATCGACGCTGACGTGATCGTCGGCGCAAAGACAAAGGATCTGCTGATCCTGGAGAAGGAAATGGAGGCTGTTGCTGGAAATCTTTATGTTACCACTGATGACGGTTCCTATGTGAGAAAGGGAATGGTTACGGATGTGATCAAGGATCTGGTTCAGAACCAGGGCAAGAAATACGATGTCTGTGTAGCCATCGGACCGATGATCATGATGAAATTCGTATGTCTCTTAACAAAGGAACTGGAGATCCCCACGATCGTCAGCTTAAACCCGATCATGGTAGACGGCACAGGAATGTGCGGAGCCTGCCGTGTGACCGTTGGTGGAGAAGTGAAGTTCGCATGTGTAGACGGACCGGAGTTCGATGGACATGCAGTAAACTTCGACGAGGCAATGAAGCGTCAGCAGATGTACAAGACAGCAGAGGGACGCGCGATCTTAAAGCTTCAGGAAGGCGATACCCATCACGGCGGCTGCGGACACTGCAGCGACAATTAATTGTGGAGGAACAGACATGGACGTAATGAAGAAAGTACCTGTCAGAGAGCAGGATCCGAAGGTGCGTGCAACCAACTTTGAGGAAGTATGCTACGGATATAATGAAGAAGAGGCTGTTGCCGAGGCAGAGCGCTGCCTGAACTGTAAAAATGCAAGATGTGTGGAGGGATGTCCCGTAAATATCGATATCCCCACCTTCATCAGAGAAGTAAAGGAAAGAAAATTCGAGGACGCTGCCAATACCATCGCATTGTCTTCCGCACTTCCGGCAGTCTGCGGCCGCGTATGTCCGCAGGAGAGCCAGTGTGAAGGAAAGTGTATCCGCGGCATTAAGGGCGAATCCATCTCCATCGGTAAGCTGGAGCGTTTCGTTGCCGACTGGTCCAGAGAGAACGGCTTCGTTCCCAAGGCTGCTGAGACAAAGCTTGGAAAGAAGGTTGCTGTGATCGGTTCCGGCCCGTCCGGACTTACCTGTGCAGGCGATCTGGCTAAGATGGGCTATGACGTGACCATCTTTGAGGCCCTTCATGAGCCGGGCGGAGTTCTTACATACGGTATTCCGGAGTTCCGTCTTCCGAAGCAGGCCGTTGTACAGCCGGAGATCGACAACGTGAGAAAGCTGGGCGTTAAGATCGAGACAAACGTGATCATCGGCAAGACCGTGACCATCGACGAGTTAATGGACGAGGAGGGCTTCTCCGCCGTATTTATCGGTTCCGGCGCTGGTCTTCCCAAGTTCATGGGCATCCCGGGCGAGAACGCCAACGGCGTATTCTCTGCCAACGAGTACCTGACAAGAAGCAACCTGATGAAGGCCTTCCGCGATGATTACGATACACCCATCGCAGCCGGCAAGAAGGTTGTAGTCGTAGGCGGCGGAAACGTTGCCATGGACGCTGCAAGAACCGCTCTCCGCCTGGGCGCTGAGGTTCATGTGGTATACAGAAGAAGTGAAGCAGAGCTTCCGGCCCGTGTGGAGGAGGTTCACCATGCCAAGGAAGAGGGCATCATCTTTGACCTTCTTACCAATCCCACCGAGATCCTGGCAGACGAAAAGGGCTGGGTAAAGGGTATGAACGTGGTTAAGATGGAGCTGGGCGAGCCGGATGCATCCGGAAGAAGACGTCCTGTTGAGATTCCAGGTTCTGAATATGATATGGATGTTGATACCGTTATCATGTCACTTGGTACTTCTCCGAACCCGCTGATTTCTTCCACTACTAAAGGACTTGAGATCAACAAGAGAAGATGTATCGTTGCTGAAGAAGAAACAGGTAAGACATCTAAAGATGGTGTATATGCCGGCGGTGATGCTGTTACAGGTGCAGCTACTGTTATCCTTGCCATGGGTGCAGGTAAAGCTGGTGCCAAAGGTATCGATGAATATCTTAAAAATAAATAATGTAAATGGTACTTGACAGATTTTGACGTCTGTGGCATGATTACTAGTGTTGATAATCATGAAAAGCTTAGAAGGTGTTTACAGGGATTTATTTTCCGTCAGAGAGAGGAAGCCATCGGCTGGAAGCTGCCTCAGGTTCAGATATTTCCTGAATTTCCCACCGGAGCCGCATTTCTGAATGACAGTATTTACTGAGTAGGAAATGACGTTACTGCGCGTTAAGCAGACCGAGAGCCTGTAGAAAATGCAGGAAGCAGGGTGGTACCGCGGATATTTTACTCCGTCCCTTTAGTGGGACGGAGTTTTTTGTTTGCCAATTCTGCTATTATAACATGAATTGCGAGAACTGCTTTTGCAACGGAGCGATTTGTGGCTATCAAGTCAGAGTCAGATTTTACGTTACTGTTCATTCTGTTCTCAGTAACGATTTTTCTTCTCTGACATTATGACATAAAGGAGAAAGAGAACATGGATATGAAAGAAAGACTTCAGGAACTGGCTGAAGCAGCCGGAAAACGGATCAGTGAATCCGAAGGTCTGGAAAAACTGAACGAAGTACGTGTGGCATACCTTGGTAAAAAAGGTGAATTGACCGCAATTTTAAAGAGTATGAAAGATGTTGCACCGGAAGAGCGCCCGAAGGTTGGACAGCTTGTAAACGAAACAAGAAGCAAGATAGAAGCACTTCTTGATGAATCTAAACAGAAACTGGAAGAAGCAGCACGTGAAGAGAAGATGAAACAGGAAGTGATTGATGTGACTTTACCTGCAAAGAAAGCTAAAATCGGTCACCGTCACCCGAACACCATCGCCCTGGAAGAAGTAGAGCGTATCTTTATTGGTATGGGTTATGAAGTAGTAGAGGGACCGGAGGTAGAGTATGCGGATTACAACTTTACTAAACTGAATATTCCGGAAAATCATCCGGCACGTGATGAACAGGATACTTTCTTTATCAACGATTCTATCCTTCTTCGTTCCCAGACTTCACCGGTTCAGGCACGTACTATGGAGAAAGGAAAGCTGCCGATCCGTATGATTGCACCTGGTCGTGTATTCCGTTCAGATGAAGTAGATGCAACACATTCTCCTTCTTTCCATCAGATCGAAGGTCTTGTTATTGACAAGAACATCACTTTCGCAGATCTTAAGGGAACTTTGCAGGAGTTTGCACAGGAATTATTCGGACCTGAGACAAAAACTAAGTTCAGACCACATCACTTCCCGTTCACAGAGCCAAGCGCAGAGGTGGATGTATCCTGTTTCAAGTGTGGTGGTAAAGGCTGCCGTTTCTGTAAAGGTTCCGGCTGGATCGAAATCCTTGGCTGCGGTATGGTTCATCCGCATGTATTTGAGATGTGCGGCATTGATCCGGAAGAATATACCGGATTTGCTTTTGGTGTAGGTCTGGAGCGTATTGCACTTCTGAAATATGAGATTGATGACATGAGACTGCTCTATGAGAATGATATCCGTTTCCTGAAACAGTTCTGATGAAATGACTGTCTGAAACAACAGAGCTATGCAGCCAAGAGGAAATTTCTGTCCGGGAAAGCTGCTATAAGTCTGAGCTATAATATAGAAAGAGGATTAACAAAATGAATACTTCATTATCTTGGATTAAAATGTATGTGCCGGATCTTGATGTGACAGCACAGGAATATACAGATGCCATGACACTGACAGGAACAAAAGTGGAAGGCTTTGAAAAACTGGACGCAGATCTGGATAAGATCGTGATCGGTCAGATTGAAAAAATTGAGAAACATCCGGATGCAGATAAACTGATCATCTGCCAGGTGAATATCGGAACAGAGACTGTACAGATTGTTACAGGCGCTCCTAATGTAAAAGAGGGAGATAAGGTTCCTGTTGTTCTTGACGGCGGACGTGTTGCCGGTGGACATGACGGAAAGAAAACACCGGGTGGAATTGAAATCAAAAAAGGAAAACTTCGCGGAATCGATTCCTATGGTATGATGTGTTCCATCGAAGAGCTGGGAAGCACAAGAGAAATGTATCCGGAAGCACCGGAATACGGAATCTATATTTTCCCTGAAGACGCTGTTGTAGGCGAGAGTGCGATCAAGGCACTGGGCCTGGATGATGTTGTCTTTGAATATGAAATCACATCCAATCGTGTTGACTGCTACGGCGTACTGGGAATTGCAAGAGAAGCGGCAGCTACGTTTAATGAGAAATTCTGTCCTCCTGTTGTAGAGTGTAAGGGAAATGATGAAAAAGCTTCTGACTATGTAAAAGTAACGGTAGAAGATCCGAAACTTTGTCCACGTTACTGCGCAAGAGTCGTAAAGAATGTTAAGATCGGACCATCTCCGAAATGGATGCAGAGATGTCTGGCTTCCAATGGAATCCGTCCGATCAATAATCTGGTAGATATTACAAACTATGTAATGGAAGAATTTGGTCAGCCAATGCACGCATATGATCTGGACAGGATTGCAGGAAAAGAAATCGTTGTACGTCGTGCAGAGAATGATGAGAAATTTGTAACGCTGGATGGACAGGAACGTACCATGGATGATCAGGTACTGATGATTTGTGACGGTGAGAAAGCAGTTGGTATTGCCGGTATCATGGGTGGAGAGAATTCTATGATCACAGACGATGTAAAAACTGTTCTTTTCGAGGCTGCATGTTTTGATGGAACAAATATCCGCCTTTCTTCCAAGAGAATCGGTCTGAGAACAGATGCTTCCGGTAAATTCGAAAAAGGTCTTGACCCGAACAATGCGCAGGCAGCTATCGACAGAGCATGCCAGCTGATGGAGGAACTTGGAGCAGGTGAAGTCGTAGGTGGAATGGTAGATATCTGCAATGAAGTAAGAGAACCATCCAGAGTTCCTTTCAAACCGGAGAAGATTAATGCTCTTCTTGGAACTGACCTGACACCGGAAGAAATGCTTGCTTATCTGGCAAAAGTAGAACTGACCTATGACGAAAAAACAAATGAGATCGTAGCTCCTACTTTCCGTCAGGATATCCATTATGTAGCTGATGTTGCAGAAGAAGTTGCAAGATTTTTCGGATATGATAAGATTCCGACTACTCTGCCTACAGGTGAAGCTACAACAGGTAAGCTTCCGTTTAAACTTCGTATTGAAGCAGTGGCACGTGATATTGCGGAATATTGTGGTTTCTCTGAAGGAATGACCTATTCTTTCGAAAGTCCGAAGGTATTTGACAAATTAAGACTTCCGGCTGACAGTAAGCTCCGTCAGGGAATCGTGATCAGCAATCCTCTGGGAGAAGACTACAGTGTCATGAGAACAACTACTTTAAACGGTATGCTCAGTTCTCTGGCTACGAACTATAACAGAAGAAATAAAGATGTACGTCTCTATGAACTTGGTAATGTATATCGTCCGAAAGCACTTCCTCTTACAGAACTTCCGGATGAGCGTATGCACTTTACACTTGGTATGTATGGAAACGGCGATTTCTTTGACATGAAAGGTGTATGTGAAGAGTTCTTTGAGAAAGTAGGAATGAGAGATAAAGTAGATTATGATCCAAACAGCGGAAAGACTTACCTTCATCCCGGAAGACAGGCAAATATGGTTTATGATGGTAAGGTTGTAGGCTATCTGGGAGAGATTCATCCTCTGGTTGCAGATACTTATGGAATCGGTGATAAGGCATATGTGGCAGTGATTGATATCCTTACGGTTCTTGAATTTGCAAGCTTCAACCATAAATACACAGGAATTGCAAAATATCCTGCAGTAACCCGCGATTTAAGTATGGTCGTTCCGAAAACCGTTCTTGCAGGACAGATTGAACATATTCTGACTCAGAGAGGCGGAAAGATTCTGGAGAGTTATCAGTTATTTGACATTTATGAAGGAAACCAGATTAAAGGAGGATATAAATCCATGGCTTATTCTCTGGTATTCCGTCACCATGACAAGACTCTGGAAGAGAGCGAGATTACAGCTGCAATGAAGAAAATCCTGAATGGTCTGACAGACCTTGGAATCGAGTTGAGAAGTTAATGCTGATTTATGTATTAAGACATGGGATAACTCAGTGGAATAAACTGAAAAAAGTGCAGGGGGCAATGGATATTCCCCTTGCACCGGAAGGAATTGAACTGGCGAAAAGAACAGGAGAAGCATTAAAAGATGTTCCGTTTGATATCTGTTTTACCAGTCCTCTGACAAGAGCGAGACAGACAGCACATTATGTGCTGGCAAACAGGCAGATTCCTGTTATTGAGGATAAAAGAATCCAGGAAATTGATTTCGGAGTTCTTGAAGGAAGCCGGTTTAAGGATGAACAAGGGAAGATCATCAGCCATGAAATGGAAATTTTCTTTGAAGAGCCACAGAAATTTGAACGTCCTCAAAACGGCGAAAACATTTCTGATATCCTGAAACGCACCAGAGAATTCTGGGTGGAGAAAACGACAGATCCTGCTCTGGCAGACAAAACAATTCTTGTTTCTTCTCATGGATGTGCAGTTCGTGCACTGCTTCAGAATGTCTATCAGGATCCGGAACATTTCTGGCATGGATGTGTGCCTCCAAACTGCAGTATCAATCTGCTTGAAGTAAAAGATGGAAAAGCCAGATTTCTGGAAGAAGATAAAGTTTATTCTGAAATGTAACAATTCTGTAAAATAATCCGGTGGAAAACTGTGCTTTGAGTACAGCTTTTCTGCCGGACTTTTAATATATTTTGTTACTGTTTACACACCACTATCCCGAGACATACAAGCTAAAATTCCATTGCCAGCGCCTGCGCTTCCTGCTTGCCCAGCTCGCGGACGGTGCCGCCGCCCACCTGATAGACGCGCTCACACAGGCCGATCACCGTGGGGCGGTGCGTCGTGACGATGCAGGCCTTGTTCGGGTGACTCTGCATCAGGCTGCGCAGCACGCGCCGCTCCGTCGCGACGTCCAGCGCGGACGTTGCCTCGTCGAGCAGCAGCACCGGCGCGTCCCGCAGCAGCGCCCGCGCGATGGCAATCCGCTGGGCCTGCCCCTCGGAGAGCCCGTGACCGCGCTCACCGACGACGGCTTGCAGACCGTCGGGCATCTGCTCCACGAATTCCCACGCGCACGCCGCGCGCAGCGCACGCTCCAGTTCCTCATCGCTCGCCGACGGCGCGACCATGCGCAGATTCTCCGCAACGGTGCCGGAGATCATGGTGTTCCCCTGCGGCACATAGGAAAAGCAGCCGCGCAGCGCGGCGTTCATCGCCACCTCGCGCCCGTCCCGTCCGCGTAGAAACGCCCGCCCGCGCCCCGGCGCAATCAGGCCGAGCATCGTGCGGATCATCGTCGTCTTGCCGCCGCCGGACGGGCCGATCAGCGCGACGATCTCCCCCGGCTCCGCGCGGAAGGTGACGCCGCTCAGCACCCACTGCTCGCCCTCATAGGCAAGGCTCATCTCCTCCATCACCACGCTCACGCCGTCCGCCGCTTCCTCCAGCAGCTCGCCGCTCTGCGGCAGCACCGGCTCCGGCGCAAGCTCCGTCAGCTCGCGGACTCGGTTCGCGGAGACGGACGCGCTCAGAAACGTCGGCACGGTCTTGACGAGGGCGTTGAACGAGGATGTCAGCTTCGTGCCCTGCGTGAGAAAGAGCGTCATCGTGCCGTAGAGAATTTTGCCCGACCACAGCAGGTACAGGCAGTAGAGAAACGCGGCCATCTGCACCATCGACCCGAGGATCGAGAGCAGTGCCTGCGTCTTGATGCCGAAGAGGTTGTAGTCGAGACTCACTGCGCGATAGGCCTCCTGCTTCTTGCGCAGGCCCGCGCTGTAGCGCTCCGTCACGCCGAAGCCCTTGATGGAGTCGAGATTGCGCAGCGTCTCCGTCTCATAGCCCATGAGCTCGCTGCTGCTGCGGCGCACGTCCTCGTTATAGCCGCGCAGCCGCCCAAGCAGCCGCCGCGACGTCAGCAGCAGAAACGGCGCGCTCGCAAGCGCCAGCACCGCCATCACCCAGTCATAGTAAAGGATCACCGCGAACGTCGCGATGAATGTATAGAGCGAGATCACGAGATCCGGCAGCCAGCTGATGGCGTTTCCCGCGACGGTGCCCGCGTCGCTGCTGAGCCGGTTGAGCAGGTCGCCGCTCGAGAATCGGTTCAGTGCGCGCCAGTCGGCGCGGAGGATGCAGTCGAACACCTCAGCGCGGATGTCGTTGTTCACGCGCAGCGAGACGCGCGCCGAGATGCGCGAGACAGCGCTGCGCAGCAGCAGGCTGCTCACCGCCGAGGCGACCATCAGCACCAGCAGCACCCACAGCCGCGAGATCTGATAGCCCGTGATGATGTCGATGGCGTATTTCCCCGCCACGGCGGACACCAGACTCAGCGATGACTCCGCCACGCCCAGCACGATATACAGCGCCACCGCCCAGCGGTAGCGCTTCGTATACCCCGCGATCCAGCGCCAGTCGTCGGCGATGCCGGAAAACGTCCCGTCGCGCCAGCGCCCGAACAGAATCCCGAGCGCCTCCGAGCCGAGCACCTTATGGACTTGTCCGTCCTGCTGCGCCATAAGCGTTCCTCACAGTTCCGTTTGTTATTTCAGCCCCCGCGGCACAAAGCGCGCGAGTCCGCGCAAATATGGCCGCAGCGGCAGCAGCCGCAGCCAAGGTCCGGCAAAAAAATCCCACCAGAAGCAGCCCGGCCGCAGCCATTTTTCCTTGCGGCAGACCTCCGTCACGACGGCAAAGACCTGCTGCGGGGCGATCGGCCCCTCGACCTCCTGCTGCGCGTCGCCGACGAGGTAGAGCGCGCCGCTCTTCTCCGCCCGGAGGACGCGGTGCATGACATACTGCCCGTTCGCGCGGCGGAAAAACGCCATATCCCCGCGCCGCAGCGGCCTATCCGGCCGCCGGAAGCGGATCTGGTCGCGCCCGTGGCGCAGAAACGGCGCCATGCTCTCCCCCGTCACGGTCAAGCAGAGCGTCTGCCCTTCGCGCAGCAGCTCCTCGATCAACGGCATGCACTGCGCTGGGTCGAACGCGCGCACGCCGTCACTTGCCGGCCGGTTTCTTTCCATGCGTCTGCTTTTCTCCGTAGCCATAGCCGTACCCATACCCATAGCCATAGCCATATCGGCTGGTACCCCCGCTCACGCCGTTGAGCACGCAGCCGACGATCGGCGTGCCGCTCTCGGCGAGGAACTGCAGGCTCTCCACAATATGCGGCACCTCCGCCACGCCGCAGCCCGTCACATACAGCGCGCAGTCCGCCGCGCGGGCGACGTTCACGCTGTCGGCCAGCAGGCCGCAGGGGGGCGTGTCGAGGATGATGTAGTCCGCCCTGTCGCGCAGGCTCTCCAGCAGCACCGACAGCCGCCGCGAGTTCATCTGCTGCGTGTCGCGGCAGCCCGTATCGCCCGCGAGGAGGTAGAGCTCCGTCCCCTCCATCTTCAGCAGGCGCACCTCCGGTGCCTTCTTGCCCGCCTTGCGCTCGATAAGCTCGACGACGCCCACCGACGGGATCGTCACACCCATGGCGCGCTTGACCGAGGGCTTACGCATGTCGAGATCGACGAGGATGACGCGCGCGCCGCCGCGGCTGAGCGACTGAGCCAGGTTCACGGCCACGGTCGTCTTGCCCTCGCCGGGGAGCGTGCTCGTCACGAGGATCGTGCGGCAGCCCTCGCCCTCCGGCAGCTCACGCAGGAGCTTGATGCGCAGGCTGCGCACACCCTCCTGAAAGGCGCTGGAGACATGCTCGTTCTGGATGGACATCAGCTCCTCGCCGCCGTCCTTGCCGCGCCGCTTGAATCGCACCTTCGGCAGCGCCGCAAGGCACGTCTGGTTCAGCTTCATGCGCACGTCCTCCGTGTCGCGGACGGTGCGCCGCGCCGCCGCGCACAGCAGCACAACCGCAAGGCCCAGCACCAGCCCCAGCGCCGCGCCCTTTGCGGCGCTGCGCAGCGGGTGGAACGCGTTATACGGCTCCGTCGCCGCCTGCGGCTGGGTCAGCAGGTTCATCGACGTGCTGCCGATGACATAGCCCGCCACGTCCGGATAGAGCTCGATCACCTTGTCGAGGATCGCCTTGGCGTCCTGCGCGCTCGGGCTTGTCACGCGGATGGTGAAGAGGTTCGTGTCCGACACGGTCTGCGCCGTGATCGTTCCGTTGAGCGTCGTAACGCCCATGGCGCGGCAGAGCTTGCCGCGCATCAGATCCGACTGGATCAGATAGGGGAAGGTCTTCCCCAGCTGCTCGGCCGTGGCCTTGTCATAGTAGCCATAGCCGCCGCCGGCGATGTCTGAGCCCGTGCCGCTCACCACCTGGATGGTGAACGTCGCCTCGCTCGCGTACATCGGCTGATAGCTGCGCCAGCCGTGCAGGCATATCAGAAGGGCCATCACCGCCGCCAGCGCCAGCGGCAGCCAGTACAGCCGCCGCAGCACACTGCGCGCCTCGCGCAGCAGACGGCTCAGGTCGATCAGACCCTCCTCGTCCGTCCGGTCAATTTTTCTTTCGTCCATCTGTGTCCTCCGTCTGCGCGTGGCCGTGCCGCCCGCCGTATCCGTATCCATAGCCATAGCCGTAACCGTACCCGTAGCCATAACCGTAGCCGCCCCCGCTGCCGGGGATCGTCAGCTGGTGCACGTCGTTAAAGACGCACCCGAGCAGCTTCGCACGGCACTGGCGCAGCGCGTCAAGCACGTCGTTGATGTGCCGCGCGGGGACACAGTCCTGCCGCACTACGAGCAGCGACAGATCCGCCAGCTCCGCGATAGCCTCCGCATCGGAGAACATCCCCATCGGGGGCGTGTCGACGATGATGAGGTCGGCCTCGCCGCGCAGGTGTTCGAGAAGCGCCCGCATCCCGTCGCCGCCGAGCAGCTCCGCTGCGCCCTTGCGCGCCTGCGTCGAGAAGATCGCGCGCATGCCCTCCTGCTCCGTCTGCTCCGGCGCGCAGGGCTTCTCTCCCCGCAGCACCTGCGCCAGCTCGCACTTCGGCTCCGTCCGCAGCAGCTTATACTGCGCGGGCTTGTGCAGATCCGCGTCAACCAGCACGACGCGCTTGCCCTTCTGCGCGAGCGAAATCGCGAGGTTCGCCGCCACGGTGGACTTGCCCTCGTTCTCGGCGGCGCTCGTGATCATGAGCACCTTGCGCCCGTCGTGCATCGCCGCGTGGCTGACCTTGGAGGCGAGCTTGCCGACCTCCTCGGTGAAGTAGAACCCCGCGACCGGCATCGTGATGAGCAGGCCCTTGTTATCGCGCCGCAGCCGGGCGCGCAGCGTCTTGTTCTTCGTCTCATGGTGGATCGTCGCGAACAGGCGCGCGTCGACGCGCCGGTGCATGCCCTCCGCCGTCTGGACGGTGTCGGACAGCACACCCGCGGCCAGCAGCCCCAGCATCATCGCGAGCGCGCCGATCAAAAACGCCTTCTTCGCCGCCGGGCGCAGGCTCAGCGGGTTCGACGGCGCGGTCGGCACCATGGGGCTGTCCAGCTCGCGCAGGATCACGTTCTGAAACACATGATCCGACAGCACATTGTAATTCTCCATCAGAAACCGCAGCGTCCGGAACGCGTCCGCCGGGTTATCCGCCGTCACGGAGAGCTTCAGCAGGTTCGTCTCCGGGATGACCGAGGCCGCAAGCGTCCCCGGCAGCTCCGCGCCGAACCGGCTGCGCGCCAGCTCGCCGAACGTCTTGCTCTCGAACAGCTCCGTGAACGTCTGCGCGATCTCGGAGGTTGTGCTGAGATTGGAGTAAATCGTCGCGTAGCTCGCGTTTTTCAGGTTGACGGCCACGGTGGCGCTCGCCGTGTACGTCGGGTGATACGTTGCCTGCAGCACCGTCACCGTCAGCAGTAGCGCCGTAAGGCCCGCCGCAAGGATGACCGGCAGCTCGCGCAGCACCCGCCGCAGCAGGCACGCCGGATTCAGCTCCGTCCAGCGCAGTTCTCTCTGTTCTTCCATCTGCCGATTCACCCCACTACCACATATAATGTCGCCGTCCCGGTCGCGCTGCCGCTCGAGCAGGCGTAGCTGACCTTGTTGAGCCCCGGCTGCAATCCGCCGTCCGGGAGTGACACGCGCACCGCCCCGGCGCTGCCGCCGCTCACATCGGACAGATACTGCAGCGGCGAGAACGTCTCGCCCTCATTTAAATAGACGATGTACTGCGAGAGCGTAATGCGCGGCTCGTCCGCCGTGCGGGCGTGGATCTCCACGTCGAGCGTCAGTGACGCGGCGTCGCCGAGACTGTTGACGACCTCGAACGTGACGGGGTACGTTCCCTCCACGCTCGAGCTGAGCGCGGTGGAGGTCACCTTCACGCTGTCGCTGAGATCGCCGTCGAGCGTGTCCGTCGCGCGCAGACGGTCGCGCACCTGCATCGCCTCGCCCGGCGCGTAGCGCAGCGCCTTCGTGAGCGAAAAGCGCGGGGAGACATAGTCGGTGTAGATCACCGTGCGCGTCTTCGTCGTGACGTGTCCGTCGCTGTCGGCGACGGCGTAGGTCACGGTCATCTCGCCGTTTGCGCCCGTGCGCTCCACGCGCTGGACGATCAGGCTCCCCGTCAGGTCGCCGTCATTGCCGTCGCGGGCGGTCACGTCCTGCAGCAGCCCCGCCTCCCCGTCCTGCACGGACAGGCGCAGCGGCGTGTCGCTGCAGACGATCTCCGGGATTGTTTTGTCGTTTCCGATGCTGCGCACCAGTGTCGTCACGCCCAGCGCGAGCACCGACGCCGCCAGCACCGCCAGCGTGATGATATGCAGTCGTTTCATAAACCACCTCAGGGTCTGTCAGAATTTTTCCCGGACGGTATATACCGGGCGGTTTGCCAGAATATCCGCCGGATTCTGCCGCAACAGGAAATCCGCGATCTCCTCCGCGGCGAAATCCGCCGTAAAATCAAAGATGTCGCTCATGCGCGTCGTCCGCCGGTAGGGACTGTGCGCGTCGCTCGCGATCAGGTGCAGGCACCCGTCGGCGAGCGCCCAGTGCGCCGCGGCGGCCGCCCGGCGGCCGAACATACCGAAAAAGCTGCCCTTGTTCGCCTGCAGCACGGTCCCCTCCCGCGCCCAGCGGCGCAGCAGGCGCGGCTCGTCCTGCACGCAGGTATACCGCTCCGGGTGCGCGAGCACCGGCGTCAGCCCCCGCGCGCGCACGGCGGCGAGCATCTCGTCGAAGAACCACTCGCTCTCGCCGAAGGCGAACTCGATGAGCAGATACCGCGTCCCGCCGAGCGTGAGCAGCCGCCCCTCGTCGAGCAGCCGCGGCAGCTCCGGCGTCGTGAACACCTCCATCCCCTCGTGAATGCGCAGGGGAATCTGCTCGCGCTCGAGCCGCTGCCGCAGGCGCGCGAAGCGCGCGTGCAGGGCACTGTCGGCGTAGTTGTAAAACGAATCCGGCGCGTTGCAGTGCGGCGTCGCCGCGATGTCGGTCACGCCGCTCTCGACGGAAAGGCGCGCCATGGCGCAGCTCTCCTCCTCGTCGGCGGAGCCGTCGTCCACGCCGGGCAGGATGTGGCAGTGCAGGTCGATCATATCGCGGCCTTTCTCTCCAGACGCTCCTGCGCCTCGCGGTTGACCTCCTCGGGCGCGCGGAACGTGGGGACGAGCGCGTGCATCAGGCGCAGCAGCTCCGCGCGGTTGCCCGCGTCAATCGCCGCCTGCAGCTCCTCGAGCGCGGCACGCAGCTCCTTCTCCGGAATCGCCGGGCGCTCCTCGACGAAGATCTTCTCGTTTTCGGTGCTCTTGAGCTTTTCGTTCGACATGAGCAGCTCCTCATAGAGCTTCTCCCCCGGCCGCAGGCCGACTTCGCGGATCTCGATGTCCGCCCCCGGCACGAAGCCGGAGAGCCGGATGAGCTTTTCCGCGAGGTCGAAGATCCGCACCGGCTCACCCATGTTCAGTACGAACACCTCGCCGCTGCGCGCGAACGACCCGGCCTCGAGCACGAGCTGCGCCGCCTCGGGAATGGTCATGAAGTAGCGAATGATGCGCCGGTCGGTCAGCGTGACCGG
>ERZ832317.3351-NODE-3351-length-16830-cov-4.677854_pt1 | contig 16830 bp, 10 predicted proteins | sample MGYA00519695_ERZ832317 | MGnify/ENA primary metagenome ERZ832317 (study PRJEB31850, sample SAMEA3708726) | human gut metagenome | biome: human gut; feature: human-associated habitat; material: faeces | place: China | collected 2014 ...
TATACCAATTAATCTAGGTCTTCAATCTTTTTTAATTCATTAAGTATAGGCTCATATTCTGGATTAGATTCAAAAGTAAATAATATATTAATAAACTCTTCAGCATCCTCTTTAGCTTTTAATAACATCTTAAAATCCCTTCTAATATTAGCCATCTTAAGTACTAATTCACCACTTTGTTTAATACCAAATAAATCTCCTTCTCCTCTATTCTGAAAATCATACTCACTAATTTCAAAACCATCAGAAGTCTTTTCCAAAAGACGAAGTCTCTCTTCAGATTCTTTAGCCACTAAAACACAATAACTTTGAATATCACTTCTTCCTACTCTACCTCTTAATTGATGTAATGTAGATAAACCAAACATATTAGCATTAAATATAACTATCATTGAAGCATTAGGCACATTAACACCAACTTCAATAACTGTCGTAGATATTAATATATTAATCTTATTATTTTCAAAGTCATTCATTACTTTATTCTTTTCTTTATTATCAAGTTTACCATGAATAATACCAATCTTACTTATCTTACCAAAGGCCTTATTCATCTTCTCCTCTAAATCTTTAACAGATTCTAAGTTCTCTTCATCTCCCTCAATCATTGGAGCCACTACATATATCTGATGATTATTATCAAGTTCTCTCTTCATCATCTCTAATACTTCAGTAATATCTTTTTCTTTCTTAAAGTATGTAATAACTTCTTTTCTACCTATAGGTTTAGTTTTAATTGAAGATACATCAGTATCACCATATATAGTTAAAGCATAACTTCTAGGAATAGGAGTAGCACTCATAGATAGTACATCAGGACTAATACCCTTTCCTTTAAAAGAATTTCTCTGATTTACACCAAAACGATGTTGTTCATCAGTTACAACAAGACCTAGTTTCTTAAATTTAACCCTATCTTGAATTAAAGCTTGTGTCCCAATAATTAAATCAATTTTACCAAGCTCTAGATTATCATATATTTCTTTCTTATCTTTAGCACTAGTACTAGAAGTAAGAAATGCTATTTTAAGTTTATACTTACTAAATATCTTAAGAGCATCTTCATAGTGTTGGCCCGCTAATATCTCAGTAGGAGCCATTAAAGCAGATTGATACTTAGATAAATAATTAGCATATATCGCAATAAATGCCACTATTGTTTTACCAGAGCCAACATCTCCTTGAAGTAATCTATTCATTCTCTTCTTAGATTCTAAATCCTTAAGTATCTCTTTAATACTACTTCTTTGATCTAAAGTAAGTTTATATGGTAGATTATCAATAAACTTATTAATCTTATCATAATCAAGTACTCTCTCTATCGCAGTATCATCAGATTCTATCTTTTGTTTTAAATACCTAATCTTTAACATATACATAAATAACTCTTCATATTTAATTCTTTGTCTTGCCTTCTTTAAAGTAACAATATCTTCAGGTATATGAACATTATATATAGCATCTTTCTTAGGAAGTAAATTATATTTATCCTCAAGATATGTTGGTATTAAAGAATGAACATGGTATTCCTCATTATTAAGTACATAAGATACAAACTTAGATATTTGCTTTATAGTTAAACCTTCGGTAGTATAATAAATAGGTTCTATCTTAGCTCCTGGAGGTAAAAGACCAAATCTAACATCCGAAGCCACTATAGTATTCTTAAGTTTATGATATTTACCAATTATAGTTACCTCTTTACCACACTTTAACTCTTGATGTAAATATACTTTATTATATACTGTAATGTTGATTATCATTGTCTTAGTATTAATTCTAAATATCAGTTTCTTTAAACTCTTATTAATAAATATAACTGTTGGTTGTCCCTCTACTATACCATCTATAACTATCTTGTCACCATCATTTAAAATATTCATATCAGTTCTTTTTATTACATCATACCTATATGGATAATAATATAATAAATCTTCACCATTATTAATTTTAAGTTTATTTAATAGTTCCTTAGTTTTAGGACCAACACCATCGATATTTTCTAACTCTATCATTATATCACACCCTAGTATAATTATAACAGAATAAAAAAATTTGTCTATAAAGTTAACAAGTAGTTAATACCGCAAACCACAAAAAAGACTATTAAAAATTAGTAATTAATCTCTAATAGTCTTTATTTATTATTTAGTACTTACTTTTTCTAATACAAAGCCAACTTCATAATCATTAATATTTACTTTATCTTCAATACCATCTTTATCATAAACATTAATAGTCAAAGTCTCATCTTTAATCATATCTAAGTAATCTTTAATATTCTCTTTATACTCACTAGTAGCATCTATATACATATTAATTCTATCAGTAATATCAAAGTTCATAGTCTTTCTTAATTGTTGTACCTTAGATATAGTCTCTCTAGCAAGACCTTCATTTTCTAATTCTTTAGTAATAACAGTATTTAGTATAACAAAGTTATTACCTACAACCATTGCTTTAAAGCCCTCTTTACTAGATATTCTAATATCTACCATATCTTTAGTAATATCATAAGTAGTATTATCTATAGACATCTTAATACTTTCATTGTTTTCTAATTTATTAATATCTTCATTAGATAATTCTAATAACTTATCAGAAAACTCTTTAATATTCTTACCAAATATCTTACCTACTTCTTTAAAGTTAGGTTTAACCATAAAGTTCATATAAGTAGATAAATCATCAGTATAAATAACTTCTTTAACATTAAGTTCTTCTTTAATTAGACTAGTAAGTTCCCCAATAACCTTCTCTTTCTTCTTATCAAGTAAAATCTCACTAATAGGTTGTCTTACCTTTATCTTAGATTCCTCACGAACATTTCTACCTATACTAATTAAATCTCTTACTAAGTCCATTTTTTCTTCAAGTTTTAAGTCAATTAACTCTTCATTACATATTGGGAAATCACTTAAATGAACAGAAATATTACCAGTCAAATTAGTATATATCTCTTCAGCAGTATAACTAGCTATTGGAGCAATTAACTTAGATAATCCCTCTAGTACTTCATAAGTAGTCATATATACACTCTTTTTTGAAGTAGTCATTAAATTGTCCCAGAATCTATCTCTATTTCTTCTAATATACCAATTAGATAAATCAATTGAAGTAAAGTCAGTAATTAATTTAACTACTTTATTTAAATCATATTCATCATAAGCTTCAGTTACTTCTTTAATAAGTTTATTATACTTAGATAATAACCACTTATCAATATCTTCTCTATCATTATATTCTACTCTGCAAGTATTAATATCAGTTATCTTATCTGCATTAGCGTATATTGCAAAGAAATTATAACTATTACGAAGTGGATTAAAGAACTTAGAGTGAACCTCTTTTAATCCTTCAACATCAAACTTTAAAGGAGTCCATACTGGAGAAGCATATAACATATACCATCTAACAGTATCTGCACCATATTCTTCCATAATCTTAATAGGATCAATTATATTACCAGTAGACTTACTCATCTTCTTACCGTTACTATCTAACATCATATCATTTACTACAACATTTTTAAAACTTGATTGACCAGATATAATTGTTGATATAAGAAGTAATGTATAGAACCATCCTCTTGTTTGATCGACACCTTCGGCAATAAAGTCCGCTGGAAAATGTTTATGAAACCACTCTTTATTTTCAAATGGGTAATGACATTGAGCATAAGGCATAGAACCAGAATCAAACCAAACATCAATTACATCTTTTACTCTATGCATAGTTTTACCACAGTGTTGACATTTTATAGTAATATTATCCACATAAGGTCTATGTAAGTCAATGTCTTCATATTTTAACTCTTCATTTGCTCTTTCTATTAATTCTTCCCTTGAACCAACTACTTCAAATTCACCACATTCATCACATACCCAAAATGGTAATGGACATCCCCAATAACGATTTCTAGAAATACCCCAATCTACCATATTATTTAACCAATTTCCAAATCTCTTAGTTCCAACATAATCTGGATGCCATTTAATTTTATTATTTTCTTCAATTATTTTGTCTTTATATTCTGTTGTTTTTATATACCAAGCAGATTTAGCATAATAAATAAGTGGTGATTTACATCTCCAGCAATGTGGATATTTGTGTGTTATCTTTATCTTTTTAAATAATTTATCTTGTTCTTTTAAATATTTGATAATTTCTATTTCCAATTCAGGATCAGTTACTAATCTACCCTCCCAAGGCCCTATAGTATATTTTCCTGCTAAATTAACATTTTGAGTCCAGCCTATTTTATTTTCTTTACATACTCTATTATCATCTTCACCATAGGCAGGAGCAATATGTACAATACCAGTACCATCTTCATCAGTTACATAAGAGTCTGCGACTACTTCAAATGATTTACCATCAGTTACTTTTGCAAATGGTAATAATTGTTCATATTTAATACCCACTAAATCAGTACCTTTATATGTTTCAAGTACTTCATAATCATCACCTAAAACCTTATTAGCAAGACTTTTAGCCACGATAAACTTATATCCCATTGAAGACACTTTAACATACTCTAAATCTGGATTAACACAAGCAGCCACATTATCCATAAGAGTCCAAGGAGTAGTAGTCCATACTAAAAAGTAAGTATCACTATCCTTTATCTTAAATGGAACTATAACAGTATTAACACTATCTTCTTGATATCCTTGTTCTACTTCAAACTTAGCAAGTTCAGTACCACATCTAGGACAATATGGTAATATTTTATTACTATTATATATTAATCCTTTTTTATGCATTTCTTTTAATAAATACCATTCAGTTTCGTGGTAATCATTTGTACAAGTAATATAAGGATGCTTACTATCAATAAATTGACCCATCATATCAGTTATTCTATTTACTTCATCAATATTTATGGCTGTATTCTTTTTACATTCTTCAATAAATTTATCTATACCCATTTTTTCTATATCTTTTTTACCATTAATTCCTAATTTCTTTTCAACATTATATTCAATAGGTAGTCCATTGCAGTCAAGTCCTATTTTCCTATCAACCTTATGTCCCTTCATTGTTTGATATTTACAAAATGAATCTTTGATTGTTTTAGAAAACACATGATGTATACCAGGTTTAGCATTAGCATATATTGGTCCATCATAAAATACCCAAGTTTCATTATCTTTTCTATTTTCAATAGTCTTTTCTAGAATATTTTCTTCTTTCCATTTAGCAAGTATTTTACCTTCTACTTCGCTTATTTTTCCTTTTTCTAATTCTTTAAATTCCATAATTCCTCCTTCTAAAGAAAAAACACCACCAGTACAAGGACGAAATACTTCGCGGTACCACCTTGTTTCACTGATAGTGCACTCATATTTTGATAACGGGTTATTCCCGGTTACTTCTAACTATTCAAAGTAACACATCAAGAGTGATCTATATATTAAGCATCTTATTAGTTTCCACCAGCCACTAACTCTCTACAAATATCTTAATATATCGTCTCTTTCTTTTGTTTTTATACATTAATTATATTCAAAATATTATCTATTGTCAATCTCTTTTCTTACTTTTTCTCTTTTTAATGTTTTAAGTAATCTCATATTAAGCATATCCCTCTTAATACCATCATTAGTACTTGAAGATATTATTTTTCCTATATTTGAAGATAAATACTCATTTAAATGTTCTTCATACAAGAGATAACAAACTAAACTTTCAAAATCATTCTTTTTAGCTTTCTTTAATTTTTCTATCTTATAGTATCTTGTAAGAGCAGAGTCTTTAATACCAGAAATATCAATGCTATCAGTACTAGGAAGTTCTAATCTAGAACTACATTCTTCAGGTAATTTATCATCATTTAGATAGTATTCTATTTTTTTAGTATTATATAATGCCTTTATGAATGTTTCTACATTTATATCATTAACCATACATTTATTAATCATATCGTCATAAGTATATTTTATTTTTTTCTTATCTTCATTGCTTAAGAAATCATAAACGCATATATTTTGAATAAAATTTTCATAATCATCATTACCAATTAATAGAAATAGCATTTCTAAATAATACTGCATCTTAATTTTTTTTATCACTTTCTCTTCATTAGTACAAAGAGAATCTTCAAAATCATTTTCAAGTAAAACCAAATCACTTAAAGACATATTTATAACTGACATTAATTCAGTTAATGCAGTTTTTTCGGCGATTTCAATAGGTATTAGGAAATAGTTATATTTGTCTATTGTATCTTCTATATTATTTCTTTTACTATCCCATGTTGGATCTAAAACATATACTCCATCAATATTATATTTTTTATCTATTAAATGAATTATACTTCTGCAGTGTTTTTCTTTTTTAGTTTTACATATTATAGTTCTAGCATTAATGTTTAAATTTTTTAACATAGCATTAACAATAGCAATGTATCCAACACAAACAATATAATCAGAATTTAATACATTGTCTAAAGACCTAGAAATTAAATAATTTTCATTTTTTTCTTCTTTATGATAAAAGTTATTTTTTACTATGTCATATACCATTATTACTTTTTCTAATGATGATAAATTATATTTCTTGATTTTCTTAGTAATATAGTTTATTTGGCAAGAAGTATCATACAAAGTATTAATATCAATATCTCCGCCATATTCTTGATAATGAATAAAAATGTTTTTACTATCTATTTTACTCAAATCATATCCTTCAAGTATTTTTTGATATTCCTCAAGAGAAATTAATGTACCATCTATTACAACCGGAACATTTATCTTCTCACACAATGATAAAACTTCAAGTAAATTATCTTTATTACAACTAAAATGTATTTCTTTGCAGTCATCAATATTTTTTATTAAATTATATGTTCTTTTTCCATAATTAATAGCCTGCATTGCCAAAGAAAAGAATATAACATCATTTTTATTTAATATTTCGATAATCTTATTATAATCATAATTATTAACTACTGCTTCATACATATCATTTAATAAGCTATCATTATCACTAAACAAAAATAAAGTCATACTATCAATTACTATTTTCTTTATTCCATCTTCAACAAACAAATCACTAAATCTACTTAAATAAATTTCCGTAGTATCATGAAATCTTTTAGCTCTACATTTTTCCTTACTTTCATATAGTTTAAAAATCATCATATCCCCCATTAACTGCCATTATAATAGCAGAAAAACTATAAAAAGTCAAATAAAATAGATGAAACTTAGCAGTTTCATCTCTTTTCTTATATAATTATTATCTAGTTCTTACTCTTTTTATTGAATCAATATTATAGTAACCTTCATAATCACCAGTATTAACTAGATCACTACGAACTACTAAAACAGCTGTTTGTTTAGCACCTTTACTTATTAATTCATTTACTTTTTCACTAGCATTCATATCATCTCTATAGATAGTATAAAGATTTCCATCTAATTCATAAGTAACTCCCATTACTTCTCTATCATAAGATCCATTATAGTATGGTGTACATTTATTAGTACTATCTGTAGCATCATAAGAGTTAGTATAAATATATGAATTATCTTTAATATTAACACTCTCTCCTAGATTATATTCTTTATTTTCAGTAACTACTTCAGTTGGTTCTTCAATAACTGGTTCATCAATAATAATATCATCTTTTTTAGTAGAAGGTTCAATTGTCTCTACTACAGAAGTAGGTTTTACTATATCATCAGGTTTATGTTTTTTACTTTGACTCTTAGGTAAGAAACTACATACAACAGCAGCGGCAGCAACTATCCAGGCACAGATAGCAGTTTTAACTTTATTCTTTCTAAGTATCTCACTAACTTCTTTAGTCTCATTTTTAACTTTATTAAAACCATTTTTAAATTTATTACCAACCCATTTAGCACCTTTACATATACCACCAATTATAGCAGTACCTGCAAGGAAACCAAGAATCTTTTTACCAAAGCCTGTCTTTTCCTTTTTATTATCTTTATTATCAATAACCATTAATTCTTTACATTCATTATTAGATTTAACACTAGTAGTATCATTAGATTTAACACTAGTAATATCATTAGATTTAACACTAGTACTTTCCACTACAGGAGTATCCTTTTTAGCGGTATAACTCGTAGTAAACTGCATATAACCAGTTTCATATGGATTATCATCTTCAGTTAAATACTCATAAGAATCTTCTTTTTTATCATTAGATATTTCAGTAAGTTTTACTTCAATACTTTCAAGTTCTCTTTTTTTCATTTCAAGTAATTTTAAGTATTTATATAATGTCTTATAATCACCTAATTTACTATAAGGTATATAAGCAGAATTACTATCATATCCTTGTATTTTAATTATCTTAGCATTCTTATATTCATCTTTCTTATATAAGTTTGTCATTTCATATAAATACTTTTTAATATATTTAATCCTATTATTAATTTCTTCTAAATCCATTTCATTAATATTCTTACTAGAAGTTTTTTTCTTTTCATCAACTACTTCAGCCTTTATAGTAGGTCTCTCCATTACTGGTTCTTCTGAAATAGTTACATATTTAGAAAGACTTTTTTCTCTTTCACATAAGTCTTTAAATATACCTAGCTTATCTTTTGGTACCCCTACTTTTTTACCATTATAGTATTCATATGCTTTGCTTGAACTAGTATCACTTAATAACTTGTTAATTTTAAATCTAACTACTTTTAATTTATCTTCCTTAGATAATTTTCTATAATCCATAGAATTTATATTAATTTTTTCCATATTCATAATTCAAATCCCCCTTTGAATGACACATATTTTAGCACATTTGTTTGCCTTTGTCAAGTATTACTACTTTTTACACAAACTATATAGTATTTTTACTTCTTTTATAGTAAGTGGTCTATACTCTCCTGGCATAAGACCTTTTAAATTTAAATTAGCATATCTTTCTCTTCTTAGTTTAATAACTTTATTGCCAACTGACTCAAGCATTTTCTTAATTTGATGATTTTTACCTTCATGAATGGTTATTTCTACTACTGAAGTATCTTTCTTTTTATCATAACTTTTTAGTCTTACTCTTGCTTTCTTAGTCTTAACTCCATCAATAATAACACCATTTCTTAATTTCTGAAGACTAGGTATAGTAACTATTCCTTCTACCTTAGCAATATAAGTTTTATCTACTAAAGAGTCTGGTCTCATAAGTAAATTAGCAAGTTCTCCATCATTTGTAAGTATAAGTATACCTGTAGTATCATAGTCTAATCTACCTACTGGATATATTCTAGTAGTAGTATCAATTAAATCTACTACTGTTGTTCTACCCTTTTCATCACTAGTAGTAGTAACAACTCCTTTAGGTTTATTAAGTAAATAATATTCATAATTTTTATTAGTATCTAAAATATTTCCTTCTACTACAATAATATCTCCTGGTTTAACCGTAGTACCAAGTTTAGTAACTACTTCACCATTTACTTCAACTAAACCCTTAGTAATAAGTTCTTCGGCTTTTCTTCTTGAGCAATAACCAAGACCTGCTATTTTCTTTTGTAATCTTTCCATTTTATCACCACATTTCTCTCACAAAATACTTATACATTATCTCATAAATATATCTATTTTGCAACTTTTTTATTTTTTTCCATAAAATATATTGAATAAATATATTTATTTTGCTATAATTAGTATGTTCTATGGACCCATAGCCAAGCTGGTTAAGGCAAGGGACTGCAACTCCCTGATCGTTGGTTCGAATCTGACTGGGTCCTCCATAAATAAAAATTAAACTAACCTTTTTTGGTTAGTTTTTTTATATTATTAGCACACCTAGCCTTAACAAGTTAAGTCTTGCTGTGTTGTTTTAAGCCATAGTCTTAAAACAAAGTCTATCATATATAAGCCATAACTATATACTTAACTAATATCAAATATTATTATTTTCTTTATATTCTTTTATAATCTTTTTATTACTAAGAAGTCTTTCATTATTTGGTTCCATATCTATAGCTTTATTTATATAATATAAAGATTCATCTATTCTATTCAAATAAAACATACAAATAGAAAGCATATCATAAATAGTATTATCCCAACTAAATATTTCATTAATATAAGTCTTCTCATGACTATTTATATTCAAAGCATCATTTAAATATTTAGAGGCTTCTTTATAATTATCTAACTCATACTCTAAAATACCTCTTTCTACATAAGAATCTCTTAAATATGGTGCTTCATTTATTGCTTTATCATACCACATTCTAGATTCTTCTACTCTTCCTAAGTTCTTATATGATCTAGCAATAAATCTCATTGAGGCACATCTTTCATCTTTCCAAGTTGAAGATTTTAAATTCAAATGTTTAATTAGTGTATCTATACATTCATTCCATTTACCATAATACATATATTCTCTACCTAAATAATGCATATTCCTATCATCATTAGGATCTTCCTTTACAGATAATTCTAGTAATGGTAAGTAACTACTTCTAGATTTAGATTTATCAGGATAATGATTTAATACTATATTATCAATAGTAATAATATTTTCTTTATCTCCTAGAAAAGTAAGTACTTCATGTACTGGATGTGTCCATTTATAATTCTTTCTTTGATGTATCTTATCAGTATAAAAATTAACCAAAGGTCTATTATTATCATCTAAACTCCAATTGTAATTATATCTTGCCCTGCTAGTGGATCCTACCCAACTATCTTCAAGATACTTTCTCCATCCTTTTTCGAATACTTCGTCTAAGTCTGTACATACACAAATATCGTAATCATCTGGAATTAAATCTAGTGATTTGTTTCTTGCAACATCAAATCTCCATGGTTCTATTTTAGAGGTTCTTACATTTACTCCAAATTCTTTTAATAATTTAACTGTATTATCTGTAGAACCTGTATCTAATACGAATATAGCATCCGCTTCCTTCATAGACTCATACCATCTTTTAACAAACTTTTCCTCATTTTTACATATTCCATATACACATACTTTATATTTATTCATATTAAGCACCTTGTTTTCCTAAATAATCAATTACCAAAGTTACTAATGAATTACTAAAATATGATTTTGATGAGAGATTAGTTAAATCTGGAGTTTGTAAAAATATTTTATATTTACCTAAATTAGATAGTTCATAAGTAACTGCAGTATCTACTACCGCTATTATGCCACAAGCCGATAATTCTACCGGTTCAGCATTATATACCCACTGTCCTACTCCCAAATAAACATTATCAGTGTTTGTTTCTTTAAAACCTATTGATACTATGTCTTTAGTTGGATCAAATTCAACATCATTTACTGACGGGTATGCACTAACAGTAAAAAATATTCTATAATATCCAGCTACATTAAACTTAATTAAACCTTCTTTTTCATCTAATTCAAGTAAATTACTAACATCAAGTTCCAATCTACTTATTGGTAATCTTGCTTCAGGCTCTACTGGTACGCCAGTATCTGATTTATCAGCATTAAAAGTTACTAAGTATGCTGACCTAAATAATGTGGGTCCAGCAGGTCCAATTGGACCCTTTGGTATAACAAAATCAAGAACATGTGTATTATTAACTTTATTATCAATAACCTTAGCCTCAGTTCCAGCTTCACCAGTTGTAGTACTTCTTACAAAAATAGTATCTCCAATACCATCATTACCTTTTTGACCTTGTGGTATTACAAAATCCAAAATGGCATTCGTATCGGTACCGCTATTAGTCACACTAGCACTTTCTCCTGGATCACCAGTAACAGTAGTGCCCACACTAATAGTGGCTGGTCCTGCCGGTCCTATTGGACCCTGAGGTCCTGTTGGCCCAACAATAACTGGAGTACATAAACATCTCTTTTTCAAGCATTCTGTATCAGTAGTAATCTTTTTATAAGGATCAATCATAATACCCCTCCTCATAATAACTTATGACAATATTATTTTACTAATTATAATAATAGTTTATTTTCCACTTCTATATAAGCAGTAATATAAATATAATTTAAGTAAAGAAAGAAGTGATATTATAAAAAAATTAAAATTATATATAATTATATTTTCCATTGTATTATTAGTATTATTACTAAGTTTCTTTATTTATTATTTAATATATAGTAATACTAGCAAAGAGAAACCAAGTAGTTATCCAAAAATTAAACTATCAGGAAATACCATTATTAATATAAACATTGGTGATAAATATACTGAACTAGGATATACTGCTTATGATAGTAAAGATAAAGATATAACAAATAAAGTAGAAGTTAAAAATAATGTTAATGAAAGTATGCCTGGTACTTATGAAATAATATATAAAGTAACTAATTCTAAAGGAAATAGTATTGAAGTAAAAAGATTTGTTAAAGTAAAATTAACAAAAGATTTTACTTATAAGAAAGAATACAACAATATAGATAACAAGACCCTAAGTTGGGGAACAAATAATAAAAAAGATGGTAATAGACCAAATACTGATATTTCAAATGAAGAACTTAAAAAATATAATGCTTATGCTATGGGTCCTGATAAAAAAGTAATTTATCTAACTTTTGATGAAGGAACCATGACATCATACTTACCTCAAATAGTAGAAGTATTAAATAATAATAATGTTAAAGGAACATTCTTTCTATGTAAAAACTATATTAAAAATAACAAAGAACTAATAAATAAAATGTTAGATAGTGGTCATTCTATCGGTAATCATACTGCTTCTCACCTATCCATGCCTAGTTTAGCCTCTAAAGAAAACTTCTCTAAATATTTAGAAGAAATAATTTCAGTAGAAGATACTTTTAAAGAAGTTACTGGTAGAGAAATAGATAAAATATATAGAGAACCACGAGGAGAATTTTCAAAAAGAAGCTTAAATATAATGAAAGATTTAGGTTATAGTACTTACTTTTGGAGCTCAGCATATAAAGATTGGGATGATAAATTAACTAAAGAAGAAGCACTTACTTCTATGATAGAAAGAGTACATAATGGAGCCATATTCTTACTACATCCCACTAGCAAAGGAAACTATCTAGCACTAGAAAATTTTATTAAAACTATGAAAGAAAAAGGATATACTTTTGATCTAGTAAAAAATATCTAAGAATAACACTAATAAGGCTTAGAATAAGGTTTATAGTAAGCATAATAAAAAAAAATAATAATAAATAACTTGCAATAATAATATAATTTTGATAAAATAAAATTATAGTAGAGGGAAGTGATAAAAATGCTTAATATTAATCACAAAGATAAAAACCTATTCACTTCACATTTTCTGTTAAAATAGAGCGTACTTTCTTTTACGCCCTATTTTTTTATTATAAGGAGGCAAATATGAATACAGAACTATTAGAAAAATTCAAAGAGTTATGTTCAAAAGAAATAAGTCTATCAGAGGTATGTAGAACATTAAAGCTCAATTCCTTTCAGGTATTATCATTAGTTAACGAATTACGTAATAGTGGCATAAACATTGTTACCAAAATGTTTGATGATGATATCTATATGTTTAATAATGGAGAAAGAGAGGTAACTGAAGAATACTCTTACAACTTAAAAACAGATAATAACAACGAATTTAAATTCATGGCCATATCTGATACCTACTTTGGTTCAAAGTATCAGCAATTATCAATACTAAACGATATATGTGCCAAAGGAATAAGTATGGGATACAACAATATTTTCCACTGTGGCAATATATCCGCTGGTATATACCCTATCACAAATATCTATGCTGATACATACTTTCTAGATGACTCATTAAGACAAATAGACTATATAACCAAGTACTATCCAGAAATAGAAGGAATGAAAACATATTTCATAACTGGGGCTAGAGATGAAAGACATCTTAAAGCCAATAAAATAAATATAGGCAAAAGAATTAGTGATATAAGACAGGATATGATTTATCTAGGCAGTAATTCTTGTATTATAAACATAGATAAAACCAAAGTACTATTATTTAATTCAAAACTAAATAAAACATATACTGTATCATATAGACCGCAACAACAAGTAGACTCTTTTAGAAGTGAAGACAAACCCAATATTATGTTATATGGAGGTCTCCTACAAATGGAAAAATTTAAATATCGTGAAGTAGATTGCATCTCAGTACCAAGTGTCTGTGCCACTACTAAAGAAATGTTAGATAGAAGATATTCAAACACTATTGGTGCTTGGTACATAACAATAAGAACAGATAATAAAGGATATTTAGAATCAGTTAAAGCAATGGAATCTGTATATTATGTAACAAATAAAGATGATTATAAGAAACCAAAAATATTAAAACTAACTAAGGAGGAAAAATAATGGAAGAAACTAAAAAAATAGACTATATCTATGTAAATAAAATGTATCGTTATATGAAAAACGATATGCAAATAGAAACATTTATGGATAAATTTCATTTCAGTTATTCTGAATTAATTGGTTTAATAGAACTATGTAAAATATATGGTAAAGAAATAAATATTGAAAATAAAAATAATATTTTAGTATTTAAAAAAAGTACTCCTAAAATAATAAATAATACCAAAATAGATATAAATAGTGATGAACTTACTCATACAGAAATTGGTGTTGTTTCTGACACACACTTTGGTAATATCCATCAGCAACTTCATCTAGTAAATTACTTCTATGAAGAAGCATATAATCGTGGTATTACTACCATGCTCCACTGTGGAGATATAGTAGATGGAAATTATCCTAATAGACCAGAGCAACCTAGACAGCAATTTCTACATAACTTTGATGAGCAAGCAAGTTATGTTGTCGATATGTATCCCAAAGTAAAAGATATCACCACCTACTATATCCTAGGTAGTCATGATGAGACCCATTACAAAAATGGTGGTGCTACAGTTAATGAATGGGTATCTAGATGTCGTGACGATATGATATATCTTGGTCAAGATACTGCTGTTACAAATATCAATGGTATAAAGTTTGTTATGGATCACCCAGGTGGAGGCTCTTCTCAATCATTATCTTATAAGCCACAAAAAAGAATCGAGATATTAGAGTCAGGACATAAACCAAAAGTACTTTTAATAGGACATTATCATAAAAGTTATTTCTTTGTATATCGTAATGTTAGATGTATTGAAGTACCAAGTTTATGTAGTAAAACCCAGTTTCAACAAAAACAAGGATTATCCAATATAGTTGGAGGATACTTCTTAGATATATATTCTGATAGTAAAGGTAATATAGTATATTTTGAACCAGAAGAAATACTATTTGAGCAAAAAGACTTTTGGGATGAATGTGGAAAAGATAGTAAAAAAGTAAAAAAACTAGTAATAAAATAAAGAAAAGTAATTCCTACTTTTCTTTTATTTTAATATACTTATATCCATTATTAGTAATCATACTCCTACTAAAAGAAATCTTATTCTGTATAGTTTTATTAATATTGTTGACATAATCAACATCACCAATACCAATATACTCATTAGTAATACTATTATATTTTCCTTTATCAGTTATCCAAGACCTATTGCTAAGAATTACCAAGCCTTCACTATTTGATAGAAGATCAGTACCAGCAAAAAGACGCGAATCATATTCAATTCCAAACAAATTATATACTGTTGGAAGAACATCTATTGACATACCAACTTTGTCTATCTCTACTCTATTTAACTTGTTATTCCAAATAATTAAAGAGTTATGATTTATTTCAAATAGATTATCTCTTTTAAAAGTAGATAACTCATTCATTTCCTCTAGAGATAAAGCATAAGGATAATGATCTGCGGTTAAAATAATTACTGTATCATCTAGTTTATTAGCCTCCTCTAGCCTGTTAATTAAAAGTTCTAAAGCTCTGTCTAGTTCTATTTGGGTAGCAAGATATGCTGATGCTGAAGTACTAAGATTAAGATTATCTACTAGTGACTTATTTTTACTAGCAATATAGTTACCAAAGAAATTATATTCCATATGACCTGATACTGTCATATAATAAGCCATAAATGGTTTATCACTATCAATATAATCAGTATAAGTCTTTTCTATCATTTCAATATCACTCTCTGGCCATACATCGCAGTTAATATCAAGTCCCATAGCACAAGCCTTAAAGTTATTAAAACCTATTGCCTTTAAGTATTTATATCTATCTTGAAAATAACCGCTATGATCATGATAAGCATAAGTATTATAATTAATATTATTAAAACTATTACCTAGTCCATATGGAAAACTATTATTACCACTTCTCCATATACTAAGTGAATTAATACTAGGATATAAAGCAGTATCTGCTTGAAATTCTCCTCCTATTGTACTTAAAAAATAAGGTACATAATAATTATTAAATACAAAACCATTATTAGTAAGTTTATATAATGTTGGAGTTAAATCTTTTCTTACACCAATAGTACTAAAAGATTCTGCTACTACAAAAACAAGATTTTTATCTTTAAATATACCAGTATATTTATTTTTACTAGTACCAGGATTATTCTCGATATATAATTTTATATTACTATCTATGTTATTATCAATATCTAAGTCAAGTATATTCTTATCGTATAAAAATATTTCATCTTCTTTATTAGAATTATCTTCAAAATTAACATTAATTACTTTATCTTCAAAACCAAATATTGTTCTATATAAATCAAGTTCAAATGAAGAAATAACTCCAAGTTTTTGAATATTTAAATCATTATTATTAATATTATAATATAAATCATATATAGATAAAGTAGTATCCTTCTTAGTATTTATATATAATCTATAACCTAGTATTCCAAGAGGAATAAGTACTATATAACAAAGTAAGTATAACTTATCTTTTCTTTCTATATCAAAGTCTATTCTCTTTCTAAATACTATA
>ERZ832317.3354-NODE-3354-length-16826-cov-9.537177_pt1 | contig 16826 bp, 9 predicted proteins | sample MGYA00519695_ERZ832317 | MGnify/ENA primary metagenome ERZ832317 (study PRJEB31850, sample SAMEA3708726) | human gut metagenome | biome: human gut; feature: human-associated habitat; material: faeces | place: China | collected 2014 ...
GCCAAAGGGTCTTCGACCCTCTGGACTCCCTTTTCGCGATTGAGTTGGTGACGCTATCACACAATGTCCGCGTGTTTATGCGAGGATTTGCGTCTGCGGACGTGACCAGAGGGCAATGGAAACAGACGAAGTCTGCGGTCGCCCTCTGGACTGCTTCGCCCCCCTCCTGCGCTTGTTGGTTGGTAAAGCGGCAGTGGAGAACGCGAAAGTCGATATTTGTCCTAAATATCTATTCGCCGCCCAAATGCGACATTCCTGCAAGCGGACAAAATTTTTTGTGCTCAAAAATGCCCGGCCCAGCAGAAGCATTCCTGCCAAGCCGGGGAGAATGGCGCATTACTCGCCGTAGTATGCCTTGAGGTACATTTCCTTGATTTCACTGATGAGCGGGTAGCGCGGGTTCGCGCCGGTGCACTGGTCGTCGAACGCCTGCTCGGACATTTCGTCCAGCGTCGCGAGGAACTTCTCCTCGTCCACACCGTAGTCGCGGATCGTATTCTTGATGCCGACGCGCTCCTTCAGGGCATGGATGTTGCGGATGAGGTTCTCCACCGTCTCGTCGTCATTCGCGCCCTTGAAGCCGAGAAACTCGCCGAATTCAGCGTAGCGGCGCTTCGTGTGCGGATAGGCGTACTGCGGGAAAGTGCCCATCTTCGTGGGAACTTCGGCGCTGTTGTAGCGGATGACCAGCTCAATCAGCAGCGCGTTGGCGATGCCGTGCGGCAGGTGATGGAACGCGCCCAGCTTGTGCGCCATGGAGTGGCAGACGCCGAGGAATGCGTTCGCGAACGCCATGCCAGCCATCGTGGCGGCATTGCCCATCTTTTCGCGGGCAACCGGCTCGTTCTGACCGTTGTCGTAGCACGCGGGCAGATACTCGAAAATCAGCTGAGCCGCCTGCTTCGCCAGACCGTCGGTGAAGTCCGTCGCCATCATGGAGGCGTAGGCTTCCAGCGCGTGGGTCAGCGCATCGATACCGGAGGCGGAGGTCAAGCCCTTCGGCGCGGACATCATCATGTCAGCATCCACAATCGCCATCTTCGGCAGCAGCTCGTAGTCCGCCAGCGGGTACTTCACGCCGGTGTCCTGATCGGTAATGACGGCGAACGGAGTGACTTCGGAGCCCGTGCCAGCGGAGGTCGGGACGGCGATGAAGTACGCCTTTTCGCCCATCTTCGGGAAGGTGTACACACGCTTGCGGATATCCATGAAGCGCATTGCCATGTCGAGGAAGTCCACTTCCGGATGCTCGTACATGACCCACATAATCTTGCCGGCGTCCATTGCGGAACCGCCGCCGATGGCGATAATGCAGTCCGGCTGGAAGGAGGTCATGGCCTTTGCGCCTTCCTTCGCGCAGGCGAGGGACGGGTCGGGCGCAACATCGTAGAACGTGGTGTGGACGATGCCCAGCTCATCCAGCTTGTCGGTAATCGCCTTGGTGAAGCCGGATTTGAACAGGAACGCGTCGGTGACGATGAAGCAGCGCTTCTTGCCCATAACTGCCTTGAGTTCATTCAGGGCGACAGGCAGGCAGCCCTTCTTGAGGTAGACCTTTTCAGGCGCACGGAACCACAGCATATTCTCCCTCCGGATGGCAACAGTCTTGACATTCAGCAGGTGCTTGACGCCGACGTTCTCGGAGACGGAGTTGCCGCCCCAAGAGCCGCAGCCCAGCGTCAGCGACGGACGCAGCATGAAGTTGTACAGGTCGCCGATGCCGCCCTGAGAGGAAGGCGTGTTGACGAGGATACGGCAGGTCTTCATGCGCGCGGCGAAGCGGTCAATCAAATCCTTGCGGGTGACGGCGTTCAGGTAGATAGAAGAGGTGTGGCCGTAGCCGCCGTCAGCAATCAGGTGCTCCGCCTTGTCGAACGCATCGTCGATGTCCTTGGCGCGGTACATCGCCAGCACGGGGGAGAGCTTCTCATGCGCGAACTCTTCAGAAATATCCACGGATTCGACTTCACCAATCAGCACCTTGGCGGTTTCCGGCACGTCCACGCCTGCGAGCTTGGCAATGGTGTGCGCCTTCTGACCGACGATCTTGGCATTCAGCGCGCCGTTGATGATGATGGTCTTGCGCACCTTGTCCAGCTCTTCGCCTTCGAGGAAGTACGCGCCGCGCTTGGCAAACTCTGCCTTCACCGCGTCGTAGATGCTGTCCAGTACGATGGTGGACTGCTCGGACGCGCAGATCATGCCGTTGTCGAACGTCTTGGAGTGCAGGATGGAGTTGACGGCCACCTTCACGTCAGCGGATTCGTCGATAATCGCGGGCGTGTTGCCAGCGCCGACGCCCAGGGCAGGCTTGCCGGAGGAGTACGCCGCCTTGACCATGCCGGGGCCGCCGGTGGCGAGGATGATGTCAGCTTCCTTCATCGCCATGTTGGTCAGCTCCAGCGAGGGAACATCGACCCACGAGATGATGTCTTCGGGCGCGCCGGCAGCCACAGCGGCTTCCAGCACAACCTTCGCGGCGGCGATGGTGGACTTCTTCGCGCGCGGATGGGGAGAGATGATGATGCCGTTACGGGTCTTGAGGCAAATCAGCGTCTTGAAAATGGCGGTAGATGTGGGGTTGGTGGTCGGGATGACCGCCGCGACAACGCCGATAGGTTCTGCAACCTTCATCATGCCGAATGCTTCGTCGCGCTCCAGCACGCCGACGGTCTGCGTGTCCTTGTAGGCGTTGTAGATGTATTCAGCGGCGTAGTGGTTCTTGATGACCTTATCTTCCACCACGCCCATGCCGGTTTCTTCCACCGCCATCTTCGCCAGCGGGATGCGCATGTTGTTCGCGGCGAGGGCAGCTGCCTTGAAAATCTTGTCCACCTGCTCCTGCGTGTAGGTCGCATAGACCTTCTGTGCCGCGCGGACGCGGGCGAGGGCCGCCTCGAAGCTCTCCACGTTATCGACGATCGGATACTCTTTCGCCATGATACTCTCTCCTTATGCTTCATCCGTTCTGCGGGGATGCGCCCGCGAACGGGGGATGTCGGTGTTTGTCGGGGTGACGAGAACAGTGTAGCAGATTGTTAAGCCTTTGTCAAGTAGCTGACACGGTTTTAACGATATTTTTTTCACAATTTAATACGTTTTCGGAACGGGATGAATGGAATGGCGAATAGATGGGCGAAGGGGACAAATGCAAAAAGCGCTGTACAGTAAAAAAACAGCGGATGAATGTCGAATTTGCTGTTCTTGCTTGAAAATGAGGAGAAGATGCGGTATAATGGGGTGGAAAAGCACTGGAAGGGGAGGGGACGCGCGTGAAAAGGAGTAGCACAGATACTTGTTGCCTCACGTTGCCGCTTAAATTGGAAAAGTGGCAGTCCGACCGCCTTGAAAAACGCTTTGAAATTGGTAGACAAATCTATAATACGATAGTTCATGCGGAGTTGAAGAAACTGCGCAAACTCCAAAGAACGCAGCAATATCAAGAAATTGAACAGAAGCTGGAAAACGCGAAGCAAGAAGAAACAAAAGAACTTTGGAAAAAGAAACGACAATTGCTGGATCAAAATGGACTTAGCGAAAACCACCTTAAGGCGGATATGAAATATTATTATCCGCATTTCAAGGATAACATTGCTTCAAGCGTGGCAGTTCATGGAATTGCGTCACAAGCTTGGACGGCGTTTGAAAAAGTGCTGCTTTCAAAAGATGGAAAGATGGTGCATTTTAAGAAAAAGGGAGAATTATCCTCGCTGAGAGGGTATTCACAGGCGGGAAAGAGTGGTGGCATCGAAATAATTTTTCGCGGTAGTTACGTCGAATGGAAAGGGCTGAAACTTCCGCTGCAACTGTCACCCAACAACGAGTATGAAACAGAAATGCTCAGCAAGCGCGTGAAATACGTCCGTATTCTACGCAAAGACGGCAAAACGAAGACGCATTGGTACGCACAGCTTGCTTTGGAAGGAAAACCGGCGGTGAAGTGTGATTCGATAAGCGGTGCGCCGAAGCATCCCGTCGGGCATGGTGTCGTCGGCATCGACATTGGCACGCGAACGTTGGCATACTCGACCGATAGCGAGGTTAACCTGCTGGAATTGGCTGACCGTGTGCAGAACATAGAGCAAGAAAAGCGACGCTTACAGCGTAAAATGGACAGAAGCCGACGGGCGACGAATCCGGAAAACTATAAGCCGGATGGTACCATCAAGAAAGGAGTGAAGCTGACACGGAACAAGTCCAAGCGATACAGAAAGATTCAGCACCAATTGGCGATGCTGCAGCATCGTCAGGCAGACATCCGAAAGCGTCAGCATAACGAACTGGCGAACTACCTGCTGACGCTGGGAGATTGCTTCTTTGTGGAAGATATGGACTACCGCGCATTAACCCGTAAAGCGAAGAAAACAGAAATTTCCGAAAAGACGGGTCGCTATAAACGCAAAAAGCGCTTCGGGAAGTCCATTGCGAATAAAGCACCGTCGATGCTGATTGCATTGCTGGATCAGAAATGCAAATCACTGAATCTGGAAGGTGTCAAAAAGGTAGACACGGCGGTAAAAGCAAGCCAGTATAATCATCAGACAGACGAATGCAAGGCAAAGGAGTTGAAAGAACGCTGGAACATTATGCCGGACGGCGAACGCATACAGCGCGATTTGTACTCGGCGTTCCTGCTCCAGCATTGCAGAAGAGATTTGCCGGAATATAATAGGAAGAAATTGCAGGAAACATTCGGAAACGAGCTTTATCGGGTCTTTGACCGCGAAGCACTCCAACGGGACTATCCGAAATTTGTGGAATACCATCGGGAGACGATTCAACGCCTTTCCGCGCTGCCCAAAACGATTGCCAGCATGGGCATCAGGCGAAGCATCAGCTAACATGAAAATCCGGTGCGGTTCGCACCAACAAAACCGGTCGATTGTCCGTCCGGGGCTGTCGCTAATGGCAACAAAGGTTGCCTTGACAGCAGAAGAGTTTCGGGAAAATAGTCAGCGCAGCATTGCTTTGTTCAATACTGAAAAGCTATCTACCGACTCAACACACGTTCTGAAAAGTGCATATTGCATTCTGTGCATTTCTGCCGTTGCAATCTGCACGGAGCGTGTGGAGGCAAAGTGGACGGCGTGGAAGCCGCGGCCATGCGCGCCTGTTGCAATCTGCACGGAGCGTGTGGAGGCAAAGGTACTCCATCGCGGATTTCTGACCGGACAGGGAGGTTGCAATCTGCACGGAGCGTGTGGAGGCAAAGAAAAACCTGTCGGCTCTGCATCAAAACCGTTTATGTTGCAATCTGCACGGAGCGTGTGGAGGCAAAGCTCCTAAAATTCCTAAAATGATTTCGCGGCGGTGTTGCAATCTGCACGGAGCGTGTGGAGGCAAAGGAGTATTGCGTGCTGCTGGAAGTACTGAGGCCTTGTTGCAATCTGCACGGAGCGTGTGGAGGCAAAGACGACTTCGCCGCGACGCATTCCCGTCAGGGCGATGTTGCAATCTGCACGGAGCGTGTGGAGGCAAAGGACTGCTGCCAATGGATGCTGCTGACTGAGCTGCGCGTTGCAATCTGCACGGAGCGTGTGGAGGCAAAGCCGCCTGGGCGGGCGGCGCGGGGGTGGCATCCGCGTTGCAATCTGCACGGAGCGTGTGGAGGCAAAGGCCTCGATTTCGTAGCCGTAGAGTGCAGGCGTGGTTGCAATCTGCACGGAGCGTGTGGAGGCAAAGTTTGACAAGCCGCGCCAGCCAGTTGGCGTCCTTGTTGCAATCTGCACGGAGCGTGTGGAGGCAAAGGGCCGGTTCCGCTCCCGGCTCTCGTCAGGCGAGGAGTTGCAATCTGCACGGAGCGTGTGGAGGCAAAGGCTTTCGTTGGCAATCGTCTGCCGCTTGAAGCGTGTTGCAATCTGCACGGAGCGTGTGGAGGCAAAGTGTCCCTCCTTTGATTAAAACATCGTCACGTTGCGTTGCAATCTGCACGGAGCGTGTGGAGGCAAAGGGCACGGTGTTCGGCGCGTTCTGCCTTGCGTTCCTGTTGCAATCTGCACGGAGCGTGTGGAGGCAAAGTGGCAGATTGGCGACGACAAGCCGCTGATGGCGCGGTTGCAATCTGCACGGAGCGTGTGGAGGCAAAGACGAGGTTGCGCTGATGCTGGAACAGATTCACGTTGCAATCTGCACGGAGCGTGTGGAGGCAAAGGTAGTTCATGGCTTGCAAGACGTATTTGTCGTCATGTTGCAATCTGCACGGAGCGTGTGGAGGCAAAGATTATTCATCCTCTTCGTCCTCCTTTGGCGCTTCCGGTTGCAATCTGCACGGAGCGTGTGGAGGCAAAGTCCGTGAGGTGTGCATAGATACGCATTATCATCATGTTGCAATCTGCACGGAGCGTGTGGAGGCAAAGATGATTCACGATCCCAGCACGGTTTGCTGGGGCAATATGTTGCAATCTGCACGGGGCGTGTGGAGGCAAAGAAAAGACGGAATCTGCATAGTATTCTCCTTTCGTGTTGCAATCTGCACGGGATGTGTGGAAAGTATTGCAGTATCCCTCTACGAAAAATCCGAGAAAATTTATGCAGACCTATTGCATTTTTATTCATCTTGGTGTATAATCCATCTTGTCCGGCAGACGGACACAAAAATGATGAAAATCAGGATGAAGATAAAGGAGTCGATTGTTATGGCGAAGATGCGCGTATTGCTGGCTTATTCCGGTGGTCTGGATACCTCGATTATCGTGCCGTGGCTGAAGGAAAATTATGACTGCGACGTGGTCTGCGTTGCGGGCGACGTCGGGCAGGGCGAAGAGCTGGAGCCACTCCACGAGAAGGCGAAAAAGTGCGGCGCTGAAAAGCTGTACATCGAAGACCTGCGCAAGGAGTTCGTCGAGGACTTCATTTGGCCGACGCTCAAGGCGGGCGCGCTCTACGAGGGCAAGTACCTGCTGGGCACGTCCTTCGCACGGCCGCTGATTGCCAAGCGCCTCGTCGAAATCGCTCACAAGGAGAACTGCACTGCCATCTGCCACGGCTGCACCGGCAAGGGCAACGACCAAGTCCGCTTCGAGCTGACCATCAAGGCGTTCGACCCGAACATGCAGATTATCGCACCGTGGCGCATCTGGGACATCAAGACCCGCGAGGAGGAAATTGACTACGCCGAAAAGCGCGGCATCCCCGTCCCGGTCAAGAAGGATCGCCCGTATTCGATGGACCGCAACATCTGGCACATCAGCCACGAGGGCGCGGATTTGGAAGATCCGTGGAACGAGCCGCCGGAAGACCTGCTGCTGACGATGGTCACGCCCGAAAAGGCGCCTGATCAGCCCGAATACGTCACGGTGGACTTTGAGCAGGGCGTGCCGGTCGCCATCAACGGCGAAAAGCTGGACGCGGTGGATTTGCTGACGAAGGCGAACGAAATCGCGGGTCGCAACGGTGTCGGCTGCGCGGATTTGGTGGAGAACCGTCTGGTGGGCATGAAGTCCCGCGGCGTGTACGAAACCCCCGGCGGAACGATGCTCTACGCCGCGCACGGCATCCTCGAATCCATCACGCTTGACCGCGCCACCAGCCACTACAAGGAGCTGGTCGCGAGCAAGTTCGCGGAGCTGGTGTACGACGGCATGTGGTACACGCCCCTGCGCGAGGCGCTCTCCGCATTTGTGGACAGCACGCAGCAGGCGGTCAACGGCACGGTGAAGCTGAAGCTGTACAAGGGCAACTGCATCAACGCGGGCGTGAAGTCGCCGAACAGCCTGTACATGGAGGAAATCGCTACCTTCGGCGACAGCCATGACCTGTACAGCCACAAGGATTCCGCGGGCTTCATCAACCTGCTCGGTCTGCCGCTGAAGGTCAAGGCGATGGTGGAGCAGAAGAATAAGAAGTAATTTAAGGAAACACCGCACAACTCGGCGGCTGACCGCCTCATTTGTGTAAATGTGATAACTGTGGTGTCCAGCAAGTCCTGCACTGAATTCGGGAGTAGAGCCCCTAATAGTATAAACGCGCTCGTCGGAAGGCCGGCGGGCGCGTTTTCTGTGCGAATTTGAAATTTGGAGGGGGTTGAGGCAGCTGATTTCAGAAAAAACCGATTTTCTGAAATGTGGTTACACGCCGACACGAAAGTCGTTGTGAAGATACACAACAATTTTCCATGCTTTTGTTAGAAATGTCAGAAATATATAATTCTTCAAGAAAACACTTGACTTTTTTCGGGGGGGGGTAAAATGGAAGAAGGAAATTGTGAAGGAGGGGAGATGTAGAAAGTGATGCGGACGGTGTAGGGATAAAACTACGCAAAGACACTAACGGAAACGAGGTTCATTTAGGGAAAATGATAAGGAGATGTGTATACGATGGCAATGATTAAATGTCCGGAGTGTGGACGCGATATTTCTGATGCTGCAAGTGCTTGCCCCGGCTGTGGTGCACCTGTTCGCAAGGCAGGCTGTATGGTTCGATTTGAAAGACCACGTGCGATAATCTGGGGAGTAGCGGTGAATGGTGTACTTTATGTTGATGGACAGAGAGCGGGTTCTGTTGCAAATGGTGCAACTTTTGAGGTATATCTATCATATGGTCAACATAGTGTTTCCATAGAAAGTAACACAAGCCTTAATCTTACTTCTAAACGTTCAAATGCAGATACTTTGAACATCCCTATGGGCGCAAAGAAAGTTATTGTAACAATCAAAGGCAAGTCAGATGTTGTTACTGCGCTTGTCGGAGGTGCAAAACTGGGAATTGCAGACGTTGAGGTTATCGCTAATACAAATACAGGAATAAATCCGCTGTCCGCCTCCCATTCTCGGAGGCGGATTTTTCATATCCATGCACATAAAAACGAGCCAGCTTCTCACGAAACTGGCTCGTCACTGGCAGGGGCAGAAGGACTCGAACCCTCAACAAAGGTTTTGGAGACCCACGTGTTACCATTACACCATGCCCCTATGCGGTTCGTCCGGGATTGCCGGAACAAGATTTAGTTTAGCACTTTTTCGGGCGTTTGTCAAGCGGTTTTGCGAAAATTGTTCCGAATTGGCAGAAAATCGCCCGGTGCTTTACAAAACCCGCGGCGCATGGTATGATGAGGGCAGGAAAGTCGGCGGGAGGGACGCGCGTGCAGTGGGCGGAACGGGTTCGGGCGTATGTGCGGATGCATGGCGCGGGGTACACGCTGCGCCGCGCGGGCGAAATGCTGGCGGCACGGGTGCTGCTGCGGGACGAATGGCGATTCCGGCGGGAGAAAGCATCCAAGCGCGAACTGGCGGTACAGCGCGCGCACCCCTTCCCGAACGTGCGCATCAGCGTCGTCGTCCCCGTGTTCAACACGCGCCCGAAATTCCTCCGCGCGCTGGCGGATTCGCTGCTTGCCCAGACGCACGGCGCGTGGGAAGCCTGCCTGTACGACGGCGGCAGCACGTCCGCCGAGACGCGAAAGGCGCTGGAGGCAATTGCCGCGCGGGACAGTCGATTCCACGTCGCGTACGGGGTGGAAAACGCGGGCATATCCGGCAACACGAACCGCGCGATTAAAATGGCGACGGGGGAGTATATCGCCCTGTGCGACCACGACGATGTGCTTGCGCCGGATGCGCTCTGGCGGATTGCGGAAGCCATCGACGCGCACCATCCCGACGTGCTCTACACCGATGAAGATAAGCTGACCGCCCACGGCGCGATTCACGTTGATGCGCACCGCAAGCCGGATTTCTGCCCGGACAACCTGCGCTCCGGCAACTATATCTGCCATTTGTCGGTGATTCGGCGGACGCTGCTGGATGCCATCGGTGGATTGCGACCGACATTCGACGGGGCGCAGGATCACGATTTGCTGCTCCGCGCGTGCGAACGGGCGGACGGCGTCATCCACATTCCGCGCGTGCTGTACCACTGGCGGACGCTGCGGGGGTCGATGAGCCACACGAAATTGGCGGTTTGCTTGGACGCGGCGGCGCGGGCGGTGGAAGAAAGTATGCGCCGCAACGGGTTTCCGGGAACGTGCCGGGTGGAGGACGGTGTGCTGCGGCTGCGGTATGACGTGGGGGATTTTACCGTTGCGGCATTGCGGCTTGCGCGGGATGCGTCCGCGGCGGATGTGAACCGCTTGGCGGCGGATTCGTCGGTAGACATGCTGCTGTTCCTGTGGGGGGACACGGCGGAGCCTGATGCGGACGGCTTGCGGGAGATGATGATGTACGCCCAGCGCCCGGATGTGTGCGCGGTGATGCCGCTGGTGGCGGATGCACGCAATCGGGTGCTTCATGCCGGATACGACATTCTGCCGGACGGCACAGTGCGGTCGCGGAATCGCGGCTTGCCGGTGTCGGCGGGTGGATGGCACGGCATGAACCGAACCAGCTACAATGTCACGGCGGTTTCGCCGATGTGCTTTTTGGTGCGGCGGAATGCATTTGTGCCGCTGGCGGAGGGTGAATCGTTGGCAGTTGACTTGGCGCAGTGGTGCATGGCACGGATGCAGGAGGGGATGCGGCATGTGTATACGCCGCACTGCGTGGTGAAGGCGGATGCGGAAAGCGCATTCGAGGGCTTTCGGGTGCAAGTTCCTGCGGGGTGGTATGACCCGTGTGCGACGGGAAGCAAGCGCGCTTGATGGCGCTTTTGGTTTCTTCTACATACTTGAATTTTATTGTTAGTTTTTTAGTTTGTATACCTTTAACTTATCTCGAAATCATTGGAGGTAATGATGAAAATCACAATGATAACGCTCGGCTCGACGGGTGACGTGCGGCCGTATATGCTGCTGGGACGGGAACTTCACGAGCGGGGGCATGAGGTGACGATTGCGGCGTTTGCGCCGTTTCAGGGCATGATTGAGGAAGCGGGAATGTCCTTCTATCCCATTTCCGGCGACGTGGTGGATATGATGGGGCGGCTGCTCCAGCCGGACGCGGTGGGCGTGCGGTACTTGAAGGAGTTTGAGAAGGGCATCCGCGATATTGCGCCGATGCTGCTGGATGATTTGCTGCACTGCGCGGAGGGCGCGGAAGCCATCGTCTGCACGTTCTTCGGGACGATGTTCTATTCGATTGCGGAGAAGTACGATATTCCGTGCATCCAGACGCAGTATTTCCCGATGGATCCGTGCAAGGATATGCCAATTTCATCCGCGCCGTTCCGCAAGCTCGGCAAGTGGTGGAATGTGCTGAGCTATCGCATCGGGTATCTGCTGATTTCGGCGCTGGAGCACCGCTACCTCTCGGATTGGCGCAAGGAGAACGACATGGCAAAGCGCCGCGTTCGCTTGCGCCCGGATTATGACGTGAAGGGCAAGCAAGTGCCCGTGATTTACGCCATGAGCCCGACGCTCGTGCCGCGCCCGGAGGATTGGGCGGACAACATCCACATGTCCGGCTTCTGGTGGGATGAGCGCTCGGTGGACTACACGCCTGACCCGGCGCTGGCGGAGTTCCTGCGCGCGGGCGACGAGCCGGTGTACATCGGCTTTGGGTCGATGGTGTCAGGCGACATGGGTGAACTGGCGGAAATCATCCGGCAGGCGGTGAAATTGTCCGGCGTGCGGGCGGTGGTGGCACTGGGTTGGGGTCAGCAGGAAGCAAAGACAAAAGATGCGAACATCTTCTATGTGAAAAGTGTGCCGCATGACTGGCTGTTCCCGCATATGGCAGGGGCAGTGCATCACGGCGGCGCGGGGACGACCGCAACCAGCCTGCGCCATGCACTGCCGACGCTCGTTGTGCCGTTTGGGGGCGATCAGCCGTTCTGGGCGGAGCGGGTGTACGCTGCCGGGTGCGGGCCGAAAGCGATTCCGCGCGATAAGCTGACGGCAGAGAATCTGGCGGAGGGGCTGCGCGCACTCATCAGCAACCCGGAATACACGCGCAACGCGGCGTGCATCGGGGAGACCCTGCGCAATGAACACGGATGCGCCAATGCTGCCGACTTGATTGAAAAGGCGGTTTGGGACTGGAAAAACGGGAATCCTGCGCAAGATGGGATGAATATTTGAAAAAAACGCCATTTGCCCCTTGACAAAACCTTGACTTTCGACTACACTGTTTCTTGCGTGCTTGCGAGAAGCACAACAAAATCAAAATTATGCAGAAAGGAGGCCCTCGCAATGACCATGATGATTCTAACCCTTGTATCCCGTGCCAATGGACTGACTGCGACGGCTCTTTCTGCCCATATGCGCCCGTAATAGGAAAATTCCACGCTCTTTTCCTGTTACCATGCGTTTTGTGTGCAGCACCAGCCGTTTGCATTCAGACGGATGGTGCTTTTTTCGTACCCTTTTCGAAAAAAGCATACAATGGGCAGTTATGAGTCATCAACCACTTTGTCTCTCTTGAAAGGAGTGATTTCCTACGCAGCGCACCACAACGAAACCAAAGAAGAAACAGACCCCGTTCGGCGCAATGCTCTCCCTCATCGGGCAGAACTGGACGCATTTCCTCTGGGCACTCATTGCGACCATCATGATGGTCATCATCGGCTTTTTAACGCCGCTGCTGCTCTCCGAAATCGTGGACAGCATACTGGGCAGCGAACCGTTCACAATGCCGGATTTCCTCATGAACCCGATTAACGCCCTCGGCGGACGCGATTTCCTCCGCCAAAATCTGTGGATTCCCGCGCTGGCGCTCATCCTGATGAACATCGTCAACGGCGTGTTCACGTTCATTAAGGGGCGTTCCTCCGCGATTGCGAGTGAAAATATCGCCCGCAAACTGCGCAATGACCTCTATCGCCACTTGCAGCACCTGCCGTTTGCGTACCACGTTAAAGCGCAGGCGGGCGAGCTGATTCAGCGCTGCACGTCTGACGTGGATACGATTCGCCGCTTTCTGGCGGTTCAGGTGATGGAAGTCGTCAACACGGTGCTGATGGTCGTTATCGCCATGAGCATCCTGCTGCCGCGCTCCGTGCCGATTACGCTCTACAGCCTGATTCTTGTGCCGCCTTTGTTCTGCTTCGCGACGTGGTTCTTCAAAATGGTGCATAAGTCCTTCGAAGTGGCGGACGAAGCGGACGGTGTGCTGAACGCCGTTTTGCAGGAGAACCTCTCCGGCGTCCGCGTCGTGCGCGCCTTTGGACAGCAGGAGCGCGAGGTGGAGAAGTTTGACCGTGTGAACAACGATTTGCGCAAAAAGAACCTCCGCCTGAATGAACTGCTCGCCATCTACTGGGGCGGCGGCGACGCCATCAGCATGACGCAGACGCTGCTGACGCTGGTGGTCTGCATCATCTACGCCTGCAACGGCTGGATTACCGTCGGTACGCTGATTGTTTTCACCTCCACGCTGGGGATGCTGCTCTTCCCGATTCGCCAGCTGGGCCGCACTCTGTCCGACGCGGGCAAAGCAATGGTCTCGATGAAGCGCGTGCAGGCGATTCTGCACGAGGAAGCCGAGCCGGATGAGCCGAACGCCTTGAAGCCCGACCTGCACGGCGATATTGTGTTTGACCATGTGTCCTTCGCTTATCCGGATGACAACGTGCCGGTGCTGCGCGACGTGTCCTTCACCATCCCCGCGGGCAAGACGGCGGCAGTGCTGGGCGGCACGGGCAGCGGCAAATCCACCATGATGTACCTGCTGCAGCGGCTGTATGCGCCCACGAGCGGCAAAATCACCATCGGCGGCGTGGATATTCAGCAGATTGACCGCAAATATCTGCGCGCACACGTCGGTCTGATTCTGCAAGAGCCGTTCCTGTACTCCAAGTCCATCCGGGAGAATGTGGGCATCACCGCGCCGGAACAGGAGGCGGAACGCATTGAGCACGCGGCGGATATCGCCAGCGCATCCGGCTTTATCGCCAAGGCGGATAAGGGCTGGGAGACGGTCGTGGGCGAACGCGGCGTGACGCTCTCCGGCGGACAGAAGCAGCGAACCGCCATCGCGCGGACGCTGCTGGAGCACGCGCCGATCATGGTTTTTGACGACGCGCTCTCCGCCGTGGACGCGAAGACCGACGAGGCCATCCGCGGCAGGCTGCGCGAGGCGGCGGGCGGCTCGACGATGATTTTGATCGCGCACCGCGTCGCAACGCTGATGCAGGCCGACCAGATCATCGTGCTCAGGGACGGGCGCATCGTCGAGCAGGGCACGCCGGAGGCGCTCCTGACGCAGGGCGGCCTGTTCGCGCGGACGGCGCAGATGCAATCCGCCGAGGGAGAGGAGGAAGCCGAATGAGCCGAACGGAAGAAAAGCGCGCGGCTTTCTCGCTTGCGCCGTGGAAGCGGCTCTGGCGGTGCGTCCGTCAGCATCGGCTCCGGCTGGCGCTGGCCATCGGCAGCAATCTGCTGCTCGCCGTCGCGGATTTTTACATCCCGCTGCTGCAAAGCCGGGTCGTCGATCAATTCATCCTGACGGGAACGACGGCGGGGTTCGGCGGCTATGCCGTCCAGTACATCGGCGTATGCCTGTTTGAAATCGCGATGCTGCTGGTGTATTTCAAGGCTTGCATGGGGCTTGAAATGCTGTCCGGACGCGACATGAAGGAGGCCTGCTTCGTCAACCTGCAAAAGCTGAGCCTCGATTATTACAACGTGACCAGCGCGGGGCACACGCTTTCGCGCGTGATGAGCGACACCGACCGCATCGCTACCTGCATCGCGTGGGTCTTTCCGGATATCCTCTGGGGCTTCGCGTATATCCTCGGCGTGCTGGGCGTGATGCTTTCGCTCTCGCCCGGTCTGGCGATGACGATCATCGTCATCGCGCCGATTGTGACCGCGCTGACGGTGTATTTCCAGAAAAAGCTGATTGCGCTCAACCGCGACGTGCGCGCGCAACATTCCAAAATCACCAGCAGCTACAACGAAGGCATCATGGGCGCGAAGACCAGCAAGACGCTGGCGCTGGAAGAACGCCTGACCGACGAATTCGAGCAGACGACCGCGCAGGCGGCGAAGGCCGGGATTCTACACGGGCGGATGCGCGCGATTTACGTGCCGCTGATCGTGCTCTGCGGCACGCTGGCGGCCAGCGCAACGCTGCTGCGCGGCGGCCGGATGGCGCTCTCCGGCAGGCTGAGCCTCGGCGTGCTCAGCGCGTTTATGACGTATGCGCTGAGCCTGTTCCAGACCTTCCGGCAGCAGGCGGCGCGCATCTCCCAGATGATTTCGCTTCAGGCGAATGTGGAGCGCGTGGTCGGGCTGATCGACGAAAAGCCGACCGTGCAGGACAGCCCGGAGGTCGAGGCGAAATACGGCGACTGCTTCCACCCCAAGCGGGAAAACTGGGAGGAGATGCGCGGCGAAATCGACTTTGACGACGTATCCTTCACCTATCCGGACGGCGGCGAGGAGGTGCTGACGCACTTTTCGCTGCATGTGCCTGCGGGGAGCACGGTCGCCATCGTCGGCGAGACGGGCGCGGGCAAGAGCACGCTGGTCAACCTCGTCTGCCGCTTCTTTGAGCCGACGGGCGGACGGGTGCTGATCGACGGGCGCGACGCGCGCGAGCGCAGCCAGCTCTGGCTGCACAGCCACGTCGGCTATGTGCTCCAATCGCCGCATCTGTTCTCCGGCACGATTCGCGAGAATATCCGCTACGGCCGGCCGGAGGCGACGGACGAGGAGGTTTACGCGGCGGCCAGAGCGGTCAGCGCGGATCGCGTCGCGGCGAAGCTCGAACAGGGCTACGATACGGACGTCGGCGAATGTGGCGACAAGCTCTCCACCGGCGAAAAGCAGCTCATTTCCTTCGCCCGCGCGGTGATCGCCCGGCCGAAGATTTTTGTGCTCGACGAGGCGACCAGCTCCGTGGACACGGAAACCGAAATGCTGATTCAAAAGGCGACGCACACGCTGATGCAGGGCACGACCTCGTTTGTCATCGCGCACAGGCTTTCGACGATCCGTCAGGCCGACGTGATTCTGGTCATCGACCACGGCAAGATCGTCGAGCAGGGCACGCACGAGCGACTGCTCAAAGCGGGCGGCGCATATGCCGCGCTGTATCATACCCAGTTGAGCAGGCAGGAATAATCATTTTCTGTCTTGACTTTTCCCGCCGTGTGGTTTATACTGTGCTCACTTGAGATGAGAAAGAAGAGTAACCCCATCGCAGAGCCTCAAGAGAGACGCGCCGTCGGCTGGAAGCGCGTCGGCGGGCGCGGGGCGAAAACCACCTTTTGATTAAGCCGCGCGGCGCGCGATACAGCGCCAAAGAGAACCAATCAGGGTGGAACCACGGGCTAGATTTTGATCGCTCGTCCCTCAGCAAAACGCGAGGGACGAGCGTTTTTTGATTCGTCCCAACCGCTCCAAATTTCAAAGAAGAGGAGAAGATCATCATGAAGGTTATTTACAACGACGGCCATGTTGCCGAGTGCCCGGAAGACGAGGAGCTGCACGTCATCCGCCACACGGCCGCGCACATTCTCGCGCAGGCGGTGAAGCGCCTGTATCCGGAGGCGCATTTCGCTTACGGCCCGGCGACCGAGAAGGGCTTCTATTACGACGTCGATCTGGGCGACAAGAAGCTCTCCGACGAGGATCTGCCCGCGATTGAGGCGGAGATGGCGAAGATCGTCAAGGAAAACCTGCCGATCAAGCCGTTCGTGCTCAGCCGCGAGGACGCGGTCAAGCTGATGGAGGAGCGCGGCGAAACCTACAAGGTCGAGCACATCGGCGATCTGCCGGAGGACGCGGTGCTCAGCTTCTACCAGCAGGGCGATTACATCGACATGTGCGTCGGCCCGCACCTGACCTACACCAAGGCGCTCAAGGCGTTCAAGCTGACCCAGCTTTCCGGCGCATACTGGAAGAACGACAAGAACAACATCATGCTCACCCGCATCGGAGGCACGGCGTTCCGCACCCGCGAGGAGCTGGAGGAATACAACAAGCTGATGGAGGAGGCCGCCCGCCGCGA
>ERZ832317.3355-NODE-3355-length-16814-cov-15.173578_pt1 | contig 16814 bp, 9 predicted proteins | sample MGYA00519695_ERZ832317 | MGnify/ENA primary metagenome ERZ832317 (study PRJEB31850, sample SAMEA3708726) | human gut metagenome | biome: human gut; feature: human-associated habitat; material: faeces | place: China | collected 2014 ...
GGGGGTATTTTGCCTTTTTGGACACCCTCATATATTAAATTTACAAGTATATTTTCCCTCTACAAGGATGCAAAACCGATGTACGCAAAATCCCTTTCTGAATTTGCCGGTATCCTACTTCTTTCCGACTTTATTCAAACCCATATCCTTTTTTGATAAAAGCTTTTACCAGTATCACCTTTTCTCCCGGTGTTTCATTTATAATCCGGTAAGTAGCGGCAGCAGCAGGAATTACAAACGTTTCGGCATAATTAAAGCGTTGCCTCATTCCTTCGCGAGTCTCCACCCTTACTGCTTTCCCTTCCACCACCATCCAAACCTGGCAACTCCCTTCAGTTTCTACTTCCACCGCATCTTCGACGGTATACCGATGGACATCGTAAAAATGCTTTTCATGGGTCGGCAGATGTTCGAGTGTATAATGTTCGTTTTTTTCCAATACCTCGGGATGACAAACCAATTCTTTTGCCACCCGTTCTCCCTTCCGTTCGAAATAGAGGTTATCCATTCCCCGCTGTACATTCAGCGGACGGGGTTTCCCATTCAAATCCAATCGCAGCCAATCGTACATTTTAAAAGTAAAAATATACGGAGCACTACTGATTTCCAGCACCATACAATTCTTTCCGGAAGCATGAACCGTTCCGTTGGGTATCAGAAAAAGGTCGTGTTTGTGTGCCGGAAATTTCTGTACATATTTTTCAATGTCTATCGTCTTACCTTCTGCCTGGCTCTGTTTCAATACCTCGCCGAACTCTTCAGGCCGGATATTTTCCTGAAATCCCAGATAAACCTGGGGATTCTGCCGGCTATCCAGGATATAATACGTCTCATCCTGTGTAAAAGGCATATTAAACTGTTCCCGGATGTACGTAGTCCGGGGATGACACTGTACCGACAGGTTACCTCCATCGAAAGTATCCAGAAAATCAAAACGAATCGGGAAATCGGTTTTAAACACATCGGCCGATTCTCCCAGAACTTGACGGTAATCGTTATACATCAGAAAATCGAAAGAAACTTCCAAACGATATCCGTTACTTTCGAACATCAGTCCATTTTCCAAAACCATCAATTCGAAAGACCAGGCTAAATTAGGCACTTCTTCATTCAATCCCGGGATGTGTTGTTTCATCCATTGCCCTCCCCATGCGCCGGGTTCGAACCAAGGGCGAACCCGGAAGAAATTTCTTCCCATCCGGTGTAATCCCTCTCTCAAATCCTCCCCGCTCATCATCAGCAATTGCTGTCCCCTGCGTTGTTCATCCACAATCAGCTCTATCTGTGGCAGACACTCCGCTTTATGCCGGTTCAGCACAACCCAATCCACAAAGAAAAAATGTTTATAGGTTTGCTGATTATTCTTCGGTTTATTCATACCCAGATTTTTCACCCACCCGGCCCGCATGCGAAACTGTATTTCATTTTTAGGTACATCGACATAGATCAAAGGTGCTTTCCATCCGGCCAAAGCAGCTCCTATACCGATCAGCACATTGATATCGGCCTCCTGGTCCGGCCTAAAAGCGTTCAACTTCCCGGGATCAAACCAATCCCTCAATTGTCTCTCCGTCATCCGGCCGAACAACGGATCTTCTCCTCCCAGATCGGGAGCGAGCATTTCCTCCAACGTCCGAGCATCCCGCATCGCGACATCGGTACGGAACCAACGTACACACTTCCCTCTCCGACGAAATTCATCTCCCAGTTCACTCACCAGTTCGTCCCAAAACACTCCTCCATAACCATCGATAACCACCTGCCCGTGTCGCTCTATCCAATCGGCCAAACACCCTATCCCCGAACGGATCTTATTCTCCCCGACCGGAAAAGCCGGATACAAATCATAAACTCCCCGGGGAGTTGCCTGTGCTTTCATAGGAGCCAGATACTGTTTTGTATTTCTCTTTACCGCCTCTCCTTCCATCCCACTCCGGCCCAAGACCTGATTCGCATACATCGCCGCCCCGATCAGCGGAGCATCTTCCCATAAACGACAAGTATCTATTCTCACTCCGATCCCCTGGGTTTCCAACTCAGACTTTATCCGTTCCAGAAATAAATCGGCACCCCGCATGATATTTCCCCCGAGTACCAAACAGTCCGGACAGAAATGTCTCAGAAAAGGAGCTATAAATCCGGTAAAATGATCGGCAAACTCTTCAAACAGAACTTTAGCAGCCTGTTCTCCCCGATAAGCATATTCCGCCAATGTCTTCACATCCATCACCGCTTTATCGGGAAAGCGGTGATTCCAGTTCGTTACAAACCAGCGGGTAGAAAAATAGTCGTCCGCTATACTATCCCGAAAAGGAATATTATACAAATACCCGTGTTCCGGAACGGCGGGCGTCGTTTCGTCCAATATTTCTTCCCGGGCCATAAACGTACTTCCCAGTCCGGTCCCGACCGTAACGACCATACTCCTCTCACTCCCCTGAGCCGCTCCCCCATAATATTCTCCCAAAGCATAAGCAGAAGCATCGTTCAGGAAGACAACCGGTAAACTGCATACCCTTTTTATTTCCTCTTTCAAATCCAAACCGAATAAGGCATCGAATTTTCGTACCCCATGAATAGCAGCTATTCCCCGGGTATAATCGAAAGGCCCGGGTATAGCAATTCCTATACCCCGCCATTCGTTTTCAGAACGCCCTTTCTTCAATGCTGTAATCACCCGAAGTATCCCCTTTATAATCGAAGTAGCAGAGCCTCCGGCATCTATTTTCTCATAAACTATAGTCCTCTGATCCATCTTCCCGGTAGTCCCTGTGACAATCCCACCTTTTACATGAGTTCCCCCGATATCGATTCCTAATAAATATTCCATTATTTCACCACATTAATATGTATAGACATTTATACATTGACAAATATAGTGCATTCTTTTTATTGTTACAAAGTTTATCTCTTTTTATTGTTTTACCGACACAAGCCGAACAAATAACAAACTAACGATCAGCATATTATCCAAACATACTACTAAAAAACAATTACTTTTTTTGATTTATAAGAATGAAATTTTACTTTCGCAAGTACAATTTTCCTACTTTTGCTTAAATTTTTCAATCATGAAAATATCGATCGATCACAATAGTGCGATACCTTTATATCTACAAATAGAAAATCAATTGAGGAACATCATCCGGGAACCGGAGTATAAAAAAGGGAAGATGTTACCCAACGAAGTAGATTTGTCGAAACAATTGGGAATTTCCCGGAATACGCTGCGCCAGGCGATCAACAACCTGGTCACTGAAGGGTTATTAGTCCGAAAAAAAGGGATCGGTACTATAGTAGTCAACCAATCGGTCAGCTCGAAAGCCAAAAACTGGTTGAGTTTCACCCAGGAAATGAAAGCGCAGGGAATCGAACCGACCAACTATGAATTACATACCAGCTGGGCGCTTCCTTCAGAAGAGATCTGTCGTTTTTTCTCCATCACCGATGAAAAGAAAATATTAAAACTGGAGCGTTTACGGGGTAATCCGGAATTTCCGTTCGTTTATTTCATCTCTTATTTCAATCCCCGGATAGGGCTGACCGGTAATGAAGATTTTTCCCGTCCCCTATACGAAATATTAGAACAAGATTATAGTTCTGTTGCAAAAATTTCGAAAGAAGAAATCAGTGCCCAGCTTGCCGACAAATTTCTGGCTCAGAAGCTTGAAATCAAGCCCGGGGACGCTATACTCATCCGAAAACGATTTGTATATGACCCGGGGGGACGCCCTCTGGAATGGAATATCGGCTATTACCGGGCCGATAGCTTCGTTTATACGCTTGAGTTCGAGAGGGAAGTATGAATTGGAGTTTATAAAATGCCGGAAGACCATTGGAGCGGGAACGAGTATCCGGTTCGGTTTTTCGAACGACCGATGGTGTCTGACAGAAACGTAACGTAAAGTTTTTTGCGCAGTAAGGGGTTCCGCCGTTCAGTGAGTTCTTCGAATAAGCGAAAGAAAAACAAAAGATTTTGTTTTTCCGAACAGGAGAAAAACCGATAAAATCAACGAAAGTCTTAACGGACCGGTCTGACGGTATAAAATCCGGAATCGGAATAGAAAGAAAAAACATACCTATATTTCAGGTAAACCGGATTTACTCGGCATCCACAGCTTCTACCTGTCCGATCGCCCTGATTCTTTTCAACAAAGAGGGATGCGAATAGTATACCCATTCGTACAGTGGATGGGGGGTGAGATTGCTTAAAGACTTCACAGAGATCTTCTTCAAGCCGGAAATGAGCGATTCACCATCGTAATACCGGGCAGCAAAAGCATCTGCCTGATATTCATTTTTCCGCGACCAGGCATTCATCACCAATCCCAATATCATACTCAACGGCGAATAGAGGATGGTAAAAGCGATCAATCCCAATTGGAAACAGGCCCGGTCACCTCCCAGAGCCATTGACAAAGCCGGCTGGTTGACAAAAAGCGAAAACAACCAAAGGATCACGCCGGTCTGAATCACAGATGCCAGCATAAATTGAACGGTATGCCGTTTTTTATTGTGTCCGACTTCATGGGCCAGGACAGCAACAATTTCTTCCTCGGTCAAATCCTTTATCAGGGTATCATACAAGACAATCCGTTTGCGGGGACCGAAACCGGTAAAATAAGCATTTGCCTTCGTAGAACGCTTCGATCCGTCGATTACAAAAATATTGTCCAGTTTAAAGCCCACTTTCTCTGCAAAAGCATTGATTTTATCCCGTAAAGCCCCGGCCTCCAAAGGAGTCTGCTTATTGAACAAAGGCACAATCAACTGGGAATAAAACATAGCCATAAAAACCGAGAATACAGAAACTATTCCCCAGGCATACAACCAAAAGAAAGAACCAGCCCATTCATAAAACCAGACGACAGCCGACAGCAACAGTCCGCCGATCACCCCGGAAACCAACATTCCTTTGAGTAAATCCAATCCATAGGTCTTCATTGTCGTTTTGTTGAAACCATATTTTTCTTCAATATGAAAAGTAGCATACCAATCGAAAGGCAAACCGAGTAGCCCGGAAACCAGCGACAAGCCCAACATAAAAAGTAAGGTCTGTAAAACCGCCTGATCTGTCCAGGTCACCACCCAGGCATTCCACCAACCGAAACCTCCTGTACACAAAAACACCATCATCACGATAAAAGAAAAAGTGGAACTGATCAGATCGAAACGATTCGTTTCGCGCTTATAATTCTGAAAACGTGCATATTCTTTTTCATCGTAAATTCCCTTAAGATTTTCAGGTAATACAGGCGCCATAGCCCGCATATTCACCCATTCCAAAATCCGTTCTACAATAAAATCAGCAACTAAAAAAACAACGATAATAATAAAAACAACCTCAGTATTCATATTCAAAATAAAAAAGTATAAACGGATAAAACTATTCTGCCGTTAATTTTTACAAAAATAGTAAAATCCATATATTCCTCCGTGATTTATTCAGATCATTTCTAATTACAGAAATTTTTCTTTAAAACTCTCGGGATTTTCATTTATTAATTTTAATTTCGTTGCGCAAATAATGAATTCATAAATCAATCCAGATAAGTATGGCAGAATTTAAGTATCAGGAACCGTTTCCTATTGAAAATGATACCACAGTGTATCGCCTTTTGACAAAAGATTATGTAAAAACGATCGAATGTGAAGGACGTAAGATTTTAAAAATAGAGCGTGAAGGGTTAGAGTTATTGGCTCGCGAAGCTTATGCAGACGTCTCTTTTTACCTGCGCGCCGCTCATTTGCAAAAATTAGCCGACATCCTGAAAGATCCGGAGGCCAGTGACAACGATAAATTCGTTGCCCACACCATGTTGATGAACCAAGTGGTTTCGGCAGAAGGGGAACTACCGACCTGTCAGGATACCGGTACGGCCATTTGTATCGGTAAAAAGGGAGAAAACGTATGGACCGGGATCAATGATGCCGAAGCGATCAGCAAAGGGGTATTCGAAACTTACCGGGACCGCAATCTGCGTTATTCCCAGGTAGTGCCTTTTACCATGACAGAAGAAAAAAACACCGGGACCAATCTGCCGGCACAGATCGACCTTTATGCCACACAGGGCAATAAATACGAATTTTTGTTCATCACCAAGGGAGGGGGCTCTGCCAATAAGACTTTCCTTTACCAGCAGACAAAAGCTTTATTGAACGAAGAAACCCTGACTAAATTTATCCAGCAAAAAGTATTGGATCTGGGTACTTCGGCCTGTCCTCCCTACCATTTAGCGGTAGTCATCGGCGGCACTTCGGCCGAAGCTTGTCTGACCACAGTCAAGAAAGCCTCGGCAGGCTACTACGATCATCTCCCCACTTCGGGTAATGAAGGTGGCCGTGCTTTCCGGGATCTGGAATGGGAAGAAAAGATCTTGAAGATTTGCCGGGACAAAGGTATCGGAGCCCAGTTCGGAGGTAAATATTGGGTACACGATGTACGTGTGATCCGTCTTCCGCGTCATGCAGCTTCTTGTCCTGTCGGCATCGGAGTCAGCTGTAGTGCCGACCGGAATATCAAAGGTAAAATCACGGAAGAAGGGATTTTCCTCGAACAACTCGAGAAGAATCCGGCACGTTTTCTGCCGGCAGAAAGTCCTGCTTTAACTCCGGCGGTCAATATCGACCTCGATCAACCGATGGAAAACGTATTGAAAGAACTGAGCAAATATCCGGTGAAAACCCGTTTGAACCTATCAGGGACCCTGATCGTTGCCCGGGACATCGCCCATGCCCGGATCAAACAAATGATCGACGAAGGCAAACCGATGCCCGAATATTTCAAAAAACATCCGGTCTATTATGCCGGTCCTGCCAAAACTCCGAAAGGCATGGCATCAGGTAGTTTCGGACCGACGACAGCCGGGCGTATGGACCCTTATGTCGATCTGTTCCAGTCTTTAGGTGGTTCTATGATCATGGTAGCCAAAGGCAACCGTTCGATCGACGTCACTAATGCCTGCAAAAAGCATGGCGGATTCTATCTGGGATCGATCGGTGGACCGGCAGCCATTCTGGCTAAGAACAGCATAAAATCGGTCGAAGTGGTCGATTTCGAAGAACTCGGTATGGAAGCTGTCCGCAAAATCCGCGTAGAAAACTTCCCGGCCTTCATCATCGTCGATGACAAAGGCAACGATTTTTTCGCTGAGTGGGCTCATTGATAACAAGAAACTATCCAACGGTTTGTTGTAGTTAACCTCCTTTTGAGGGTCATTCTGCCGATTGGCGGAGCTTCGTTTCTGATCGATAACAGGGATCAGGAAATGAAGCTCCGCCAATCTTTCTTTTTTCAAAAGACAGCTCAAGTTTGAAAAGTCGCTTATCGATATTCCAGGGCATAGAAACCATCCATTTATTTTTCACACTTATTTCCGGTTTGTGAAATAAAGACAAAAATTTTTGCACACCTTGACGTCATTTGTGTAAATATCTCATTTATTGATAAATAAGCTATGTTGTTTCATTTTATTGTCGTTATTTTGTGGTTGCACACAAAACACGACAATAAATTAATAGCTATGCAAGCAACATTATCCTATGCCTGCGGAATATCAGATATTCCGTTGAAAGGAGAGACAATCGGTCAGAATCTGCGACAAATAGCAGCAAAATTTCCGGAACGGACTGCTTTGATTTCCGAGTATCAACAATACCGGGCCAATTACAGTGAATTTCTGGCACAAGTCGAACAGGTAGCCAAGGCCTTGATGGCCCACGGGATTCGCCGGGGCGACCGGGTAGGCATCTGGTCACCGAACCGCTACGAATGGGTATTGGTACAATATGCCACAGCCTTGATGGGGGCTATTATGGTAAACATCAATCCGGGATACAAACTTTCGGGTTTGCGTTATGCCCTGGAACAAAGCCGGATCGATCTTTTGATCGCTTCCTCCCACTTCCGGAAAACCGATTATATCAAAATGCTGGACGAGCTCCGTCCGGATTGTCTTTATCCCAAACAAACCGTCATCATCGACCGCGACTGGGCAACTTTTTTATCGAGCGCTTCTCAGGTGAGCGATGCCCGACTGGCCGAACGGGAAGCCTCCCTGCAATTCGACGATCCTGTCAATATCCAGTATACTTCGGGTACAACCGGTTATCCCAAAGGAGCGACTCTCTCCCATCACAATATCCTGAATAACGGATTTTTCATCGGGGAACGCTTGAAATACACGGAAAAAGATATCGTATGTCTGCCGGTTCCTTTTTACCATTGTTTCGGTATGGTATTGGGCAATATGGCTATCGTCACTCACGGGGCCTGTATCGTTATCCCCGGAGAATTTTTCGATCCGGAACAGGTGTTACAGACTGTCGAAAATGAAAGGTGTACCTCCTTATACGGTGTCCCGACCATGTTTATTGCAGAACTGGATCTGCCCGATTTCGCCAAATACAATTTAAAATCTCTCCGAACAGGTATCATGGCAGGTGCACCTTGTCCGATCGATACCATGCGCAAGGTACAATCCCTGATGAATATGACAGAAATTTGTGTTTGTTACGGCATGACAGAGACCTCTCCGGTTTCTACCGAAAGCTGTACGGACGATCCGCTGGAACTGAGGGTAACGACGGTAGGTACCGTCCACCCCCACGTAGAGATTAAAATCATAGATCCGGAAAGCGGCGCAATCGTCCCCCGGGGTACAGCCGGGGAACTCTGCACCCGGGGATATTCGGTGATGTTAGGCTACTGGGATAATCCCGAAGACACCAAAGCCATCATCGACGAAACCCGCTGGCTTCATTCCGGTGATATCGCCGTCATGGATGAAAACGGCTATGTGAGTATAGTCGGACGTATCAAAGACCTGATCATCCGGGGTGGAGAAAATATCTCTCCCAAAGAGATCGAAGATTTTCTGATCGTCCACGAAGGGGTCTCCGACGTACAGGTCATCGGTGTATACAGTGAAAAATACGGAGAAGAAGTGATGGCCTGGATCAAACCCCGTCCGGGCTACAACGTATCGGCCGAATCGCTTCATACGTATTGTAAAGGCCGAATCGCAACCTTCAAAATCCCCAGATACTGGAAATTTGTCGATGCTTTCCCGATGACGGTTACCGGAAAAATCAGGAAAATAGAAATGCGGGAAATATCCGAAAAAGAACTGGGCCTGGATCTTCTCCGTCCCAAACGTTAAACTCTGTTCACGCTGTTCCTTTTCTATGTATCTCTGTATACCTGGAAAAGGAACGGCCCCTATCAGTACTTATCCGACTCACAGCAACCGTCAGAGGCAGCACACCGGCCACGGTATACCAACACTACCGAACAAAGCTCTGGCCAAAGCTTAAACTATCTTTACATTTCTACGTACAACAGACATTCGAACTGCTTTAGAAAACAAGATCTATGAAAGGTGTACTTCTCGCATTATCCACTGTTATCGTCTGGGCCATTCTAAATGTAGTCAACCGGTTTTGTGTTTTGCAATACGATGTCAATATTATGGTATTCACCTCTTTTATGATTTTCGCCACCGGTGTCACTTTAATGATCATCCGCAAACAGGTCATACCCCAAAACTGGAAAAGCGGAGTAAAATACTCCTGGCTGTACACCATTATGCAGATCATCCGCAGTTTCACGATGATCTCTACCTTCCTTTATATCACTTCGACAGAGACCAGTCTTCTGTTCAACATAGAGATTATAATCACTTACATTCTGGCCTATGCCATTTTTCGAAGAATACCTTATAAAGGGGATTTCCTGGGCATTCTCATTATATTGCTCGGATTTATATTATTTATTTTTTCCCTTCCAGTACACATGCGTGTGATTGTCTCCATCCTGGTGTTGCTGTCGGCGACAGCCAGTTGCATCCGCTCGATCGTCGTGGAGGAAACCACCATCTGGAATCCGGATACCAGCGTCCGGCAAAAATGCGGTATTTCAGGATATACGATGTTTTACGGAGGCCTGTCCCTGATCGTCTTTTTCTTTGCCATAGCTCTCCTGAAATTTTTTCTCGGGGATCGGCTCCCTCCTTTTTTGAGTTTTCTAACGCTCCTCCCCGACCTGCCCGAAATGATCCATCCGGAAACAATTATCAGCGCCTGTCTGGCCGGTTTATTCATCAATGCATCCACTACTTACCTCTATTATGCAACTTTAAAATTTTCCACCTCAGAAACCTTTATGGCTGTACGTGCTTTTCAACCTGTGCTCACTTATTTACTGGAAGTGATCACAGCCCTCTATTATGCTGCCATGCGTCCACAGCTGGACACCCAGGATTATATTTACGGAGGAATCATCATCTTAGGTTCCTTACTGATTCTGATCATTCCTTCCAAAGGCAGTTACACCCATCAATCCAAAGACTTTATTACCGATTAAGCTTATCCCTCACCGGTTTCTTTCCATACGACATCAATACCGGCATAAGGAATACCAGGGCGATGACAGAAAACAGTAAACCGCCGATCCAATGGTTAGGAATAGCCGAATGAGGAATTTCCCTGCACATATCCCTGCCAGCCAAAGCCAGACGCTTCCGCCCCAAAGGAGAGAGCCTGCGAGTGCAAGTGCCACCCAAATTGATATTTTGTATCTCTGTTTCATCTTGTCTGATTTTTTTTGATTTTATGCGGATTCCAGAGGTGAGGGAGTTGAGTTTCAACTTTTTCTTTTTCCCTGCTTCTCGCATATCCGACATTTTTTTATGCGTTTTTCCGTCGGGTCGGTCGTTTTCGTTTCAGGGGCGTAAAAAGGTAGGGCTTAGGACAAACAAGGTTTTATGGCGAGAATACTACCTGCAATGAAATGGAAGTGTGGAGATTGTCGTCTAAACGGCTTGCCGCCCCGACCTTTTTTGTCCGTGGAAGCCCGGAACTACCTTTGCCGCTGACAACGAACAACCGATCCCGACATAATACACGGGCATAAGTGGAGGATGTGCAGACGGAGAAGCGGGGCGAAAACAAAAAACGTAGTCTTCGGGGACTGCATTTATCATAGAAACAGAATACACGGAAAACAAAAAGCCGCCCCAACGGACGGCTCTATGAAAATAATTTGGAGAAAAATCTTTTTTCTCACGATATACCCTTATCTTTGCAACAGGTTATTCGAGTTATGCAAAGCGTTGTATATCATTGCAGAAGATAGGTCGCCAAATCATTACCTACTGCATTTCATAACTCATTAGGCTATTGAATGCCAATTACTTGAACCTAAATGATAGTTTTCTCCAAAAAACAAAAAAGAAGGTTGCGAATGGGTTGCAAATTTTCATGATTTTTGTAATTTTTTTGCCGATTCCTTTGTTTATTCCTTCATTTTTTATATCTGTAAAACAACAACACAATCATAACAGCCAATACCCTGAAAAACGCTCTTCTCTTTACCCGTTCCCAGATCAACTCGTTTCCATATCCTCCGGCAAAACGATGAACCTACAAATCGTTGACAGCAAGAAGACGGAAGCCGTCAATCTGGTGGATAAGGTGTTTGCTTAGTAAAGCATTTTGAGAATCAGGCTATTTTTAAAAATATTAAAATTGAGATTCACTTTTATCATACAAAGATTTTGAGATTTATGTCATTTTACAAAGAAAACATTTTGAGATATATGCAGATTTCGTTATCTTTGTTCTATATTGATAACTGTGCAGATATATGATATTCAAAAGGAAAATATATAATGAGCTTCTGCAATGGAAGCGGACGGATGAAGGCAGGACTGCCGTATTGATACAGGGTGCGAGACGTGTCGGGAAATCCACCATTGCTGAAGAGTTTGCAACTAACGAATACGAAACTCATATACTGGTAGATTTTGCCGCATGTTCGACAGAAATCCGGGATTTGTTCAATGACGTGTCCGACCTTAACCGAATTTTCATGCGCCTGCAACTGGAATACGGTGTCGAGTTGAAGGAACGGAAGTCTGTCATCATCTTTGATGAAGTCCAGCTTGCACCCAAAGCGAGGCAGGCGATCAAGTATCTTGTGAAAGACGGAAGGTATGATTACATAGAGACCGGCTCGTTGATTTCAATTCGCAAGAATGTCAAGGACATCCTGATCCCAAGCGAGGAGGTCAAACTCCACATGTTTCCCATGGATTATGAGGAGTTCAGGTGGGCACTAGGAGATACGACCACCATCAGACTGCTCCAAGGCTGTTTTCACGACAAAACATCCTTGGGAGATGCTACGAACCGCAAACTGATGCGTGATTTCCGGTTGTATATGCTTGTCGGTGGCATGCCACAGGCCGTGGTAGTTTATCTTGAAACCAACAATCTGGAAAAAGTAGACAGTGTGAAGCGTTCCATAATAACCTTGTATGAGGATGACTTCAACAAAATCGACCCGACGGGAAACGCTTCCAAGATATTCCGCCAGATTCCGGCCCAGTTAACGGGCAATGCCAACAGGTATTTGGCATGGAGCGCAACGGATGGCACGCGTAATTCCGCACTGGCAGAGATACTTTCCGAAGTCAGGGAATCGATGGTGGTCAACATGGCTTACCATGCCAATGACCCGAGTGTGGGAATGGCATTGCACCAAGACCCCAACAAATACAAGATGTTTGCAGGCGATACGGGGCTGTTCGTCACTCTCGCATTCTGGGACAGCAAGTTTACCGACAACACAATATACCATAAGCTGCTTGCTGACAAGTTGAGCACAGACCTCGGGTATGTCTATGAGAATGTTGTCGCACAGATGCTGAAGGCTTCCGGGCACGAATTGTACTATTATACTTTTCCCACCGGCAGCGGCAAGCATAACTATGAGGTGGACTTTCTGATTGCGGATGGTGACAAGGTAAGCCCCGTCGAAGTCAAGTCATCCGGTTATAAGGCGCATACATCGCTGGATGCCTTTTGCGGCAAGTTCTCTTCCCGGATAAGGAACAAATATCTGGTTTACACGAAAGATATGCGCAAGGACGGCGATGTCTTGTATCTTCCCGTATATATGACAATGTTTCTATGATTATAGACGGTATGCTATCGAATATCTCCCAACGGTTGCACGAAGTGAACACACTTCTTGCCACTTACGGACAAGGTGTCTTGTCTTTTGAACAGGTCTTGCCGCCGTCCCTGTTCTATCAGGATTTCAACGACACGAACCTTCTTGTCAAGGAGGCTGCCTGTCTGGTAAAGGAGAACCCTGGACAACTTCTGGACTTTTCCTCTTCCCTTCTTTCGGAAACGAACAAATTCCTCTCACTCGACAGGACACCGTTGCAGGTGGCGGACTTTGAAACCCTTTTCAGGGAACACCTCAAACCGCTTGAACTCCGGTACGAGGAAGCGAAAGCAAGCGCCACAAAACTATGGAGCGAATATTCGGCGATGAGCAGCCGATTGGATTTTCTGCCTCTGGGTAGCAGTTGAACTTGCGGTTGTACATCGTTGTAAGCCGTTCCTTGAACTGCGGCGACTGCTCTTCCAGCCATTCGGAGAACCCGTTTCGTATCTCGTCAATCTTGGCGTTGGCGAGCTGTATGCCCTCGCTGTCGCATACCTTGATGTCGTTGCCATGCTCGTCCTTACCGATGAACTTCATCATATCCGGGCAGGTGTTGTGCAGGGCGTGTTTCAGCAGGTGCATCCCGTCATAGTTCCGGTAATAGCCCTTCACTAAAAACTCGTCCGTGATTTTCATGGTGCGGTAGCCGCACGCCACCGAATACTCGTCCATGCTTGCGGAGTAGGCGATTTTCACGTCCGTGTCGAAAAGATGGCTCATGTAGGCGGCGTACACGCCCGTCGGAATCCAGCGTTCCCCGAAATTGAAGTCGAGGTCCTCGAAGGCGATGCGCGGCGGCTCGGCTTCTTTCAGAGCCAACAACGCCTGCTTCACTTCCGGCATACGCCCGTTTTCTGGGTTGTCACCCATCCATGCCTTGATGCGCTCCGCCTTCTCTATCACGTTCCCGGCGATGAACCTGTCCTTTATCTCGTAACCGGTTACGAGCGGGTTGTAGAAGATGCGTCCTTTGAGGGCGTCAAGCAATCCCTCTTCCGTGCTGTCGGTTATCTCCCGCATATAGTCGAGATTGACCGTGCCGAACTTGTTGAGCGATGCGGAGAGTGCCTCTTCGGGAGAGCTTACGTTGGCATGGCTCTCCACCGAGAAGGAAACGGGACGCTCGAAGATGTCCGCCTTGACGAACCTGCCGTCTTCCGCACGTTCCAACGAAAGGATGTCGCGCCCGGCGGCATCCATCATCAACAGTTTCACGTTCTGCTTGGCATTGAGGTTGCCGTAGCGCATGACAAACTCATCGTAGCAGGTGTTCAACGCTATGCGTTGTGCAGACCCTTCATCGTGATACTCCGCCTCGTAGCGGTAAAGCCGCTCGTATGAATCACGGAGTGACACATACAACATCGCTTTCTCCTTCTGGTAGCCAGTCAGGTCAAGCGGTTGGAATGTCGCGCCGTAAGGCGTGAGGTCTTTCAAATAACCGAGATTGCGTGAAGCATCCAGTACCATAGAGCCGTCACGATAGTGCGGCTCCAGCATGCCGTTGAACGGACGGGGAGAAAGGTCGAGAGGTTCCTCCTCCGGTTTTTCCGCTTCCATTTCGGGGAAAAGGGAGGTTGCAGCCGTTTCCGTTGCGTGAGCGGCAGGAGTGGCGGCAACTTCCGGCTGCGTTTCGGGTTGCCGTGTTTCCTGCTCCGGTGCGGCTTTCACGTCCGGGACATGCTGCCGTTTCTCCTGATGCTGCGCCGCCAGTTCCCGAAGCTCCTTGCGCCGTTCCGGTGTCAAGTCCATCATCATTTCGTAAAAGCCGTTGATGGGAGGGTTGGTTTCCCAATCCAGAGTGGCATAAATATCATCCGGATCGCCTTTGGCTTCAACATTTTCCGGCTTTGATTCATGTTTTTCCCCGTTCTCCGTCAAAGGGGTGGCAGACGGCTGTGGCGGTGCGGTCGTAATCTTCGGCGCAACCTGCGGTTTGGAAGGTACACGCCTTGCCGTGCTTCCTTTCTTCGCCGCCTTTTTCTTCTTGGGGGTTTGCTCCTTGCGGACTTCCTCCGTCATTCCCCAAAGGTCGAGCAGGGAGAGCTGCACGCCCTCCGAATAATCGGGGCGGCGCGGTTCTATCTCCGGCTTCTCGTCTATGGGCTGCGGTGCTGCCGCTTCGGGCTTCGCTGCCATTTCATGGCGTGGCTGTATTTCGGGAGTAACCACCGAACTGGAAATAATTTCAGTTTCCGTGCTTTTCCCTTGTTCCGAATGAAGACTATGCCTTTCATACAGCTCCCTGTCCAGTTGGTGCAGCTCTATCTTTAGATGTTCACGCAAGTCCTCCGCCAGCTGCGCAATGCCGCCCCGGTGCATGACCTTATAGGCTGGTTTCCCGTAAGGGTCTGTGTCGCGTATCAGATCCGAGTGGGGAATCATGCCGATGCTGCCGACATACCCGTTCTCGAAACTGCCGATCGGTGTCTTTTCCGTCTGTACGAACAGCTTTTCGTAATCGTACAGCTCCCGTTTCTTGCCGCTGTTCTTTTGCAGGATAACCAGGTCGCTGCCCACCTCCGTGCCCGCGTTGTCCGTGAAGAGGTTGTTCGGCAGGCGTGCGACACCCACTAAATTGGCATGGCCCATCATATACTCGCGTATGGGCGCGTTGGACGGTGCGTCCAGTACCCCCTGTGAGGTGATGAACGCCACTATGCCGCCCTCACGCACCGCGTCAAGGCTTTTCAGAAAGAAATAGTTGTGTATCGTCTTCGATGCCGAACGCCTTGCCGGGTCTTGGCTTCCCGTAAACTCCGGGTCGAACACCGCCACGTCACCGAACGGGATGTTCGAGATGGCAAGGTCGAAATAGTCCGTGAAGGGCTTCTCTATCTTCTCGAATCCTTGCACCCTTACCTTTTGGTCGGGATGCAGGTGTTTCAATATCTTGCCCGTCATCAGGTCTTTCTCGAAAGCCATGATGTCCGCGTCCGGCTTGTTTTCCAGCACGGCATCCACGAATGCGCCCACACCCGCCGACGGCTCCAGCACACGGTCGGGACGTATGCCGTGTTCATGCAGTACATCCGCGATAGTGCCGGTTATCTCCGGCGGGGTGTAGAAAGCGGTCAGCACGGACTGCTTCATGGCATCCACGTACCGCTTGTACTCCGTTTCGTCCTTGCTGTGTTCACGCACCAGCCTGTACAGCTCCACCGTCGGGGCGAACAGTTCGAGGTCAGATTTCGCCCAATGCACGGCATCCGTCAGTTCCTTTGCCGGGTTCAGTATGCACTTCAACCCGCCGAAACCGCAATACTTCCGAAGTATGGCTTGTTCCTCGGCGGTTGCCGTCCTCCGTTCCCTCTCAAGGATGAATGCCGTCCGTATCGCCTCGATGTTGTCCCGCAGCCGTTGTTTGCGGTTAAACGCCATACTCGTCGATATAAAGGACGACGGCTCCCGTCAGCTCCGTATAGAGCAGGTCGTATTCGGGCGACAGGGCGAAGTTGTCGTCCGAAAGGTCATAGACGGAGAATACATTACCGACAGGCGGCAGCAGTTTTCGGATGAAGGCTTCGCGTTTCTTTTCCGGCACTTCACCGGCAAACTCGTTTTCCACGACTTCGCGGAGGATGGCGTACTTGGAATAGCGAAGACCACGCAGGAGCGTGTCCATCGCCAACTCCTGCGCCCCCTCGGACGGATAGCCTTCGAGCCGCGCACGCTCATACGTTTCGGCGGCACGGTCGGCACGTTCCCGGATGAAGGCATCGTCGGAAGCCTGTTCAAACCTGTTCGTGCGGAGATAGTCCAGCAGGTACAGACCGTAATAGGAAAAGTCGGTCTG
>ERZ832317.3358-NODE-3358-length-16808-cov-4.031159_pt1 | contig 16808 bp, 10 predicted proteins | sample MGYA00519695_ERZ832317 | MGnify/ENA primary metagenome ERZ832317 (study PRJEB31850, sample SAMEA3708726) | human gut metagenome | biome: human gut; feature: human-associated habitat; material: faeces | place: China | collected 2014 ...
ATTTGCCGAGGAATAGGTGTCATTGTTAATTCAAAGTTATTACAAAATAATGATGGTACTGTTTATGGTAATGGAATACTAAGTGGTTTAGGAGATAATGGAACGCCTGAGTTAAATCAATTATGTTATAACAAAGAGACAGGAGAAAATAGGGGATATGATAATTCTCAAGCAAATGATATCGTATGTTCTTTTGATACTGTTACATATAGAGTCAATACGACTCTTCAAAATTTAGGTAATGTTAATCATACAATTACTTATGAATTTATTATTCCAAATGATGATGAATTAGTTTTATCAACACAAACTGTAACATCGGATAAAATACCTGAACCAGTCATTGATGGTAATAATAAAATCTATACGATTTCAAAAGAATTAAATGTAAATGAGTATAATGGTGGAGCTATTGGTGTAGGATTTGGTTTACAAATTAAAAATAAACATCAAGATGATACAATTGAACCAACAATTAATGTTTATGTAGATAATGATAAAAATCATATGTCTACTGTTGATAATATGAAGCCAGTTATTGTTACAACTGCCCCAATGTACAATATCGTTTTAAAAAAGAAAACTGAAACAATAAAACTCGCTGAATATGATTTTGATAGTGATCATACAGGTTATTATGGTAATCCTTTATTAAATGGAAAAGATAAAGATATTAAAGGATATAAAATTAATTATGGTGTTGCTTTAGAAGTAAGAAAACCAGGTAATGGAATGAGAGGAGTTGAATTACCTGATCCAACAAAACCATTTAAATTTGATGTTGATTTAAGTGAATTTACTGTAAATGGTATAAATGCATCTAGTGATTTTACGCCTTTATTATATAGAGTGTGTGAAAATAAAAGAGATGGCGATGCAGTAACTGATATAGCATATTCAAATAAAAATGCTTCTGGTAATGCTAATGATCGTATTTATTGTAGTGATAGTGGAAATTACGTAGTTACACAAGAAGGTACGACTTTACATTTTGAAGTTACTGGATACGATACTGATTTTAATCATTTCCCAACTGGCTATGAAAATATGCCTACTGGTTATTCAAATGGGGATATTAATTCAATTTTAGAAGGTGTTTTCTCTACACAACAATTTCAAGTAGTATATCCTAATAACAATGAAACAACATCTTTATCATCATATAATCCTGATACAACAGGAAAAACTAATATAAGTGCAACAGCTAAAGTCATCAATATGCATGCATATTCTGAAGTTGATGGTAATGTAACCACAAAAGAAACTAAAATAGATGATAATAAACAAACATCAAATTGGGATAATACAAGTCCAGGTAGTAGAAATCAAAGTATTTTTTACAGTTCTACATCAAATAAAAAAACATGGACTGATGAATATACTCCTGGAAAGAAATTTACTAACGTAGATGGGGATATTGCTGCTGTTGGAGCAACTGATTTAGGATTTACAGTAGGCTATGATCAAACGAATATTATTTCTGAAGATGGTAATATTAATAATTATCCAGTAGCTATAGATCAACTTGTTTTATTTAATAGAAATGCTTTTGATGAAGTAAAGATGAAAAATTTTTCAAGAGAAGATACTGGCTACAAATGTAAAATATCATATGGTATTTCTAATGATGGAGAAGCTTTAACTAATGAATCTATGAGAACTAAAAATTTAAGTGATTTTAAATTTTATGATAGTCTTGAAGATATGAAGGATGATTTGAAGAATAATGGTCGTAAACAAACGTGTTGTGATGTTGTTTATGTGCAATATAGAGGTTGTCCAACAAAAAAAGGTAAACCTGATGTCAATTTACTTACGCAATTTACATCAAATTTAAAGAAAAATCCAAATATAGCAGATCAAGTATACATGGTTACCGCTGTTACTAACACATGGAGTATTAGTGATATGCAAGCATATGAACAAGATGTTCGAGAATATAGAGGAAAAACAAATGGTGAAAAATTAAATTCAGAAGATTGGAAACAATGGATTTGGCATAAAACTGAACAAGGGAAAAAACCAGATGAACTATTTAAAAATATAAATCCTTCAAATGCTACACTTGACTATAGAAATGAATATACTGTTCCAACTTATGAAAATGGAGTTTATTCAGATAAAGTAACTCCAAATAATAATATTACTTTTGCTGATGGTATTTATGTTGTCCCATATACAACAAGTATCACAAAACAAGTAGCTCAAAAGAGTAATGGAGAATCAAGAAAATTTTATAATGTTTCTTCTAATGAAAGATATGTAGATTATAAAATTGATAGTAAAATGAGTTTTTGGGATAATGTAACTATTCCGGAGGGTTCTACAACAACAGTTTATTTAGAAGATACTTTACCAGATGGTCTTACTTATATACCTAATAGTGCATATTGGGGTGGAAACTATAAATCACAATTTCCTAAACAAGGTAAGGTAGAAGGTGGAAAAGCGATTGAACCTACAATAAGTACAAATGAAAATGGAAAAACTGTTTTAAAATGGAAAATTAAAAAAGTTAATTTAGTTAATGGAACTTTACCATCACTTTATTATTCATGTAAAATTGGTAATACAACAGATCTTAATCAAGATGTAAATAATAATGATGTTTTACAAAATACAATTAATATACAGACAGACGAAGATAAAAGACCGTTTACAACTTATAATAATAATGAAGTTACAACATCAATTACAGTTAATAAAAATAATGAATTTTATTTAGGTAAAACAGGTAAGTCAATATTAGAACTAGAAGATAAAGGAGATTTTAATTTATTATTAAGTAATGTAAATTCTAATGCAAGAGATGATGTTTTTGCAGTTGATACAATGCCTCAAGATGGTTATGATGGAACAATTATGAAAGGAATTTATAAATTAACAGGATTAACATTGGATAAAGCAGCTATTGGTGATGAAATAAATGATGTTGAAATTTGGTATACAAATAATGCTGAAAAATACGGAAGAAAAAAAGCAGATGAAATAAAAGCATCTGATGTTACAGAAGAAAATAGTTGGAAAAAGGCTGAAATAGTTGAAGAAAATGGAAAAGTAATAATTAAAGGTAAGGACTTGATTGGTGCATGGCCAACAGTTATTGCTTATAAAGATAAAAAATTAAAAGGAAATTGCTCTTTTAAATTAAAAATGGAATATGCTGCTATTGCTGCAGAAGGAGATCATTTACTTAATTCAATTTCTACATTACATCAAGATACTTTGCTTAGTGATGATGCATCTATAGATGTTGTTAAACGTTCATTAGAAGGAACTGTTTGGATTGATAAAGATAAAGATGGTAAATTGGAAGATGGTGAAAAAAGAGTAGAAAATGTTAAGGTGATTATTCTTAAGAAAAATGGTGATTGCTATGAATCATTTGAAGCTTATGAAGAAGTTGTACAAGATGGAGATATTTATAAAACAATTACACATCCAACAACAATTACAACAGATAAAAACGGACATTACAAATTTGAAGGTTTACCTGAAGGTGAATATACAGTTGTTTTTGAATCATCTGATCAAACAACTTTAGAAAAATATGAAGCAACAATTGCCAATCAAGGTAGTGATAAAGAAAGTTCAAAAGTTACATCTGATAATATAGTTACAAAAAGTGAAACAGATCAAAGAATTGTAACAGGATCAATTCCTAATCTAACAATGCCTTCTAAAGAAGAAATGATTAATAACGGGCAATATGAATATAACTTACCAAATCAAAACTTAGGTTTAATTGAACCAATTATTCATATTAGTGGTGAAAAAATTTGGGATGATAGTAATGATTACGATGGATTACGTCCAAATTCTATTGGAATACAAATTAAAAATGGTGATGCAGTTGTTAAAACAATTACTGTAACAAAAGATAATAATTGGAAATGGTCTGTTGATATGCCAAAATATGATAATCAAGGACAAGTAATTCAATATACAATAGATGAAGTAGATGTTGCTCATTATAATAAAACAATTAATTATGATGAAGATACAAAGAGTTATCAAATAACGAATAAACATAAGGTTGAAAAAATTACGATACCAGTTGAAAAAGTATGGAATGATAATAACAATAATGATGGTAAACGTACAAAACAAGTTATTGTTCATTTATATGCTGATGGTAAAGATACTGGAAAGACACTAACATTAAGTGATACTAATCATTGGAAAGATTCATTTGTTAATTTAGATCAATACAGCAATGGAAATAAAATTAATTATACTGTAAAAGAAGAAAAAGTGAATGGATATGAAATAGGATATACAGGTAGTCAAGATAAAGGCTATATTATTACCAATACACATGATGTTGAAACAGTAGAAGTTAAAGGAACTAAAACATGGAATGATAATCACGATCAGGATGGAAAACGTCCTGAAAATATTACTGTTAGATTATATGCTGATGGTGTAGAAATTGCCTCAAAAGTAGTTGATAAAGATTCTAATTGGACATATGATTTTGGAAAACTTTCAAAATATAAAAAAGGAAAAGAAATCAATTATACAGTTGGTGAAGATGAAGTAGCAGATTATGCTACAGAAATTAATAATTATGATATTACAAATACACATAAAATCTTAAAAACAAGTGTAAATGTAACAAAAGAATGGAATGATCAAGATAATCAAGATGGTAAACGTGCTAAACAAGTTATTGTTCATTTATACGCTAATGGTAAAGATACTGGAAAAACATTAACTTTAAGTGATGATAATCAATGGATTAGTTCATTTGATGATTTAAATCAATATAAAGATGGAAAAGAAATTGTTTATACAGTTCAAGAAGATGAAGTTAAAGGATATAAAGTAGGTATTACTGGAAATCAAAAGGATGGTTATATTATTACAAATAGTCATGATGTTGAAACTGTTCATCTTAAAGGAACTAAGACTTGGATTGATAATCATGATCAAGCACATCAAAGACCTGATACTATTAGAGTACGTCTATATGCTGATGGAAAAGAAATTGCATTTCTAGATGTTTCAAAATCACAAGATTGGACATATGACTTTGGAAATCTTTCAAAATATAAAGAAGGAAAAGAAATCAATTATACAACCAGTGAAGATTATGTTAAAGGATATAATACATCTATTGATGGTATGAATATTACTAATACTTATGTACCAGTTATAACAACAATTAAAAATGATACAACTCAACATAAGTTATCTAAAATATTAACTGGAGATAATACAAATATTGTTTTATATTTAGGAATTTGCGTTTTAGCTATTACTGGATTGTATTTATTAAAGAAACAAAAGGCATAGCCTTAAAGTGAGGATTAAAAACCTCACTTTTCTTTTTATTAAGTATTATGTAACATTAAATGAAACCTGTGACAGCCTTTAGCTAATCTCTTTATTTAAGCTATTAATGAGTGTATATTAATCATGTGATGTGTTAGACATCAACATTTAGATATTTTTATATCTTCTTCCCAAACTATATTAAAGATACTAACTCTTTAATATAGTTTTCCACTATTTAGAAAGGATTTAATGATGAACGAAAAAATAGAACTGTTAAAAAAAATAAGAATTTCTGCTGATAAAAATTATATTTCAGATTTACGAAATAATATTGCTTTTACTTATGTGCAAGTAAATAAGATTCTATTTTTTTCAATAGATGATTATTCTTTAGATGAATGGAATAATGCTATCAAGTATATTAATCAAAAGGATCTTTCATTTAACACAAAAAAAGAGACGATATATATAGTAGGAGGTATATTTTATGGAAGGTATAATTGAAAAAAGTTCATCTAATCATAAACTAGTATTAGATAACTATTGTAAGTTGATTATTTGTCATGAAGAAATATTAAGTAGAATAGTTAAATGTTTTATTGATGAAGCAAATCATTTAACTCTGAATGAAATTGAAAGATTGATCAAAGAAAAGAAATCTTTTCATCATTTAGATAAAGAAAACTTTATTCCCTATAGTGGTAAAACGAATTATGATTTCCTTTGTACGATTGATTTATCCCCAAGAATCTATCTAAATGTTGAAATACAAAACGACCCCAATCCAGGTTATTCTCTGATTACACGAGGTCTTACTTATATCTCAAGAATCATGACCACACAATGGAAAAATGAATATTATGACTATGATTATAATCATATAAAGAAAGTCTATTCAATTTGGATATTACCACAATCTGCCAAAAAGAATGATGGTCATATCAATGCATATAAGATAGATGAAATAAATATCAATGGAACAACAATAGAAAGAATAGAAACCTATGACAAAGGTGTACTTATTATGATATACTTAAACAAAGAACATGATACTAATGAAAAGTATATAATTTATGATAACATACTAACACCACTTGTTGCTTCTTTAAATAATGTATTAAGTTATCAAGAAAAAAGAAAAATCATGAAAGAATATGGATTTAATGTAATAGATAAGGAGATAGAAAAGATGTGTAACTTAGGAGAAATGATTGAAAAAGAAGCAATTCAAAAAACGAAACAAAGTGAAAGAAAAAAAAGAAATATCATGGTAGTAAGAAATCTTATTCATAATTTAAATACTACTTTTTCTAACGCAGTAGAATTACTAGGATTACCTCAACAGGAAATTGATGAGATTAAAAAATATTTTCAATCATAAAGAAAATGTATCAACTTAAATCTATAAGTTGATACATTTTTATTGATAATTTAATACAAATAATTCTTCATTATTTTTTATAACATTTAAATCATAATCATAAACTTCTTTTAAAGTCTTTTGATTAATCACTTCATGAGGTTTTCCTTGAAACATCAGTTGTCCATTTTTCATTGCTATAATTTCATCACTATAATGAATTGCTTGATTAATATCATGATGTACCATAATAATAGTGATTTGATATTCTTTGTTTATTTTTCTTAATAAATTAAGTGTCTCTATTTGAGCTTTAATATCTAAATATGTTGTTGGTTCATCTAATAAAAGTATAGGTGTTTTTTGTGCTAAAGCTAAAGCTATCCAAACACGTTGTTGTTGTCCTCCTGATAAGCTATTTAACATTTTATTTTGATGTTCTTTAAGATTTGTGACTTCTATTGCCCAATCTATTATTTGCTTATCTTCTTTTGAAAGAGATTGATGATAATTAAGATAAGGTAATCTTCCATAACCTATGATTGTTCTAACATTTAAATCCCCATATACTTGATTCTTTTGATGTACAACAGCTACTTTTCTAGCAAATTCTTTAATTTTATAATCCCATATATTTTTATTATCTAACTCAATTGATCCTTGTTGTATTTTATAAATACGACTTAATAGCAGTAAAAGTGTTGATTTACCACTTCCATTAGGTCCAATAATGGTTGTTATTTTTTGATCTTTAAACTGTATATTTATGTCTTTCATATAAGATTGATGATTATAACTAAAAGATAAATGATTAACTTTCATATAAACTCCTTTTTAACAATAAAATAAATATTGGACCACCTATCATTGACATAATAATTCCTGCACTTATTTCATAAGGAGCCATCAATGTTCTACCTATTGTATCAGCAACTAATAAAATAATAGCTCCACATAAGGCAGTTGTGGGAATAAGATATTTATGTTGATTACCTACACATAAACGTGCTAAATGTGGCACAAGTAAACCTACAAAGCTTAATATTCCAGCAATAGCAACAGATATACTGCATAATAAAACAGCTAATAAAGATAAAATAAAACGATATGTATTTACATTCCTAATGATAATAATGTACGATCTTCTAATCCTAATAAATCACATGCTTGTGTTAAAAAAAGTAAGATTATTAAAATTGGCACAATATAAATCATTAAAAGAAATACATCATTCCATGAATATAAAGTAATTGTTCCTGCTGAAGATGAAATAGAAGCTGACATACTTGCTATAAGAGAAACAATGGCATTCATAGTATAATGAATTGCTACACCAACAAGAATAATTCTTGTTGTATTTAAACCTGATTTCCAAGATAAACTATAAATAATAATAAATGTTACTAAGCCTCCTAGACATGTAATCATTGGTTTAAATACATATAAATCAGGTAAAAAAATACCAACTAAAAGACTCACAATATTTGCCCCTGCACTTATTCCTATTAATCCAGGATCTGCTAAAGGATTTTTAAGAACAACTTGAAATAATAATCCAGATAAAGCTAATGCACACCCTACAAGCATTGTTACAATAACTCTAGGAAAACGTATTTGATAAATACTTGCTACATCTTTGTTATATTCTATAAATAAACCTTTCATTAGTTGTATAAAAGATACTTTAATTGATCCTATATTAATTGCTAGAAAAAAGCATATTCCTAAAATAATCATTAAACCTAATATAAATAATAATGGATTCTTTTTAATGATTTTCATATAAAATTCCTTCTAAATCTTCTAATCCCTTTTGATAATTAAAATTAGCACTCATTCCAAAATACTCATGATTTAAATCAAATACTTTATTATTTTTAACAGCATCAAATTGTTGCCATGTTTCATTATTAGAAAACTCTTCTTGAAAATAAGCCATTACTTTTTCAGGCATTGCATGACTTGTTCTTAAAATAAGATCAGGATTTTGTTTTAACATATCTTCTACACTTACATTAACAAAATCTTCCCCATTTCCATCTCCATAAATATTCGTACCACCTGCTAATTTTACTAAATCTCCAACATAACTAGATTCAGTTGCTACAACATAACTTCCTCCTGGAAGACCCATTAAAATAAGTACACGTGGGCTCACATTGTTTTGATATTTTTCTCTAAAAGAAATCATATAATTTGTATAATCATCAATTAATTTTTGTGCTTTTTTTTCTTTATTGAAGAATTTTCCTAATTCTTCAATACTCTTATACATTCCTGATAAACTTTTTAAATTTAAAAAACTTGAACTTATTTTTATTTTTTCATATTTACTTGCTAAATCACCTTCTAATGAATTAGGGCTTAAAATAAGATCTTGTTTTAATGTAGAAAGTTTTTCCATATCTGGTGACATTGCATTCCCTAATTGAGTTGCCTTTTTATATTTCTTAGGAACTGAATAACTATCACTTTGAGGAATACCAACAACCTGTTTTGCTGGTACATCTAATTGGTCTAATATTTCAGTTATAGAAACAGATGTAGCAGCAATTGTTACTTCTTCATTTGTTTGGACTTCTTGATTTTGATTAACACATCCAGTTAATAAAGAAATTAAACAAATAAAAATAAAACTATTTTTTAACTTTTTTAACATAAACTACACCTCCTATAACGATCACGCCTAAGACTCCAATAATCCATAAAGAATAATGAGAACTTGCTTTTTGTTCCTTTTGATTTTTCTTTTTTATATTTTTGATAGTTAATTTTAATTTTCTATCTACTTTTCCTTTTGAATTAATTAAATGATTACTTAACCCTGTCGCATTTTCCATTAATGATTCTTTTGTAATTGTCCCTACTGTAGCTTGTGGCGCTTCTGTATTTTCAACAGCTTCTGGAGTTGTTTCCTCTTGTGCTTTTTGTGTTGGTGTTGATGATTGAGTTGTTGTACTTGATTGATTTTCTGTTGATGCTGTTGGTGCTTGGCTTTGTGGAATCATTTGGCTGTTATAAACACCTGTTCCAGATATTGCCGAGGAAATATTTGGTTTAATAAAAAACTGAACATCTCTCCCCATAGGACTTACATACATAATAGGACTAATATAAATATCTAATGAACTTACTTGTATTCTATAATGATTAACTGTATCTCCATTTGCACTACTACTTCCTGTTTTAGTTGCTGATACAGAAGACATAGCACCACTTGATGTCATGACTTTAAAACGTACATTACTAACATTAGAAGCTAATCCAAGTCCTACAGTGATATAATATTTTCCTCCTGTTTGTTCAAGTAATAATTGTCCTTCAACAATATTACCTACCATACTATCACCTAAAGCAATATTTTCTCCACCATCTTCTGTTTTACCTGTAAGAGGATTAACATAACTTGTTGAACGACTTATTAAATAAGCACCATCATTTAAAGCATTTACTGGCGATAAAAATAACAACATCATCAAAGCAATAATATTTATCTGTAATATTCTTTTCATAATTCCTCCATAGAAATAATGAGGCATATTTTATGCCTCATATTTTTTTTGTAAAACAACAAACATAAACAATGAAATCATACCTAATACACTCATCATTGTGATAGGGGCTTGATCTCCTGTTTTTACTGCTTGACTTTCTTGTTGATTATCTTTTGTAGTTTCTGTTTTATTTTCAGTAGCTGTATTACTTGCTTGATTTTGATTATTTTCTTTTGGATCTTCTTTTTTAGTATTTGTTTCTAATTCAGTTTTATCTGAAATATATGTTAATGTACTATAATCAACTTTAATTCTTGCTTCTAAATCCATATTACCCATCATAGCAACATGTGGATTCATCATTACATTGATATATTCATCTTCATGAGGTAATTCAAATGACCATAATGTTGGATTACCTTGTGTATCTTTTTCTATAATTGTAGCACTATGATTTTTATAATCTTCTTGAGCACTTCCAATATAGAATTCTTGTAAACTTGCTTTAATTGTTCCAAATGACATTTCTTTTGTAGAAATATACATTGTTGCTTTTCCATCTTTAACAATAATTTTAGCTTTAGAATCTAAAGCAGCAGCTGCCATAGATGCTTTATCATTTGTTGCATTCCATAATGCAACATCTACACTATATGTACCATCTTGATTAAATCTAGAAGGAATTACTTTTGTTAGATGATCTAAATCTAAAGATAATCTAGCAGTAGCACCTCTATTACTTCCGCCATAATAGAATTTAACATTTGTAAGTTTTACATTTTGATCTAATTTAAATTGAACCTTTGTTGGATGTCCATTTTCTTCTTCAATAATTGTTGCTTCTTGATATGTTCCATCTTTTAATTGATATTCCATTTTATCAACTGAAGCTGTTTGACCATACATTGTCATTTCTTTTAATTTTAATGTAACAGTAACTTCATTATTGTTAACATTTATTTGTGCTGATTCAATTGCCTTAGCTGCCATTGATTGATCATCACTATTTTCTTTTAAAACATCAACTGGAACATTATATGTACCATCTTCTAAAACATATTCTTTTTGTAATTGTTGAACATTATCTAAATCTAATGTTAATGTTACATTTGTAGGATAATCATTCCCTTGTCCCATCATAGCATTCATAAAATCAACTGTAATAGATAATACTGTTGAATTATTTTCATCTAATTGAGGTAAATCAAATAAAATCTTTTCAGGAACATCTACATCTACTGTTTGTCCATTCATTCCTTGTGTAGACTTTTCAACTTTTGTTGAAAGTGTTGTACCATTAGCAATTGTTAGAACATTTGCATAATATTCTTTCCCTAAATTAATAATCATATTTTGTAAAGTAGCAATTGCTTGCATTTTTCCATCTTCATTTACTGTTACTTCTAATGAATCTCCAAATGCTTTTGCAAAAGCTGTTTGTACTGCTGGAATTGGTGCAGCACTTGTTAGACTTTTGATTGGAACTTGATATGTTCCTGCTTTTGATAAATCATTATTTAATGCATGTACTGAATTAAATGATGTAAGTTGTAAACATAATGCCATCATTAGGGCTAATGTTATTTTTAATAATTTTTTCATGTTGACCTCCCTTTTTTAAGTTAGCTTAAACTAACTAAAGAGAGTTTAGCATTTCTTTTCCATTTTTCAATATTTTATTTTGTTTCAGGTGTGTAACATAAAAGATACTATTTTATGATTATTTGTTGATATAACTACACTTTTATAGATGTTTTACATGTGAAACAAAAAAGCCTTCCATCAAAGGAAGACTTTTATTTTTTATATTATTTTTCGAAATCAAATTCTTGGAAAACATCACTTACTGGTAAATTATTTTCAATACTTTCAATTGTTTTAGCAAGTAATGAAGCTACTGAAACAACTTTTAATTTATCGAATTTCTTTTCTTCAGGTAAGATAATTGTATCAGTTACAACTACTTCTTTAGCTGAACAGTTTTTCAATCTTTCAACAGCTGGTCCTGAGAATACTGGGTGTGTACATGCAACAAATACATTTTTAGCACCTTTTTCAAGTAACATATCAATACCTGCTACAATAGTTCCACCTGTATCGATCATATCATCAATCATGATACAGTTTTTACCTTCAACATCACCTAATACACCCATGATTTCAGCAACGTTAGGTTTTGGTCTTCTTTTATCAATGATAGCTACTGGACAATCTAAAGCAACTGCCATTTTACGAGCACGAGTAGCTCCACCATGATCTGGTGAAACAACACAGATATCATCTAAGTTTTTATTTTTGAAATAATTACAGATTAATGGTAATGCTTGCATATCATCTACAGGAATATTGAAGAATCCTTGGATTTGTGCAGCATGTAAATCAATTGTTACAACACGATTAACACCAGCAGTTGTTAATAAATCAGCAACTAATTTAGATGTAATTGGTTGTCTAGGTTTTGCTTTTCTATCTTGTCTAGCATATCCAAAGTATGGCATGATAGCTGTAATTTCTCCAGCTGATGCTCTTTTTAAGGCATCTGCTAAAACTAAGATTTCCATTAAGTTTTCAGTAACAGGATTAGATGTTGATTGGACAATGAAAACATCTTTTCCACGAACTGATTCATCAATTTCAACTAAGATTTCTCCATCAGCGAAATGGTGAACTTTTGATTTTCCCATTTCACAACCTAAATTATCACAAATATCTTGTGCTAATTCTACTGATGATGATAAAGCAAATACTGTAATTTTGTTTTTCATTTTTTCTTTTACCCCTATTTTCCTATTTTATTTCTTTTTTCTTCTAATACTTTACTATAACCTTCTTTGTTCACTTGTCTACTTCTAGCAATTGCAAAAGCATCTTCATGAACTTCATCTGTAATTGTTGATCCAGCAGCAATAAATGCATTTTTACCAACAGTTATAGGAGCAACTAAATTAGAATTGCAGCCAACGAAAACGTTGTCTTCAATTACTGTTTGGAATTTATTTTTTCCATCATAGTTGCTAGTAATAGTACCGCAGCCAATATTTACGTTTTCACCAACTGTCGCATCTCCAATATAGCTTAAGTGCGCAGCTTTACTTCCTTTACCAAAAGTCGCTTTTTTCATTTCCACAAAGTTACCCATGTGGACATTTTCTAAGATATGACAATGATTTCTAAGTCTTGCATATGGTCCGATATCAACACCGTTTTCAATAATCGAATCAGCAATAACAGAGAATTTAATTTCTACGTTATCTTTGATTTCTACATTATCAAATTCACAATAAGGTCCAATATGACATCCATTACCAATCACTGTTTTTCCTTTAATAATACATCCTGGTTCAATTGTTGTATCATGACCAATCACTACATCTCTACCAATATAAGTATTTGTCATATCTACAATATTTACACCGTCTAATAGATGTTTTTTATTAATACGATATTGTAATTGTTTTGTTGCTTCTTGTAATTCAAACTTATCATTAATTCCACCAACTTCTGATAAGTCATCAATTTTATAACCACCAACATTTAAATTTTGATGATTCATAATTTCAATTACATCTGTAATATAGTATTCATTTTGAGCATTGTTATTTGTTACTGATTCTAATGCTTTAAATAAAGCAGCATTATCAAAGCAATATTCTCCAACATTCATTTCAGAAATATTTCTTTGTTCATCTGTACAATCTTTATACTCAACAATACCTTTAACTTGATCATTTTCTCTAATAATACGACCAAATTTCTTATTTAAGTCACAATCACATGTCATGACTGTTCCTTTCATTTGATGTTCATTATGATATTGAATTAACCCTTGTAATGTTTCTTTAGTAATTAATGGTGCATCACCATTTAAAACAATAGTTGTTCCTTCTTTATCTCCTAAAACATCTTTTGCTTGCATCAATGCATGTCCAGTTCCTAATTGTTCTTTTTGCATTACGAACTCAACACCATCAACAAGTTTCATGACTTCTTCAGCTTTATGTCCAACAATAACATAAATACCATCAACACCTAAACCTTTTAATTCATCAACGATATGACAAACCATAGGTTTATATAAAACTTCATGTACTACTTTAGGCTTGTCGGATTTCATTCTTGTACCTTTTCCGGCAGCCATTACTACTGCGTAAGTTTTCATCGTCACACCCCTCTACGACGTCATTCTAACAAAATATAACTCATAATTAAAGATGAATAAGACAATTTATTGCAAATTCCTACATCTTTTCAAAAAAAGAAAATCTTATCACAGATTTTCTTCCTTGTTTAAAATTTTCGATTTTCTAACAAAAAAATAACGTTTTCTAAAGAATTCATATCCTTTATTCATAATTTCTTGATTTCTAGTAATACCAAATACACATGAACCACTTCCTGACATTAAAGCTCCATCAAAACCTAACTTCATCATTTCTTTTTTGATTTCTTTAATTTGTGGCACCATTTTAATAGAAGGAAGTTCTAATGTATTTTGTAGATTATCAATAACTGCTTGATAATCATTCATTTCAATTCCTTTTTTCATCTTTCTGCAATCTTGATGTTTTACCTTAGATAAATCTAATGAAGTAAATGCTTTTTGAGTTGAAACACCTTTTTTAGGTTTTACAAGTAATAAATAAGCTTCAAAAGGTTCATCAATAAATTGTAGTTTTTCACCAACACCTTCAACAAAAGCTGTTTTTTCATAAATACAAAATGGAATATCTGCTCCTACTTCTTTTCCTAAAGCAGCCATTTCTTCATAAGATAAATTTAAATGAAATAATTTATTCATAGCTTTAATAACTGCTGCTCCATCAGCACTTCCACCAGCTAATCCTGCTTGCGTTGGAATATGCTTATAGACAAAGATCTTAACACCTTTTTTTAATCCGTATCTTTCTTGCATCAATTGTGCAACTTTATACATAATATTTCTTTGATCGGTAGGAACGATCTTACTATTTGACTCAATTTCAATTCCTTCATCAATGACATTAATATAAATGAGATCATGTAAAGTAATAGGTGCCATGATCATTTCTAAATCATGATATCCATCTTCTCTTTTTCTTACAACATCTAACGCTAAATTTACTTTTGCATATGCTCTTACTTTCATTTTTCATTACCTCGGATACAAATTTCTGGCAACCCCTCTTGTATCAATTCCACCAACACCTAATTGTTTAAAAGAGGTTTTCTCTATAACTTTTTCTAAATCAACATACTCTTTAATATTTGTACTTGCGATTTGAGTTGTGATAATAACAGGATCTAACGCATGAATATTTTTTCTTGAAGGACTTGATGCAAAGTTAGCACCACTCGCTACTAGAAGTTCATAGTATGACTGACACGCTCCTGCAAAGATTACTAATGCATCTTTGTCGGGTTGATATTCTCTAGCCTTTTTGATTGCTTCTACAAAATCTAAACTGTGCAAATAATCTTGACTATTTCTTTTATGTCCATTTTTTTTCAAGGCATCATGTCCTGTAATGACTAAAAGATGTGGATTATGTTTTTTTAATAGGTTGGTTATTTTACTAGCAAACTCTTCTTCTTTAAAATAATAACCATATGCTCTAATACCATATTCTTGATATTTTTTCATACACATCTTTAAATAAGAAGGATCTCCATCTAAATGTAAAACACTTCCCTTTAAACATTTTTCTTGTGGTAAATGCACATCTTCTATTACTCTTTTCTCTTGAACAAGCTCTAAATCATCTATTTCACTATCCGCAATAAGACGATACTCTATTCCTCTTAAATAACAAATATTTTCTTGTATATCAATGACTTCAAAAATAATATCTTGATGATATTTTTTTCTACTTACAATATCACCTATCTTCATTCTATCACCATTATATAGTATGTTTATATAATGATTTTGTGATAGCTTGATAATCTTCTAATGTAAGTTGTTCACATCTTAATTTTTGATCTATTTGATTTTCATTTAAAACATCTAATGCATTTTGATATTCTTGTTTTAAATTATTATAAATCGTTTTTCTTCTTTGTTTAAAAGCACTATTTAATACTTTATATAAATCTAAATTAGCTTCCTTATTAATTGTAATCTTTAAAATAGCACTATCAATATGAGGTGCAGGAATAAAAACATTTTGACTTACTGTAAACATATATTCAATTTTACCCATATCTTCAATCATATACATCAGTGGACTTTTATAATCGCTTGTATATTTTAAAGCCACTTCTTTTTGTACCATCACGACAATTTCATCAATAACTTTACTTTCAGTTAAAACCTTTTCAATAATTTGAGTTGTAATATAGTAAGGCAAATTGGCTACTAAAATAACTTTTTCATACTTATCCTTTAAAGTCATTAAATCCTCTAAATTTACTTTTAAAAAATCTTCAAAAACAATCTCAATATTTTCCTGATTTAAAAACTCTTCATAGACTCCTTTAAAACGTGTATCTATTTCATAGCTTCTTACATATCCTGCATAACGTGCTAATACTTGAGTTAAAGCACCAATTCCAGGTCCTACTTCAATCACTGCACATTTTTCATTAACACTTGAACAACGAACGATTTTTTCTACGACATGAGGATCAATTAAAAAGTTTTGCCCATAACCATCAGCAACATTCACAATTTCGCCTTTCTTTCCTACTTTCTTCAC
>ERZ832317.3386-NODE-3386-length-16703-cov-4.725192_pt1 | contig 16703 bp, 16 predicted proteins | sample MGYA00519695_ERZ832317 | MGnify/ENA primary metagenome ERZ832317 (study PRJEB31850, sample SAMEA3708726) | human gut metagenome | biome: human gut; feature: human-associated habitat; material: faeces | place: China | collected 2014 ...
TGTCAAGGTGCAGCTTTCCAGAAAAGAAAAATACCGCCCACGCAGTACAGGCGAAGGATTTTGTCGGGGTGAAACGGCGGCAAAATGATCGGGTGTGTTGCGGGGCGGTACGTTCTTCCTGGGCAATCATCCGCTGAAAGTGGTGGTTATCACGGTGAGCACCACCACTTTTCGGCAGGATTTGGAATAAAGGGTATCATGGAAGCGTGGGTGCGTCAATATGGTTTTGTAAATTTTATTGCAATAAAGCGTGATAGTAGGACTTATGGCACGGTGAAAATGAAAACAGCAGACAGAGATGTTCCTGTCTGCTTGGTAAGAGATATGATAGAAGAGCAGGCTGGTGTGGTATGGTCACAGATACTCCACCAGCAGTTCTACGAAGATATCGAACAGCACCGGAGAAACCGAACTGGCCTCGGGGTCACAAGTGGAATAAGGCAGAACGACACTGCGGCCGATTTTTTCGGCGCAGGCCGGGTGCGGATTTGCAGTGACGAGCAATATTTTACCGGTGGTGTGCTGGATGCTCTGCATGATCTCCGAACGTCCACTGACGGAAAACAGAATCAGAAGATCGTTATCGTCCATATAGGCAGAGGTCTCTCCCAAAAAATCATTGGCAACAGCCCGCACGGTGCGGCGCTTCTTCCGCATCAGAATCTCGAACAGCTGTGCAGGCTGGAAGCTCTTGGCAAGGCCGGTGGCGTAAATGTTGGCGTGGTTGTTGATGTATTGCGCTAACTCCTGCAAGTAGGCAGGTGTCAGAAGCTTTTCAGAGTTTTGCAAAAGCTGGTATAACCGGTGAAAATAGCCGGTGTGGTTAGAGCCCTGCGCTGTCTGCTCGGCCTGCACAGCAAGCCAGGTGCTCACGTCGGCCCGGAAATCCTGATAGCGGTTATAGCCCAGCGTTTTGACAAAGCGGGAGAGTGCCGGCTGCGAAACACCGCAGTCCTCGGCAAGGCGGCTGGTAGTTTTATAGACGACCTGATCCGGGTTCTCCAGAATGGCCTGATAGATGGCCAGATCATTCGGGGTGAAATCGGAGCGGTGCATTTCCATGAGTTGAAGCGGATTCATAAGGATATCTCCTTGGTATTTACAGGTGCTGTATCGAATATTTGATTCTATCATATCGAAAAGAAGGCAAAAATGCAAGGGCTCCGAAAAAATCATGCTGCGGAACGCGAAAAAGAGATGCGTGTCAGACAGATATCGCCGGAAATTGGTGGATATGCGCAAGAAAGCAGAAAATCTTTGTTTAAAACAGATATTTACAACTTCTGAATATTTTGATATAAAATATTTGATTCAAGTGAATGAAACTTCCGAAAATGCTTTGACCGGTCAACAGGAAGCGTTTCATGAAGAGTCGATCCTGATATTGTGGTCGTTTGGAAACCGAAGGAGGACTTTTACATGGCAACCAACAAACAGATCGCCGAAAACGTGCTCAAAGCAGTTGGCGGCAAAGAAAATGTAGTCAATCTGGCGCACTGCTTTACGCGGTTGCGTTTTACCCTGAAAGATGAATCCAAGGTGGATCAGGATGCCCTGCGTAAAACACAGGGCGTGATCCAGCTGATCATGGCTGGCGGACAATGTCAGGTCGTTGTCGGCAGCAAGGTGGATGCTTTGTATGATCTGATCTGCGAGACTTACGGCATCAGCACCGCTGTAGAGGAAAATGACGTGGCAGACGGGCAGAAGCACAACCCCATCAATACGCTGATGAATACCATGTCCGGTGTTCTGGCACCGACCCTTGGCATCCTGACCGCAGCCGGTATCATCAAAGGTGTGATCTCGCTGTTTGCATCGCTGGGCTGGGTCTCGACTACCAGCGGTGTATACATGCTGCTGTATGCAGTCGGTGACGGCTTCTTCTACTTCCTGCCCATCCTGCTGGGCTTCTCGGCAGCCCGTCGTTTCAAGTGCTCGGAGTACCTGGGTGCTGCGATCGGCACGGCACTGGTTTACCCGGCCATGGTGAACATCGGCTCCACGATGGAAGTGGCTGGTACGATCCTGGCAGGTACGCCGTTTGCCATGGACTATTACAATACCCTGTTTGGTATTCCCATCATCATGCCGGGCAGCGGCTACACTTCCAGCATCATCCCAATCATGCTGGCCGTTTATGTGGCTGCTAAACTGGAAAAGGCCTTTAAGAAATCCCTGCCGGAAGTGATCCGCGGCATCCTGACCCCGGTTCTAGTGTTGCTGATCACCGTTCCGCTGACCTATATCGTCATCGGCCCGGTCTCGCAGGGTATCTGCGGCGCGATCTTCATGCTGGTGAAGGCCCTGTATGAGATGGGCATTGTCGGCGGCATCATTGCGGGTGCTCTGGTCGGCGGTGGCTTCGGCGTACTGGTTATGTTTGGTCTGCACTGGGTCATCATCTCTCTGGCGCTGTCCAACATCGGCATCAACGGATTTGACTATATCATGGCTTCCGGCGGCATCGGCCCGATGATCGGTGTGGCACAGGGCCTGTGCATCACCCTGCGCACCCGCAGCAAGAAGGTCCGCGATCTGGCACTGCCATCCTTCATTTCTCAGGTATGCGGTGTCGGTGAGCCTTTGATGTACTCTATCCTGATCCCGTTGAAGAAACCCTATGTCATCAATATCCTGTCCGGTGCTGTTGGCGGTGCCGTGATGGGTGCTCTGCGGACAAAGATCTATCTGTTCGGCGGCAGCGGCATTTTCGGCTTTGCAAACTATGTCAACCCGACCGGTGACCTGAGCGATCTGATCAAGGCACTGATCGGTACCGGCATCGGAATGCTGTTCTGCTTCATCGTCCAGTGGGTCACATACGATTTTGAGGCAGAGAAGAAACTCTGATACAATCAGCTCCGAGGGGACAGACCAAAGGGAAGCTTCCCCGGTCTGCCCCCTCCGGGCGTTTACAAGGAAGGTTCACAATGCAAAATTTCTTCAAGCTCCAGTCAGTAACGCGGCACATCAGCCGGATCATTCTTCCCTGCGGAGTCTGTGTCTATCTGGTTCAGGGGACCCACGAAGCGGTCCTGCTGGACACGGGTTTTGGCATCGGCGATCTGAGAGGCTTTGTGGAGCAGAATGTCACAACGCCCTATCGGGTCTGGCTGTCCCACGGCCATCTGGATCATGCGGGAGGCTCGGCGCAATTTGAAACGGTCTGGCTGAGTCCGGCAGATTTTGCATTGGAAAAGCAGCATAACATCTGGCAACGCCGGTACGAGGAGATCCTCGACGGGCCGGATGGAGCACCGGAAGGATTTGCGCCAGAACTGCTGCAGCCCAGCCGTACAGCACCTTACTGCCCGCTGGAAGATAACGCCGTGCTGGATCTGGGCGATGTGCGGGTACAGGCGATCCCGGTCCCGGGCCACACGGCGGGCATGATGGTATTTCTTATCCCGGAAGACCGCACGGTCATCTTCGGAGACGCCTGCGGAGAGATGACGCTGCTCAAGCGGGAGATGCTCCCGACGTATGCAGAGGCACTGCAGGGCCTGCAGAGATGGGAGGGTCAGTTCGACACGGTGCTGCGCAACCATGGTGTATTCTGGTCCGATAAGCGCATCCTGCAGGACAATCTGGAACTGACGGAAGCGATTCTGGCGGGCCGGGATGCCGCCATTCCGATGCAGATGATGGGCGTGCCGGGCTTTGCAGGCCGTCCGCAGGAGCATCCCGGAAAATATGGCAATATTTTCTATGCCGCTGCACAGGACGCAAAATGGTGAGCGGCAGACCGACTGAATACGGAATAATGATAAGAGGAGAGAAAATTTTCATGGGAAAGGCTCTGTGTTTTGATCCGGATGGATATGTCGTGAAGTGCTGTGCGCTGGAAGGCGTAACGGTGCAATACCGGGCTTATGAAGGACTGGAATACTGTGCCGCCCCCGCCGACCCCATCCAGAAACTGAACCTCTATGTGCCGGAGGATTATTACGCAGGTGCACACCACAACGGCTATACCCTGCACACGGCCCCCATTTTTCTGCCGAACACGGTGGGTGGTTATCTGCCCGGTCCGGCGGACTGCCCGGGGCCGGATCGCTTCGGGCACCCGAACGCGGCCCTCTGTGCGCTGGCGCATGGCTATGTTGTGGCCTGTATTGGCGTGCGGGGCCGTACCTCCGGCCACCGGAACACGGAATTCTTTGAAGGCTCCAAGGCAGCCGCATCCGAAACGGAAACCGGACGCAGCGTGGGCAAAGCTCCGGCGTTTGTGGTGGACCTGAAAGCGAGCATCCGCTGGCTGCGGCACAACAAGGCACAGCTGCCCGGTGATACCGAGCACATCATCACCAATGGCACCAGTGCAGGCGGCGCTCTGTCGGCACTGGCCGGTGCCAGCGGCAACAGCTCGGAATACACCGCAGAACTGGCTGCGATCGGTGCACTGGCAGAACGGGACGACGTTTTTGCGGCGAACTGCTTCTGCCCCATCCACAATCTGGAAAATGCCGATACAGCCTACGAATGGATGTTCTGCGGTTACGATGATTTCAGCACCTTGCGCATGAGCGTGAAGGATGGCAAGATCGTCCAGAAGGGCACCACCGGCACCCAGGCTTCCTTTATGGAGCTGTTCAAGGGCGACGCGGATAAGATCCGTGCCGTGGATGCTTCCATTGCCGAGGAAATGGGCTTCGACCCCGAAGCTGTCATCCCGGTCTCCGGCCAGACTTACAGCCGCAAGGTGGATTCCTTCATCCTCAACGCGCTGGCTGGCATTGCTCAGAGCTGCATGAAGTTCGCCACCGACCTGCGCCTGCTGGCCAACTTCAAGGAGATGGAAGAGCCGTTCGAGAAGAACCAGATCGGTTCCTCCGCCATGCCGTACAAGCGCAACCCCATGCGCTGCGAGCGCATCTGCGCACTGAGCCGCTATCTGATGGTGGACGTGCTGAACCCCAGCTTCACCACCGGCACCCAGTGGTTCGAGCGCACCCTGGACGACAGCGCCAACAAGCGCGTGGCCATGGCCGAGGGCTTCCTGGCCACCGACGCCATCCTGAACATCATGCTCAACGTCACCGACGGCATCGTGGTGTACCCCAAGGTGGTGCGCAGCCGCCTGATGGCTGAGCTGCCCTTCATGGCCAGCGAGAACATCATGATGCAGGCCGTGGAAAAGGGCGGCAACCGTCAGGAGCTGCACGAGCGCCTGCGCCAGCATGCCATTGCCGCGGGCAAGCAGGTCAAGGAAGAGGGCCTGCCCAACGATATGGTGGACCGCATCGCCGCAGACCCTGCCTTTGGCCTGACCAAAGAGGAGATCGTGGCCGGTCTGGTGCCCGAAAACTTCGTGGGCCGCGCTCCCCAGCAGGTGGAGGAGTTCATCGCCCACATCCTCAAGCCCATCTTTGACGCCAACCCCGATGCGATCGAGCAGCATGCTTCGTTGAGCGTGTAAAAGCAGGCGGGCTGTTCGGCCGCCTTCCGGCAAAAATGGAAGACTGCGCGAAGAAGCGTGAAATAAGATTTGCTGCGCCTTGCTGCTTTGGCAGGGCGCAGCTTTGCTATCACAAGGAGAACCCATGCGATTGGATAAATATCTGGCCGAGACGGCCCAGTGCACCCGGAGCGAGGCGAAGACGCTGCTGCAAAAGGGGAAAGTGACCGTGAACGGCACGCTCTGCAAAAAAGGGGACACCCAGCTCCGGGAGACGGATGTGGTGGCCGTGGAAGGGAGACCGCTGGCGTACCAGAAGTTCGTCTACATCATGCTGAACAAGCCCGAAGGTGTGGTCAGTGCCTCCACCGACAAGCGGGACACCACCGTCGTGGACCTGCTGGGCGACGCCTACCCCCGGCGGGAACTGTTCCCGGCCGGGCGGCTGGACAAGACCAGCACCGGCTTCGTGCTGTTGACGGATGACGGCGGCTTTGCCCACGACATCCTGGCCCCGAAGCGCCATGTCTCCAAGACTTACACCGTCACGCTGGACACGCCGCTGACCGCTGAAATGAAAGCGGGCTTTGCGTCGGGCGTCACCCTGGCGGACGGCACAGCGCTTTCCCCCGCCGAGGTGGAGGCTCTGACGCCCGACGGCCTGACGGTACGGGTGCTGCTCAAACAGGGGGTCTACCACCAGATCAAGCGGATGTTCGGCGTTTACGGCGCGGGGGTCAACGCCCTGCACCGGGACGCCATCGGCGGCCTTGCGCTGGATGCGGCCCTTGCGCCGGGGCAGTGGCGGGAGCTTTCGGACGCTGAAGTGGCAGAAATTACCGGCTGAAGGGGTCGGCTTTTCACCCCATTTTCAAAAAAACATCACAATTTCCCGGTAAAATACAGATAAGAACCACGCAAAAAGGCGCTTTTTAGGCCGTGTCAGACCCCTGAAAGATAATTTCAACAAGAAAAATAAAAATTTTTTGGTGAAATATGTTGCAAAAGTAAATTCTTTTGTGTAAAATAGATAATGTAATGCGGCGAAATTGTTAAAAATCACAATCTCGCCCCTGCGGCTTGCACAAAAGAGGAAAAGGGGTATCCATTTATGGCCAATAGAGTATTCCAGAGCGTGATCTACCAGATGAAAGACGCAATCGACCGTGTGGTCGGCGTGGTGGATGAGACCGGTGCAGTGATCTCCTGCTCGGAGCTGAACCTGATCGGAGAAGTGCGCGAAGGCTTTATGGCGGAGCGCCTGACAGCGGGCGACCGTTTTGTGCGGGATGGCTACACCTATCAGCAGTTCTCCAGCGCCAAGCACAACGACTATGCTGTCTTCGTGGAGGGCGCGGACGAGACCGCCGGTCAGTTTGCGGCGGTGCTGTCCATCAGCCTGCAGAGCATCAAGCAGTATCACGATGAAAAGTTCGACAAGTCCAACTTCATCAAGAATGTGGTGCTGGACAACATCCTGCCCGGCGATATCTACGCCAAGGCCAGAGAGCTGCACTTTGCCACCGACGTTTCCCGCGTCGTGTTCATCGTGCGCGTGACCAGCGGCGGCGATATCTCCGCTTACGATGTTGTCAGCAGCCTGTTCCCCGATAAGCAGAAGGACTTTGTCTTCAACATCAGCGAGACCGACACCGTTCTGGTCAAGGAGATCCGCAAGGGCATCGACCGCACCGATATGGAAAAGCTGGCGGCCAGCATCGTGGATACCCTGTCCGGCGAGCATTACATCAAGGCGGTCGTGGGCATCGGCACCCCCATCTCCAATGTGAAGGATCTGGCTACCTCCTTTAAGGAAGCCCAGATCGCCATGGAGGTGAGCAAGGTCTTCGATACCGAGAAGCAGATCATCCGCTACGACAACCTCGGCATCGCCCGCCTGATCTACCAGCTGCCCACCACCGTGTGCGAGATGTTCCTGCGCGAGGTGTTCAAGCAGGGCAGCATCGAGAGCCTGGATCAGGAGACCCTGTTCACCATCCAGCGCTTCTTTGAGAACAACCTGAACGTTTCGGAAACCAGCCGCGGTCTGTTCGTGCACCGCAACACGCTGGTGTATCGTCTGGAAAAGATCAAAAAGCTGACCGGCCTGGACCTGCGTGAGTTCGACGACGCTATCGTCTTTAAGGTAGCGCTGATGGTCAAGAAGTACCTGTCCAACAACCCGGCCAAATATTGATGCAACCGCCGCACAGGGTTCCCTGTCCGGCACCGGAACCGGCCGCTCGACCCCGATGCTGGCCGGTTCTTTTTGCCTGTGGAAATGACCCCTTGCAGGCAGAACAGGCTGCAGGGGTCTTGACCATCAAAAAACTTTGATGTCAGGAGTAAAAGCGTTCCATGATTGATTTTGAACACGTCTCCAAAGAGTACAAAAAGGGCGGACGCCTGGCCCTGGAGGACATCAACCTCCATGTGGACGACGGCGAATTCGTCTTTCTGCTGGGCCATTCCGGTGCCGGCAAATCCACGCTGCTCAAGCTCATCCTGCGCGAGGAGCTGCCCACCTCCGGCAAGGTGACGGTGCTGGGCAAGGATGTTGCCCACCTGCGCCGCCGCAAGGTGCCCTACCTGCGCCGTCAGATGGGCATCATCTTCCAGGACTTCCGCCTCATCCCTTCCATGACGGTGTACGAGAACATCGCCTTTGCCATGCACGTCACCAACGTCAAGCGCAGCGTCATCCGGGAGCGGGTGGAATACATGCTGGAGCTGGTGCATCTGGAGGATAAGGCCAAGGTCTACCCGGACACCCTGTCCGGCGGTGAGCAGCAGCGCGTGGCCGTGGCCCGTGCGCTGGCCCACAGCCCCAAACTGGTGATCGCCGACGAGCCCACCGGCAACATCGACCCGGAGCTGAGCCTGGAAATGATGGAGCTGCTGGAGCGGGTGAGCCAGACGGGCATCACCGTGCTGGTGGTCACCCATGAGCACGAGCTGGTGCACCGCTTCCATCAGCGGGTGGTCACCCTGAAAAATGGCCGCATCATCTCGGATATCCCGGCAGACCCGGAGGCCATTGCGGCCCGCTCTGCCGAGCTGAACGCCTGGAAGGAGCTCACCGAACCGGTGGACGACGAACCGGACGAGCAAAACGATGAAACGAAGGAAAAGGAGGCGGCGACGGTATGAGGATCTCGACCTTTTTCTTTCTGACCCGGCGCGGCCTGCGCAATCTGGGCAAGCACTGGGCCATGACCATTGCCTGCATCGCGTCCCTGAGTGTCTGCATGACCCTGAACAGCTTTGCCAGTCTGGCCGAGGTGAACGTGGACAGCATGGTCAGCTATCTGGGCAGCCAGAACGAGACCGTGGTGTACCTGGACCCTGACTGCGACGACGCCACCGCCACCCAGGTGGGAGAAAAGCTCTCTACCATGCCGGGGGTCAGTGGGGTGCAGTATGTGTCCAAACAGGACGTGCTGAACATCTACCGGGGCTATATGGAGGACTATTCCTCCCTGTGGGACGAATTTGAGACCGACAACCCCTTTAAGGCAAACTACCGGGTCACCATTTCGGACCTGAGCCAGATGGCTGCCATGAGCAAAAAGATGCAGGCCATCCCCGGGGTGTACAGCGTGGCTGCTCCGGTGGAGATGACCAACGTGTTCGTGGAAGTGCAGCAGGCGGTCACCAAGGGCGGGCGGCTCATCGTGCTGGTGCTGATGATCGTCAGCATCATCACCGTGGGCAGCACCATCCGCCTGAGCGTGTTTGCCCGTCGGCGTGAGATCGAGATCATGAAGTATGTGGGTGCCACCAATGCGCTGGTCACCCTGCCCTTTGTGGTCGAGGGCCTGGCCATGGGCCTGATCTCCGGCGCCCTGACGGCGGGCGTGAGCCTTGCCGCCTATTCCTATACCGTCAGCGCGGCCGGTACCCTGGGCGGTCTGTGGCAGCTGATCATGGGCCATGCCCTGGTGCCGGTGGCTAACGTCTGGCCCACCGTCGTGCTCTACAGCCTGGCGGGCGGTGCTCTGGTGGGCGGCCTGGGCAGCATGTTCTCCATCCGCAAGCATCTGAATGTCTGACCGAAAGGAGACGTCCATGAAAAAAGCAATGCACGCAAAACCTTTCCGGCTCCACGCACCGGGCCACAAAGCCCGTCATGCCCGGCCGGAAAGCCCCCGCACCCGCGTGGTGCGTGCGGTGAGCCTGTGCCTGGCCTGCATCTGCCTGCTGGTCACGGCCACGGTATACCCGGCTTCGGCGGCCACGGGCAGCAGCAGTATGTCCAGCCTGCAGAACAAGCTGAACAAGCTGTCGCAGTCCATCAAGCTGCATGAGCAGGAACTGAACAATGCCAAAAAGAAAGAAGCTGCCGCCAAGGCGCTGGAAGGCGAACTGAAGGAGCGCGTCAGCGTCATTCAGGACCAGATCAGTGTGCTCAGCGGGCAGATCGCCTCGGTGCAGAACAGCATCGGCCAGAAGGAACAGGAGATCAGCGCCAAGGAGACCGAGATCGCCGAAAAGGAAACGGAGATCGAGGAAAAGGAGCTGGAGATCCAGGACCAGTGGAACGACTTCAAAAAGCACATGGCCGCCATGCAGGAGCTGCGGGACGGCGGCAGCGTGGCCATGCTCAGCGCGGTGAACGACCTGTATGAACTGCTGACCTTCAACGAGGTCATGCAGGACATCTCGGTGAAGGACACCGAGATCATGGACAACATGAAAACCGCCAAGGCCGGGCTGGAAGCCGACAAGACCGCGCTGGAAAGCGACCGTGCCGAGCTGGTGAGCCAGAAGGCCGACCTGCAGAGCCAGAAGAAAGAGCTGGACAGCCAGAACAGCCAGATGCAGTCCAAGCAGAGCGAGCTGAACAGCAGCATCTCGGCGGCCCGGATGTCGGCGGCCGATGCCAAGAAGGCCCAGGCTGCCGCACAGGCCGCCATCGAGTCGGACGAGCTGAACTACGAGGCCGTGAAGAGCCAGATCCAGAAACTCATTGCGCAGGCGGCTTCCAGCCAGCCTCAGCTGAGCTTTACCGGCTTTATCTGCCCGCTGAAGAGCTACAGCCGCGTTTCCAGTGAGTACGGCTGGCGCAAGAACCCGGTGTCCGGCGTGAACAAGCTGCATGCCGGCATCGACCTGGCTGCCGGCGGCGGCACCCCCATCTACGCAGCCGCCAGCGGCTATGTGCAGGTGGCAGGCTGGTCCAGCGGCGGCTACGGCAACTATGTCATCATCTACCACGGCAAAATGTCCGACGGCAACACTTACAGCACCCTGTACGGCCATATGAAGTCGGTGGCCACCAGTGCCGGCAAGTACGTCAAGCAGGGCGAGCTCATCGGCTATGTGGGCAGCACCGGCAATTCCACCGGCAACCACCTGCATCTGGAGGTGTGGAAGGGCGGCAGCAAGGCCAACGCCGTCAACCCCCGCGGCTACATCCCGTTCCCGCACAATTGATCCATCGTGAAGGAGTCTGGTTTTTATGAACGAACAAAAACGTAAGCGGATGCTGCGCATCGCCTGCCTGCTGCTGGCAGGGGTGTTTGTGCTCTCGCTGCTGGGCAGTATTTTCATGATGCTGCTGTTCTGACAGGGAGGAAGCTGACATGAACCGTAAAATCTCCATCGGCATGGCGGTCACCATCGTGATCCTTGCCATGACGGTCACTTTTTCCATCACCATGCTGGTGGCCATGCGTCTGTTTGACAGCACGGTGAGCAGCGTCAAGGAAAAAGAGAGCATGTACAACAAGATCGCAGAGGTGGACCGCTACGTCCGCAGCAACGATTATTACACCATCGACGAAAACACGCTGTACGACCGCCTGACCGCAGGCTACCTGCTGGGCACCGGCGACAAGTACGCCCGCTACTACAACGCTACCGCCTACACCGAGCTGGTCAATGTACAGAACGGCACCATCATGGGCATCGGCGTGGAGCTGGGTCTGGACCAGACCGGCTACGCCAAGGTGACCAAGGTATACGACGGCTCGCCTGCCCAGGAAGCCGGCATCGTGGTGGGCAACTACATCACCGCCGTGGGCGACACCGACGTCAAGAGCCTGACCACCGTGGATGCGGTGCAGTCCCGCCTGCAGGGCGAGGCCGGCACCACCGTCACCGTGACCTGGCTGGACAGCGCGGCATCCTCCCATACGGCCGACCTGACCCACTCCGGCTACACCAGCACCACGGTGGACTACCAGATGCTGGGCGATGTGGGTTATATCAAGATCCGTCAGTTCGACGGCAGCACCCCCAGTGAGCTGGACTACGCCATCCGCGCCCTGAGCGCCAATGGTGCCGCCAGCCTGGTGTTTGACCTGCGTGACAACGGCGGCGGCGTTCTGGATGACGCCATCAGCTGCATCAATCTGATCGTGCCGGAGGGCACGGTGGCCTACGCCGAGGATAAAAACGGCAACCGCACCGTGGTGGGCAGCAGCGACAGCGAGACTGAGACGGCCCTGCCTCTGGTGTGTCTGGTAAATGGCAGCACCGCCAGCGCAGCGGAGCTGTTCGCCGCCAGCCTGCGCACCATGAGCGGTGCCCGTCTGGTGGGCACCACCACCATGGGCAAGGGCACCATCCAGAGCAGCCCGCAGCGTCTGTCGGACGGCAGCGCCGTGAGCATCACGGTAGCAAAGCTGCTCTGCGGCGACGGCACCAGCTTTGACGGCACGGGCCTGAGCGTGGATGTGGAGCGCGCCCTGAGCGCGGATGAAGCCAACTCCTATCTGGACTACACCCCGACCACGGACCCGCAGGTCCAGCGCGCCGTGAGCGCAGCCCAGCAGCTCAGCGGCACCACCACCGTGGCCGGTGCCAACGACAGTGCTTCTTCCGCCGCTGCTTCGGAGGCTGCCGACAGCACCGCCGCTGACGCCGAGACTGCACCGGAGACGGATGCACCGGAAGAACCGGCAGACACTGCACAGAGCGAAGCGGCGGCCGATTCTGCGGCACAGTAAATAATTAGAACACCCCCAAAGGCTGCTGCATACCCTGCAACAGCCTTTTTCTGAGAAAGGATGGCCTCCATGCCCGAACTGACCGACATTTCCGTGATCCGTGCCCTGTGCGAAAAATACGATTTTGCACTCTCCAAGGGCTTTGGACAGAACTTCATCATCAATCCGGGCATCCCCACCAAGATCGTGGATGCCAGTGGGGTGGACAAGCGCTACGGCGTCATCGAGATCGGCCCCGGCATTGGTGTGCTGACCAAAGAGCTGGCCAAGCGTGCCGCCAAGGTGGTGTCCATTGAGGTGGACGAGCGCCTGCCGCCGCTGCTGGCCGAGACCATGGCCGGGGTGGACAACTTCAAGCTGGTGCTGCAGGACGTGCTGAAGGTGGACCTGAAAGCCCTCATTGCGGCAGAGTTCCCGGGCATGCCGGTGGCCGTGTGCGCCAACCTGCCCTATTACATCACCAGCCCCATCGTCATGAAGCTGCTGGGCGACCGCCTGCCCATCGAGAGCCTGACCGTGATGGTGCAGAAGGAAGCCGCCGACCGCTTGGCCGCCGTGCCCGGCACCCGGGCTTCCAGTGCCATCAGCTGTGCGGTGAACTACTACGCCGCCTCCAGGCTGATGTTCACCGCTGCGCCGGGCAGCTTTTACCCGGCCCCCAAGGTCACCAGTGCCGTGGTGCGCATGGACATCCGCCCCACCCCCGCCGTGCAGGTGGAGGACGAGGACGGTTACTTTGCACTGATCCGTGCGGCCTTTGGCCAGCGCCGCAAGACTGCGGCCAACGCCATTGCAGGCGGCCTGAACCTGCCCAAGGAAAAGGTCATTGCCGCCATCGAGGCGTCCGGGTTCGACGCCCGCATCCGCCCCGAGGCTCTTACCCTGGCCGACTTTGCAAAGATCCAGCAGGCCCTTGCCTGACCGGACTGCAAACAGAAAGCCCTGCCGCTGAAAATCAAGCGGCAGGGCTTTTATGCTGTCGGTTATTGCGGCTGCTCCGCAGACGGTTCGTAGCGGAAGCGCTGCAGGGTCTGCTCCAGTGCGTTCAGGTCCACCGGCTTGGACAGGTGGGCGTTCATGCCGGCATCCAGGCTCTTTTTGACGTCCTCGGCAAAGGCGTTGGCTGTCATGGCGATGATGGGAATGGTCCGGCCCAGCGGGTTTTGCACCGCTGCGGATCATCCGGGTGGCTTCGTAGCCGTCCATGCCGGGCATCTGCACGTCCATCAGGATGGCGTCGTACTCGCCGGGGACCACGGTCCGGAATTTCTCCACGACCTCGACACCGTCGCGGCAGATGGTGCAGGAAGCGCCCTGCATCTCCAGCAGGGACTGCAGGATCTCGGCGTTGATCTCGTTGTCCTCGGCGCAGAGGAAGCGCATCCCATGCAGCGACGGGCTGTCCTGCGCCGGGGCAGGGCAGACGGCGGGTGCTGCCTGCACCGTTTCTTCGCAGATCTTGAAGTCCAGCACCACCTCGAAGCGGGTGCCCTTGCCCAGCTGGCTTTGCAGCGTGATGACACCGCCCATCATGTCCACGATGTTCTTGGTGATGGCCATGCCCAGACCGGTGCCCTGCACCTTGTTGGTCACCGAATTCTCGGCCCGGCTGAAGGACTCGTAAATGTGCTTCTGAAACGCTTCGCTCATGCCGATGCCGTTGTCGGTAACGGTGAACTTGTAGCGGGCATAGTGGCCACTGCGGAGGATCTCCTCCACATTCAGCGAGATGCTGCCGCCATGGCCGGTGTACTTGACCGCATTGGACAGGATGTTGAGCAGTACCTGCCGCAGGCGGGTGGCGTCGCCTTCCACATTCTCGTGGAGCAGATCGTGGACCTGTACGGTGAACTGCTGGTCCCGCAGCACGGCCTGCTGGCGGATCACGCTGTCCACCTGCGCGATCTGCTCGGCCATGCGGAAGGGCTGGATGTTCAGGGTGGCCTTGCCGCTTTCGATCTTGCTCATGTCCAGGATCTCGTTGATGAGGTTCAGCAGATGCCGGCTGGCGGTCTTCAACTTGTCAATGTAGCCCTGCAGCTTGCCCGGGTTTTGCAGGTCGTTTTCCATCAGGCTGGCCAGGCCCACGATGGCGTTCATCGGGGTACGGATGTCGTGAGACACGTTGCTCAGGAAGGTGGTCTTGGCCGAGCTGGCGCTCTCCGCCTGCTGCAGGGCCGCCCGCAGCTCTCGCTGGCTTTCCTGCAATTTCTGGTTCAGCTTCCGGGCCTGCCGGGCGGCTTCCTTGGCGTTTGCCTCAGCGATGCGCGACCGGCGCAGCGAGACAAGGATGACCGCCAGGATCATCCCGAAGAAGGTGATCAGCATCACGGAGACGACAAGAAAATTATCCTTTACAAAGTCGGTCACGGTCACCTTTTCCAGCGAGGCCTCGTACATGGGCAGCGCACCCGTCAGCATGGAGGCCGGGATCGTGCGCAGGGTCTTGTTCAGGATCGACATCAGGGCGACATCTCCGCGTGCCACGGCAAAAGAGACATTGCCGTCCTGCGTGAGGAAAACGCTGTGGAGTCTTTTGTCCTCACGGTACTTCGCGACCTCGCCCGATTCGGCAAGCAGGCAGTCGTTTTCGCCGCTGCGCACGGCTGCCTCGGCATCCTTCAGGGAATTGTACTCGACGATGTTCCAGTCCGGATAGCAGTAAGAAACGTACCATTTCAGCAGCAGGTCATCCTTCAGCAGGGCAACGGTGTTCGCATGGTTCTCGTTGAAATAAGTCTGCGCCGTGACCGCCGCCATGTTCAGGGTCAGGACCGTGTTGGACAGAACGAAGTTGTTCTCTTCCGCTACATAGGGGTTCTGGGCAAAATGGAAGATGAGGTCGATCTGGCCGTCTTTCAAGGCCTGGACCTCCTCTTCCATGGAATCATACCCGACCAGTGAAAAATCCAGCTTCTGGTTGCTGATGCTGTCGGATGCAAAGGCGATGTAGTCGTTGATCACCCCCACCAGCTGCCCGCTCTCCGGCACATAGGTACTGATGCCGGCATCGCTGGTCAGAAAACCGATCCGGATGTCTCCATGCTGCGTGACCCAGTCCTGTTCCTCACGGGACAGCACAGGCGTATAGGAGGCAGAAAGATACCGCTTGTGCAGCTCGTCGGCGTAAAACGGCTTGTCGAATTCCATCTTGCGCATGGCGTGATCCAGCTCTTCCTTCAGGTCCTGCCGGGTCCTGCTGATGGTAAAGTAGATGTCGGAGCCGCCGGTCTGGGCAATGGCAGACATGCCGTATTCCACCCAGCCAGGCGTCTCGGTGGAAATGACGCAGTCGATCTCGCGGCCCTGCGCCTGCTGCTTGCTCTGCTCGAAGCTGTTGGACCACACATATTGCAGATGCAGGCCGTGATCCTCCTCCCACTGATAGAACTGGGCGGCCTGCACGCTGGTTTTCAGCAGGGCGATGCGTTTGCCGTTCAGAGTGCGCAGGTCCGAGGCCGAAATGTCCGTGTGGGCCAGGTCGGCATACAGATAATAGATTTCCCGGCCCATCGGCAGCTCACTGAACAGCATGTCCTGTGCACGGTCCTCGGTGTAGGAAACACCAGCCATCAGGTCGATCTCGCCGTTTTTCATCATCTGGAGCAGGTCCGACCAGCCGGCCTTGACATATTCATAGGTCCAGCCGGTGTATGCCGCGACCGACTGCTCGTATTCGTAGGCATAGCCGCTGCGCTCGCCGTTCCTGCCCGTGATATTGTAGGCGTCCTCATACCAGCCCACACGCACCACTTTTGACGCGGCTCCCGCTGCGTGTGCAGGAAGCGGCAGCAGCGCAAGCAGGCACGCCAGCGCCGCCAGAAAGTAGGCCCATCGGCGCAGATTCACCCTGATCTGACACATAAACAACTCTCCTCACAGAAATCCTCTGGGTTTGTCCGCCGTCAAGGCTGCTGCCGCAGGCTCCGCACCGGGAAGCAGACGGCATTTCTACATAACATCCCAATTTAATTATAGCGCTGCAAACCCCGCCTGGCAAGCGGTTTTATCGGTTTGATACGGCCAAAACGCTGTCGGCGGGGCACTGCGCCCGCAGCCCGCACCGGCGCGGCATGGCTCTGCCTGCCGGAACATGCCTGCTGCTGCACAGCCCGGGAAACGAACCGTTGAACGAACAGGAAAAAAGTGCTCACGCTGCCCGACGCTTCCCATCCGAGAACACGAGTGGATATTGACAATTTGCGTGGTTTCTGCTATCCTATAAACCAGTGATTTGTCACAGGCGGAAGGCATTATCAATCGGCAGACCGCCCTTCGGAAAACAATAAAATAAGCTGGTGTGGCGCAATGGCAGCGCAACTGATTTGTAATCAGTGGGTTGCAGGTTC